>Ga0075291_1000001_pt1 | contig 16068 bp, 14 predicted proteins | sample SF_Rice_20C_80N__3_FD_69757 | JGI IMG/M metagenome (GOLD analysis project Ga0075291, IMG submission 69757) | Rice paddy soil microbial communities from Twitchell Island, California, USA - SF_Rice_20C_80N_302 | ecosystem: Environmental > Terrestrial > Soil > Paddy field/soil | place: USA...
TGCGGCTGTAACGGAACAATTCAATGGGCCCCCGATGGGGCGCACGCTCAGAACGCTCTCACTTCGGCCATTTGCCGCGCGCAAATCAATGCAGGGAGCGAGGGTAAATCGCCCAATTCCTTTCCTCATGGCGGCTTCGTCATTGTCGGGCAAGGCAAACGCTACGGGGCCTTGATCTTGCACGAACCAGCGCGACCTCAGGGCAACTCCGCGGTGGGCAGATCGCGTGCCAATCGAAGCTGAAGTTTTCTTCATTCTGGAGAGGCTGTGGCAACGTCGGCACCCTCGTCCTTCACGGCTCCCCGCCGGGCGGCCCGTGCCGCTCCCCCTCGTCACGGCGGACCGCGGCCCCTCCACGGCGTCACGATCGTCGTTGCCACGCTGCTCGCCGGCATCCTGGTCGTGGGCGAGCCGTACTACGTACTTCCCGTCGCCGAGCGCGTGCGGCACCCGTTCCACGCCTGGCTCCGGCCGTCGGGCTACGTGGGACAGAGCGCGGGAATCGCGGCGCTCGGCATCTTCGTCTTCCTGTGGCTCTACCCCCTCCGGAAGAAGTTTCGCTGGCTCGCGTTCACCGGTGCGGTGGCGCGCTGGCTCGACGTGCACGTGGCCACCGCTCTGCTGCTGCCGCTGCTCGTGACGATCCATGCCGGATGGCGCTTCGGGGGCGTGATCGGGTTGGGATTCTGGGCGATGATGGTCGTGTGGTCGAGCGGCGTGATCGGCCGCTATATCTACGCTCGAATCCCCCGCAGCCGCTCGGGCGTCGAGCTCGATCGAAACGAGATCGCCGCCGCTCGTCAGCGGCTGCTGGACCAGATCGCCTCCGAGACAGGACTGGACCCGAAGCTGGTGGAGCGGACCCTCGCCACCGATCCGACCCCCGTCGGCCTCGGCGCGCTGGGAACCATTCGCCGCATGATTGCCGATGATCGGGCTCGACGCCGCGCGGCGCGAAAGCTGAGGGACCTGTGCGCGGTCCGGGGCGCCACGAATCGCGGGCGGCAGGGCCGGATAGTCGGACGCGCGGTTGCCCTGGCCAGACAGGAAATGGCCCTCACCCAGCAGGCACGGCTCCTCGATGCCACCCACGACCTGTTCCGCTTTTGGCACGTCGCGCATCGCCCCGTGGCCATCGGCGCCCTCGTGGCAGTCTTGGTTCACGTCGGCGTGGTGGTGGCCCTCGGTGCAACCTGGCTCTGGTGAGGAGTGCGGCACCGTCTGCGCCGGCCGTTCGCGCTCCTGGCCATCGGCTGCCTGCTCTTCCTCGGGCGCGGTCCGGCCGTGACCGCGCAGATCTCTCCGGGCCCGCTGGCGCGGGCGCACGCCAAGCTCGAGGGATCACTCCAATGCACGACCTGCCATGGCGGCGGCGGACGAACGGCGATGACCGCGCAGTGTCTCGGTTGCCACAGGGATGTCGGGTGGCTCGCTACGCGCGGGCTCGGCCTGCATGGGCGGGAGGGAAAGGCGGCCTGTGCCACCTGCCATCCCGATCATGCCGGTATCGACTTCAAGCTCGTGAGCTGGCCGGAAGGTGATTCCACACGCTTCGACCACGGACGCACGGGATGGGTGCTCGACGGTGCCCATCGCACGACGAAATGCGCCGATTGCCACAAGTCGGAGCTGCGCCGCTCGCCGGCGGCTACCCTGTCGCCGCCCGGCGGCGCTGGTCCGGGATGGCTGGGCCTCGATCGGGCCTGCGCGACGTGCCACGAGGATATCCATCGGGGCTCGCTGTCTCAGAAATGTCTCGACTGCCACGACACCCGTGACTGGAAGCCGGCGCCCAGATTCGACCACGCGCGCACCGACTACCCGCTCACAGGAAAGCACAGCGAGGTCAAGTGCGACAAGTGCCACCTCGCCCGTGCGGTGGCAACGAAGCGAACCGCGGCGGGCCAGCCGATTCCGGTGTACCGGCCAATTCCCCATAGGGAATGCTCCGACTGCCACGCAGATCCGCATGGCGGCGATCTGGGTCCCAAATGCGGCTCGTGTCACGAGACCACCCGATTCCAATCCGTGGCGCGGAGCGCCTTCGACCACGACCGCACTCGCTACGCCTTGCGAGGCCGTCACGCGACGGTGGCCTGTGCCAAGTGCCACCAGCCCGGCTCGCCCAAGGGCAAACGTCCGGCCTACGGGAGCTGCGGCACGTGCCACGCCGACGCGCACGCGGGCACCGCGACGCTGGCCGGCCGGGCGGCGGATTGCGCGAGCTGCCACGATGTCGGCGGCTTCATCCCGGCGACGTTTACCGTGGGCCAGCATCGCCAGTCTCGATACCCGCTCGAGGGGAAGCACCGGCAGGTCCGGTGCTCGGCCTGTCACGTGAAGAACCCTTCCGGCGTGCCTCGCTCACGCCTCGGCTCCTCGGGGACGCTCATGCGTCCGACATTCGCGCGGTGCCGCGACTGCCATGGCGACGACCACGGGGCTCAGTTGACGGGTCGGCGGGGAGCGGACGACTGCACGGCCTGCCACGTGGTCCAGGGGTGGACGCCGAGCACATTCGGCGCGGCCGCCCATGCCGCGCTGCGCCTGCCGCTCGACGGCCGCCACCAGGAGATCGCCTGCAGCGCGTGCCATGGCCCCAATCGCAGGGGCCTTCCCCCCATGCCCCCGGCTGCGACCCTGGGACGGGCCGGCGTCGCCTTGCGGCTGGCCGAGATCGACTGCGCGGCCTGCCATCTCGATCCACATCAGGGTCGCTTCGCCACGACCGGCGCCAAGCCGAAGGCGACGGGATGCATCGCCTGTCACGACACCCGGCGATTCCGCCCCTCGACCATCGACCCCGCCGCGCACGACGGGTACGACTTCAAGCTCGAGGGGGCTCACCGGGCCGTTCCCTGCGTCACCTGCCATGACGAGATGAAGCGCGCGGGCCTCTCATCGTCGCTCGTGGCGGGGGGACCCCGCGGACCTGCGCTGCCGTTCACCCGTTCGGTGCGCACCTGCGAGGGTTGCCACACCAACCCGCACGGCGCCCAATTCGCGCACCGACAGTCGTCGACGTGCGAGAGCTGCCACGGCGTCGAGGCCTTCCAGCCGGCGAGCCGGTTCGACCACGACCGCGATACGCCGTTCGCCGTCAAGGGCGCCCACGAGAAGGTCCCCTGCCTGAGCTGTCACGTGCCGCGCGCCGATGCCGCGGGGCGGCGTATGGTGGTGTATGCGCCGCTCTCGGGGAAGTGCGAGAGCTGCCACGGGGCAGCGAGGAAGGCATCGTGACCCGGGCCCTGGGATGGATCGTCGGTTGCTGCGCGGTGCTCCTCGCGATCGCGCCGGCCTCGGCTGGGGCGCAGGAGGCGACCCGGAGTCCGCACGGCGATCTCGCCGAGCCGTGCGCCAGCTGCCACGGATCATCGGGATGGAAGCCGGCGCGAATCAGCCGCGCCTTCGACCACGCGCGCAAGGGCTTCCCTCTCACCGGGGCGCACGCCTCCACCGCCTGCCGGAGCTGCCACGCCGCGCTCGACTTCAAGGGTGCGAGCCGGAATTGCGTCGGATGCCATACCGACGTGCACCGCGGCGAGCTCGGGGCGGACTGCGCCCGCTGCCACACCGCGCGCACCTTTCTCGACCGATCGGTCATGGTACAGGCGCACCAGGCCACCCGGTTTCCCCTCAACGGCTCGCATTTGGCCGCTGACTGCGAGAGCTGCCACACGCCGGCCGCCCAGGGACGACTCACCTTCGTCAACCGGTCCACCGAGTGCGTGCAGTGCCACCTGGACTCCTACCAGTCGGCGAAGAGCCCGGACCACGTCGGCGGCGGTTTCCCCACCGACTGCAATCAGTGCCACTCGACCTCGACGTGGCCAGGCGCTCGGTTCAATCATGCCACCTCCCGCTTCCCGCTCACCGGCGCACACCGGGCTGTCCAGTGCCAGCAGTGCCATGGAGATGGCGTATACCGGGGGAAGAACTCGGCCTGCGTGAGCTGCCATCAGGCCGACTATGATCGCACCGCCGACCCCAATCACCGGACCGCGCAGTTTCCCACCGAGTGCGCCTCGTGCCATACCACGACCAGCTGGGGCGGCGCCGTATTCGACCACTCCGCGACGGCGTTCCCACTCACCGGCGCGCATCGCGCGGTGGCATGTCAGGAGTGCCACGGCGACGGGGTCTACCACGGTAAGAGCACGGCGTGCGTCAGTTGCCACCAGGCGGACTACGACCGGACGACCGATCCGAACCACCGGTCGGCGCAGTTCCCCACCGACTGCACCGGGTGCCATACCACTACCAACTGGGACGGGGCCGGCTTCGACCACTCGACGACCGCCTTCCCTCTCACCGGCGCGCACACCGCCGCGACCTGCCAGCAGTGCCATGGCGACGGCCTCTACCAGGGCAAGAGCACGGTATGCATCGCCTGTCATCAGGCGGACTACGACGGGACGACCGATCCGAACCACCGTACCGCGCAGTTCCCCACGGATTGTGCGAGCTGTCACACGACGTCGGGGTGGCCCGGCGCGACGTTCGATCATGATGCTCGCTCCTTCCCGATCTATTCCGGAGCGCACCGCGGTGAGTGGACGACGTGCTCCACCTGTCATACCAACAGCGCCAACTACCAGGTGTTCACCTGTCTGACGTGTCACGAGCACAACCAGAGCTCGATGGACAGCAAGCACAGCGGGCGCAGCGGCTACAGCTACAACAGCCAGGCCTGCTACAGCTGCCATCCCCGGGGGAATGGCGATTGAAGCGTCCTCGCCCGGTCCTGCTTCTGGCTGCGACTCTGTTGGCCGCGGCCCAGGTCTCCGCGCAGGACTCGGCGGCGACCCGGCCCGTCACGCTGACGTATCTCACCACTTCGACCGCCTACGTGAACGCGGGCCGCCAGGACGGGCTCCACGAGGGCGACACCCTCCGCGTGGTCCGGGGTGGCGCCGAGGCCGGCCGGCTCAAGGTGGCCTATCTGGCCTCGCGCCAGGCCGCCTGTGACATCCTGATCCAGATCTCGCCGCTCGTAGTCGGCGACACCGTTGCCGTCGCGCGAGTGCCCGCCTCGCCTCCGGCGGCGGGCGACGTCGCCAGCGTGCCGGTCCATCAGGCGGATGCGTCCCGCCATGGTGGTACCGGCATCCGGGGACGAGTGGGCGCTCGTTACCTCGGGGTCTGGCAGCGGGACGGAAGCGGCGCGCATTTCGCCCAGCCGTCGTTCGATGTGCGACTCGATGCACAATCGGTGGGCGGGTCGCCGGTGGGATTCGTGCTGGATCTGCGAACTCGTCGCACCGTCTCCTCGCGGACCGACGGCGACCGAGTCGTAGACGGTCGCACGCGGGTGTATCAGGGAGCGCTGTCTCTCGCCTCCCCAGGCGTGCCGGTGCGCTTGACCGCAGGGCGCCAGTTCTCGTCGGCGCTCGCTTCGGTCACTCTTTTCGACGGCGTGATGGCGGAGCTGGCACGACCGTCGTGGGGCATGGGGGCATTCGCCGGGAGCGAGCCGGAGCCGGGCGATCTGGGATATTCCACCGAAGTGAGGGACTACGGCGGATATGTCCAGCTCCACAGTGCGGCGAATGCGACGAACCGGTGGACGAGCACGCTCGGGGCGATCGGCTCCTATCAGGCCGGCGTGACCAATCGGGAGTTCCTCTATCTCCAGGCCGGCTATTCGACCCGAAGGCTCTCCCTCTTCGGCATCCAGGAAATCGATTACTACCGCGCATGGAAGCAGGCGATGGGTGAGCGTCCGTGGTCGCTTACCGGGACGTTCGGCACGATGCGCTACGACCTGTCACCGTCGGTGAGCGTGAACGCGGGCTACGACTCCCGGCGAAACGTCCGGCTGTACCGGGACGCGGTCACCCCCGAAACGGCCTTCGACGACGCCTTTCGCCAAGGGGTGTGGGGCGGACTCTGGGTGCGATCGGGCGCCGGACGGCTCGGTCTCGACGCGCGCTCGAGCAGCGGCGGAACCGCGGGACGCACGCGGTCCTACACCTTTTCGCTCGGGCTCGACCGGGTGACGGCCCTTCGGCTCGGCCTCCGCTCACGAACCACCCACTACGACGGCCCGCGGCAGTCGGGCTGGCTGCAATCATTCGGCGTGGACGTCACTCCGGCGCCGCCACTGCAGCTCGCGCTGAACGGCGGCGTGCGGGTGATCCATGACCAATTGGCTGACCCGTCGAACTACAGCGTCACGTGGCTCGGCGCGGATGCCGACATGAACCTCGGCAGACGCTGGTACGCGATGCTATCGGGGACCCACGAGACGGGAGGGATGGACAGTAACGATCAGCTGTTCGGAGGACTCAGCTACCGCTTCTAGCGTCGCCCGACGCCCGAGCCCACGCCAGGGCGGCGCCGACCGCCCGATTCCACCCTGCCCGCGCCGCCTCCCGCTCGGCGGCGACGGAGCGGGGCTCGAACCGCACGAACCGGCGTCCCGCCAGAAACCCCTGCGGGCTGGACCAGACGCCGAGCGCCAACCCCGCGAGGGCAGCGGCGCCAAGAGCCGTGGTCTCGACCATGTCCGGCCTCTCCACCGGGACTCCCAGCGCATCCGCCTGAAACTGCATGAGCCAGTCGTTGGCGGCGGCGCCGCCGTCCACCCGCAATACGGGCACTTCCAGACCGCCGGACCGCGTCATCGCGTCGAGCAGATCGGCGCTGGCAAAGGCCATCGACTCGAGTCCGGCCCGCACCAGGTGGGCTCGGCTGGTTCCCCGGGTGATTCCCGTGATGGTCCCGCGCGCCTCGGGCTCCCAGTGCGGCGTCCCGAGCCCCACGAAAGCGGGGACGAAGTGAACCCCGCCGGTATCCGACACGCTGCGCGCGAGCGCCTCGCTCTCCCCCGCCGAGGCGATGATGCCGAGGCCGTCGCGCAGCCACTGCATCGCCGCGCCCGCGATGAAGACGCTGCCTTCGAGCGCGTAGGCCGGCTCCCCGGACGGTCCGCAGGCCGCGGTGGCAAGGACGCCGGGTGCGGGCGTCGGCAATCGCTGACCCGAGTGCACCAGGAGAAATGCCCCGGTACCGTACGTGTTCTTCGCGAGTCCTTCGGCGCAGCATCCCTGGCCGAAGAGCGCCGACTGCTGGTCGCCCGCGAGACCTGCGATCGGGAGCGGAAATCCGAGATGCGCCGGATCGGTCTCGCCGACGACGCCGGCCGACGGGACGATCGCGGGCAGCAAGGCTCTCGGCACGCCGAAGATGGTGAGCAGCTCGTCGTCCCAATCCCGAGCGGCGAGCGAGTAGAGAAGGGTACGCGAAGCGTTGGTGTGATCGGTGACATGGCTCCGCCCGGCCGAGAGCTTGGCCACCAACCAGCTTTCGACCGTGCCCGCCGCCAGTTCGCCGCGCTCCGCCCGGCGCCGTAGCGCCCCGTCGCGCAGCAGCCACTCGAGCTTCGTGGCGGAGAAGTAGGGATCGGCCACGAGACCGGTGCGGGCGCGAAGCACCGTCTCGACGCCGCCCTCGCGAAGCTCCCGGCAGCGTTGGGTGGTGCGCCGGTCCTGCCAGACGATAGCCGGCGCCACCGGCGTCAACGTCTTCCGGTCCCAGAGCACCACCGTCTCTCGCTGGTTGGTGATGCCGAGGCCGACCGGTCGCCCACCTGCCCGCGCGACGGCCTCGCGCATCGCCTCGACGGAGACCCGGAAGATCTCTTCGGGATCGTGCTCCACCCACCCGGGGCGCGGGAAGTGCTGGGTAAACTCCCGGTAGCCGCGCCCGACAACGACCCCGTCATCACGAACGACGAGCGCGGTGGAGCCGGTGGTGCCCTGGTCGAGGGCGAGGATGGAGGACATGGGCTGAGGGCTGAGAGCTACGGGCTGGGCGTGACGGCATCACGGCTCGCGGCTCGCGACCCGTGACTCGCGACCTTCTGCGGCTTGTGGACTCCGGTGTCGGTGATGATCGCCGTGATCAAATCCGCCGGTGTCACGTCGAAGGCCGGATTCCACACCTCGGCTTCGGTGGGCGCCGTTCGGATGCCGCGCCACGATGCGACTTCGTCCGAGGCACGGACTTCGATCGGAATGGCGCGACCGTCCGGGGTCGCCAAATCCACGGTCGAGCTCGGCGCGGCGACGTAGAAGGGCACGTCATTCGCCCTGGCGGCCAGCGCGAGGCTGTAGGTACCGATCTTGTTGGCGACGTCGCCGTTGGCCGCGATCCGGTCGGCGCCGACGATCACGCAGGTGATGCCGCCGGTGCGCAGCCGGCTTGCCGCCATGCCGTCGGCAATGACCGTGCAGGGCACGCCGGTGCGCGTCAGCTCCCAGGCGGTGAGACGGCTCCCCTGCAACAGCGGGCGAGTCTCATCGGCCACCACGCTCACGGTATGCCCCGCTGCGTGCAGCGTGTAGACCGGGGCGAGCGCCGTCCCGATGCCGCCGGTCGCCAGCGCGCCGGCATTGCAGTGGGTGAGCACCACGGCGTCGCCGCCGATCAGGTCCGCGCCCGCGGCGCCAATGCGCGCGCACATCGCCCGATCCTCTTCCCAGATCGTGTTGGCTTCCGCCACGAGGGCCGCCAGCAGGTCTTCGCCCTGCTTGGCGGCCTGACCGGCGCGTCGCTCCATCCGATCGAGCGCCCAGCGCAGGTTCACCGCTGTCGGACGGGTGGAGGCGAGCGCCGCGGACGCGCCACAGACCGCCTCCAGCGTGTTTGTCCGCCTCGCCTCGAGCGTCACCCCCATCGCGGCGGCGATTCCGATGAGCGGCGCGCCGCGCACCCGGAGCGAACGGATGGCCTCAGCCACCGCATCGACGGATTCCAGATCGACGTACCGCTCTTCCGTGGGGAGGAGGGTCTGATCGAGAATGCGGATCGCGCCGCCGGGAGTCCACGCGATGGGTGAGGGAATCGGCACGGGGGAAAGATAGTCACGGGTCTCGGGTCGCGAGTCGCGGGCCTTGCGACGCGTGTGGTGGTCCTCAAGACTTGAGACCCGAGACCCGAGACCCGTGACCCGCGACCCTCGACCCGAGACCCTCATGTTCACCACTCTCACGTTCGCGGTGGCCGACCGGATCGCCCGCGTCACCATCAACCGCCCCGACAAGCTCAACGCGCTGAACGCGACGGTCATCGGGGAGCTGGAGGAGGCCGCCCGACAGATCGCCGGCGACGAGGCGATCGCCGGGGCCGTCCTCACCGGCGCCGGCTCCAAGGCGTTCGTGGCCGGCGCCGACATTTCCGAGATCGCGGGGCAAGACGCCTTGACAGGACGGGAGCGCTCCCTCGCGGGTCAGCGGGCGTTCCGCAGCCTGGAGCGCTGCGGCAAGCCGGTCATCGCCGCGGTCAACGGGTTCGCCCTGGGCGGCGGATGTGAGCTCGCCATGGCTTGCCATCTCCGGGTCGCCGCCGAGCACGCGAAATTCGGGCAGCCCGAGGTCAAGCTGGGTATCGGGCCGGGATATGGCGGCACGGTACGCCTCCCCCGGCTCGTCGGGCGGGGACGGGCGCTGGAGCTGCTGCTCACCGGCGCCATGATCGATGCCCAGGAGGCGCTCCGCATCGGTCTGGTGAACCGCGTCGTACCGGGCGACGCCGTCGTCACCGAGTCGGAGGCTCTGCTGCGGGCCATCTTCGAGAACGGACCGCTCGCCGTCCGGGCCTGCCTGGAGATGGTGGACGCGGGGGCGGACATGACCCTGGACGAGGCGCTGCTGCTCGAGGCGAACTACTTCGGGCTCCTCTCCACCACGTCGGACATGCGCGAAGGAACCACAGCGTTTCTGGAGAAGCGGAAGCCTAACTTCGAGGGCACATGAGCCTGCAATTTCACTCTCGATCCGGGTATTTTTCGGCGATGGCCAGACGGTGGTTGGTCTGGGTCGCGGCAGGTGCGCTGATCGGCTGTGGCGAGCGCGACAGGCTGACGTTCCCGGTCGAGAATCCCGGCGACGGCTCGGGGCCTTTCACCAACGTCACCCACCCCTCCGACCCCGACACGGCGGTCATCGAAGGCGATCTCCTCATCGTGACCGGGTACAGCGTCGATCCCGACGGCGTGGATACGGTCTACTTCGAGGTGGGCGGCGCCAACCAGGGGTTCTCGCCCATAGCCGCGGGAGGAGTCGATTCGATGCCGTTCGCCTTGCAGATCTCCACCCTCGGCCTTTTCGGGGCCACTGTCTCCATCCGGGCGTATGCGGTGGATGACCTGGGCGACCGAGGCTCCGTCGCGCTCAGGCAGATCCACATCGAATAGTGCGGCTGGGCCGGCTGGTCGCGCGGGGCTTTCGCAACCTGCACGATCTCGATTGCGAGCTTCCCCCCGCGGGCGTGGCGCTGCTCGGCGCCAACGCGCAGGGCAAGACCAACCTGCTCGAGGCGGCGTACTACCCGGTGCTCTTCCGCTCGGTGCGCGGCGCGCTCGACCAGGATGTCGCCCGATTCGGCGGCGAGGGGTTCCACGTCGAGGTGCATCTGGACGAGGCGCCGGTCCGCACGGTGGCCGCCACCTATCACACGGCGGGCCGGCGCAAGCGCATCGCGCTCGACGGCGAGAGTCCCGTGCGAATGGCCGATGCGGCCGGCGCCTGGCTGGCGGTGGCGTTTCTTCCGGCCGACGTCGGACTCGCGGCGGGCCCGGCGCTGGAGCGGCGGCAATATCTCGACCGCATGCTGTCGCTGGCCGACCGGAGGTATCTCCAGGCCCTGTCCCGCTACCGCGCCGCGCTGGCGCAGCGGAACGCGGCGCTCCGGCAGGGGCGGATCGACATGGCCCGCGCCTTCGATGCGCCGCTGGCGGAGTCGGGCGCGGTGGTAGTGCGGGAGCGGGAACGATGGACCAGGGAGGCCGCCGACCGGTTCGCCGCGGAGCTCGATTGCATCGGCGAGCGGGCCGCCGCGACCCTGCGCTACAGCGGGAATCCCGAGCTGGCCGATCCGGCCGGGTGGCCGGCGGCGCTCGACACGTCGCTCCCGCGCGACCGGGCGCGGGGGCTGACGGCGGTCGGACCACACCGGGACGATCTCGCCATCGAGATCGGCGGCCGGGCCCTCCGCGGGACCGGGTCCACCGGACAGCAGCGCAGTGCGGCGGTCGCGCTCAAGCTGGTGGAGCTGGTCTCGCTACGGGCGGCGCGCGGCACTGAGCCGGCACTCCTGCTCGACGACGTCTTCGCCGAGTTCGACCGCGATCGCCAGCGGCGGCTGGCGCGACGCATCCTGGGCGATGAGAGGAGACAGGTGTTTCTGACCGCGCCGCGGCGCGACGAGCTGCCGCCCGAATCGGACATGCCGGTGTGGACCGTCGAATCGGGACGGGTGAGCCGGTGACCGGACAGAAGCGGGGACCCTCCCCGCTCGCCGAGGCTCTCACCAGCTACCTCAAGCAGTCGGGGTTCTCGAAGCGGCTGCAGCAGGCCGGCATCATCGAGGAATGGGCCGCGCTGGTCGGGCCGCAGATCGCGGCGGTGACGTCACCCGAATCCGTCACCCCGGATGGCATGCTGCGGGTTCGCGTGGCCACCGCTGCGTGGGCCAACGAGCTGAGTCTGATGTCGCCTCGCATCCTCGCCCGGATCAACGCGGGCAGGACGGGGCGTGTGAAAGAGATCCGCTGGATTCCCGGTCCTCTCGACGGGCCCCGGCCTTAACGACTGGAGACTATGGCCAAGCGACAGAATGCCGCCGCCGACGGCGCGCCGGAGTACACAGCCGAAGCGATCCAAGTGCTCAAGGGCCTCGAGGCCGTGCGCAAGCGGCCCGGCATGTACATCGGATCCACCAGCGAGAACGGACTCCATCACCTGGTCTACGAGGTGGTGGACAACTCGATCGACGAGGCGCTGGCCGGGCATTGCGACACCATCAACGTCACCATCCACGCCGATAACTCCATCACGGTCCAGGACAACGGCCGTGGGATCCCGGTGGACATGCACCCCACCGAGAAGATGCCCGCGGTCGAGCTGGCGCTGACGGTGCTCCATGCCGGAGGGAAGTTCGACAAGAACACCTACAAGGTCTCGGGCGGACTGCACGGCGTGGGCGTTTCCGTGGTCAATGCCCTCTCCGAGCGCCTGGAGGTCGTGGTCGACCGCGACGGGAGCCGCTATCGCATGGCGTTCGTGCGCGGCAAGACGGTCCGCAAGCTGGAGACGCTCGGTAAGGCTCGCGGCACCGGGACGACCATCCGTTTCAAGCCCGATCCCGAAATCTTCACGGTGCTCGAGTTCCACTACTCCACCCTCGCCGATCGCCTCCGGCAGCTCGCCTTCCTGAACAAGGGCGTGAGCATCACGATCAAGGACGAGCGGGAGCAGGGCAAGAGCGAGACGTTCCTGGCCAAGGGCGGCCTGGTGCAGTTCGTCGAGTGGCTCAACCGCAACAAGAAGCCGCTGCATCCCAAGCCGATCGCGTTCACGGTCATGAAGGACGACGTGGACGTGGACCTGGCCCTGCAGTACGAAGACGGGTACAACGAGAACACCTTCACCTTCGTCAACAACATCAACACCCACGAGGGTGGTACCCACCTCACCGGTTTCAAGGCGGCGCTCACCCGGACCATCAACGAGGTCGCCAAGCGGCGCGACTTTCTCAAGAAGGAGGGCTTCACCCTTTCGGGCGAGGACATCCGCGAGGGCCTCACCTGCGTGCTGCACGTGAAGGTCCGGGAGCCGCAGTTCGAGGGCCAGACCAAGACCAAACTGGGCAACTCGGAGGTCGAGGGCATCGTCAAGACGGTGGTCAACGAGCATCTCGGCAATTACCTCGAGGAGCATCCTCCGGTCGCGCGGAACATCATCGAGAAGGCGGTGAGCGCGGCCCGGGCGCGCGAGGCGGCGCGCAAGGCGCGGGACCTGATCCGGAAGAAGTCCGGTCTCGAGAACATGGTGCTTCCCGGCAAGCTGGCCGACTGCTCCATCGACGACCCGGCGCACACCGAGCTGTATCTCGTCGAGGGCGATTCGGCCGGCGGCAGCGCCAAGCAGGGCCGCGACCGGCAGTACCAGGCCATCCTGCCGCTGCGGGGCAAGATCCTCAACGTCGAGCGGGCCCGGATCGACAAGATCCTCAGCAACGAGGAAATCCGGTCGATGATCACGGCCATCGGCACCGGCGTCAAGGACGATTTCAAGCTGGAGGACGCCCGGTACCACAAGGTCATCCTCATGACCGACGCCGACGTGGACGGCGCCCACATCCGCACCCTGCTGCTGACCTTCTTCTTCCGGCAGATGCAGGACCTGATCGAGGCGGGGTACGTCTACATCGCGCAGCCGCCACTCTACCGCGTGGCCAAGGGCAAGGACGAGTTTTACGCCTATTCCGAAATCGAGCGCGACGAGTACGCCAAGCGGCTCACCAACGGCGAGGGCAAGGGAACCGTCAACATCCAGCGCTACAAGGGGCTTGGCGAGATGAACCCGGAGCAGCTCTGGAAAACCACGATGGACCCCGCCACCCGGACCATCCTGCGGGTGACGATGGAGGACGGGGAGAGAGCCGCCAAGCTGTTCGACGAGCTGATGGGCGACGAGGTCGAGCCGCGGCGCCTCTTCATCGAGCAGAACGCCAAGTACGTAAGCAACCTCGACGTCTGATCCGACGCCGGGGGGGGGGCCGAAACAAACCCGAACCGGCCGGCCAACGCATCTCCCACGTGCTCGGTATCTACGTCGCCTTGCACCGGATCTTTCTGGACGGCGCGCGCGCCGATCAATGGCTCACGCGATCCAACGAGGCCCCACTGTTCGGCGGGAAGTCCCCGATGGCCAGGCTCAACCATGGACGCGTCGCCGATCTGGTCGAGGTTCGACACCATCTGGAGGCGGTCGCCGAGGCAGGATTCTAGCCGCGATCCACATCCGGTGGCGCCTCTGCTTCCGGGTCACCTCGTGGCGCGAGCGCCCGGAGTCCATCCTGGAGCACGTGACGGATCCGGCCGACCTCGTCGACGTGCTGGCCGTATTGGCGGCAGGCGCCTCGGTGATCGTCGACCCCGCCCATGCAGCGACCGGTCCCGGCGCCTCGTGGATCATGCTGCCCTTTCTCCGGCCAGGCCCCTCGCGCCTCACGGACGGCTCGCGCTACGGCGTTTTCTACGCCGGCCGGCCGCAGGCGACCGCGATCGCGGAGACCACCTACCATTACGCGCGATTTCTCGCCGACAGCCGGGAACCCGCTACGCTCCTGGGCGTGCAAATGCTCCGCTGCTCCGTGCGGGGCGCGATGGTGGACATACGCGGGGCGAAGTTGACGAGGCCCGATCTCTATGACCCGGATCCGGCCCGCTATGGTCCGGCTCAGCAATGGGCGGATGCCCGGCACAGCGAGGGTCACGAAGGGATTGTGTACGACAGCGTGCGAAACACCAGCGGGCAATGTATTGCCGTATTCAGCCCACGCTGCGTGACGCGATGTCGTCCGGCGGGCTACTTCGCCTATGAATGGGACGGCACTGCGATCGTTCGCGCGCACCGTATGCGTGAAGCCTGGCGAGCATAGCGCCGTCTCAGCCGCCCTCGGCCTCGATACCGACGAACGCCGCGCATCCCACCGTCATCCGAATCGGGACCCCGCCCGCGTCCGCCCCGTCACCCACGATCCGTCCCCCGGTTCCCAGTTGAGTGACCGCGGCACTGCCCGTGCCGCGGATCTCGCCGCCCTGAAGGGTGGCGATCTCACGTGACTCCTTACCGGCATCGAACGCGAGCGACAGGGGTCGGGGGAGCCGTCCATCACCTCCATCTGACGTGGAGACTCCCGAAGAATTCGCCGGAGCCACTGTGATCGTCTGATGGAATCCCGTCTCGACCCGGACAATGGCCTGAGAAAGACCCGTGCGTGATCAACCGGGGAGGTTGTGCCTCGTCACTGCACTACTGTGGGGACCGCGCATATCCTTGGCACAGATCGCGATGAAGCTGAAAGTGCCCCGAAGGGTATGCGCCTCCAAATCGATCGATGTCAACGCCCGCGAACCACCTGTGGCCGTGGCGACTCCGCATTGGACTTTAGATATGATTGCATTTCCGTTGCTTTAATGCAGCTCCTGGTACATCGCCTTCCAGCCACCTGATGAGCCGTATGCGCCATATGTGCCCGGTCCGGTCACCTTTGGAATCATCAACCACATGATCTCGAGCCGAGCACGCTTCTTTCGGTTTGCCTGAATCATGAGGGTGCTAACCGCCGGGTACATCCAAGCCCTGGTGTGTGTATCGGCATTTCCGCCAGGTCACAACTCCTCATCGATTGTCGCGGTGAGCACGAGCTGAGCGCGAGCAGCAGGAGGGGTTGACCCCGGTCAGCGCGAGGGCCCCAGCAGCTGCCGTAGCGGCAGTGCGGATTGTCCGTGGCAGTGAACCGGGCGACCTCACCCCATGACCTCCTTCCCCTGGTCTCCGCGTCTACAGTCTGACCGGCGGACGCGGCCGTGCGGCGCCCGGCCCCCAATCGTCGCCCAGTACGTCGTCGTCGGGGCGCTGGCTCGACTCGAGCTCGCGCACCTCGCGCTCGGCCGCCTCGAGCTCTTCCCGGTCGATGCCAGGATCGCCATGCAGCCGCGGTCCGGGATACCGCTCTCTCCGCAGCAGCCAGATCACGAACGCCGCGACTACGGTGCCCGCGACGAGCAGCACTCCGACGGGCCCGTCCACGAACGGCATCAGCCCTTCCCCGCAAGCCGCTCGATCCCTCGGCTCGTAACGCGGTGCGTGATGAGCGGCGTGAGGTGGCCGGACTCGCCGATGACGATCGCTTCGCGGAGCGCCGCCTCGCCGGTGGCGACGCCGGCGTCGTCCCGGGCAAAGATCGAAGCGATCGGCTCTCCCGCGCGCACCGCGTCGCCCGGCTTGACGGTGATTACGAATCCGACCGACGCGTCCACCGTGTCCTCGACAGCGCGCCGGCCGCCGCCTAGATCGGTGATGGCCCGGCCGATGCGGCGCGGCTCCACCGCGGAGACCACACCTGTGGCCGGCGCGCGGAACACCTCGACTGCCTGGGCCTGCGGCAGGATGCCGGGGTCGTCCACTACGGCCCCGTTGCCGCCCTGCGCTTCGACCATCAGGCCGAACCGCTCGAGCGCCTCACCCGAAGCCACGGCCTGCCTCAGCCGCTCCC
>Ga0075291_1000002_pt1 | contig 15712 bp, 12 predicted proteins | sample SF_Rice_20C_80N__3_FD_69757 | JGI IMG/M metagenome (GOLD analysis project Ga0075291, IMG submission 69757) | Rice paddy soil microbial communities from Twitchell Island, California, USA - SF_Rice_20C_80N_302 | ecosystem: Environmental > Terrestrial > Soil > Paddy field/soil | place: USA...
CGGCGATGGGGACGGTGAGCGGTTCGTCCGACCGCAGAGCGTGGAGCTGCCGGAGCGAGCCGGCATCGAGGCCGGCTCGAAGCGCGCCGGCGCCGGCCGTCAGCTCCGTTTCGCTGGCGTCGCGGCCCAGCGCGGCGCGCGCCTCGGCCAGTCGGCCGAAGAGCGCGTCTACCGCGGACTGGATCCGCCCGGACGTGGCGCCCATGGTTTTTCCCTCGAGCGCCTTCTGCACCAGCGGCTCGGTCGGTAGCCCCTCGGCATGGGCCGAATCCACGACGCGCTGGACCCCCTCGGCGGTGGCGGCGTCGAGGCGCTCGGTCAGCCGGTGGTCCTGTGCCGCGAGCGCGCCGGGTGCGAAGGCGAGCAGCCAAACCGCACGGAGCGCGAGCGTACGAGGCGTGGACATCAACTCACCGTGAGCACGGACATCGGCGTGCCGAAATCGCTTTCCGCGGCGGGCGGCTGCACCGGGTCGCGCACCCAGCGGCGTCCGTCGAGCAGGAACGAGTAGTGGTAGCGTCCGGGCTTCAGTCTCAGCTCGACCGTCCAGATGCCCGGATTGCTGGTCGGCCGGAGCGGGGTTGCAGCCGGATCCCAGTCGTTGAAATCGCCGACGACGGCGACATGGCTGGCGGGAGCCGCCAGGCGAAGCTGCACCTGCCGCGCTCCGCCCGCGGTCGACGGCCAGGGGCCGAGCACGAGTGCCAGCACGATGCCCGCCGCGAGCGCTGCCGCTCCGGTACCGGCAATCCAGCGCCGGCGGCCGGCGCCGCGCTCGCGGATGGCGGCCAGCACACGCGAGTCGACCGACGGATCGAGCGGAACCGGCCGTCGGAGCTCCGCGACGATGTCGCCCAGCAGGCGGTCCTGCGCCTCCTCGTGCCGTTCATCCATCGTGCACGTCCTGGAGTAGCTCGCGAAGGCGATCGGCCGCCCGCTTCACCCGCATGCGGAGAGTCGGCTCGTTGGCGCCGGTGAGGTCTGCCATTTCCCGATATTCGAGTCCCCGTACGTAACGCAGGAGGAAGGCCTCGCGGTAGCGGGGGCGGAGGCGGGCGAGCGCCCGGGCGATCTCTTCCCGCCATTCCAGCGCCGCCGCCGCATCGCCGGCCGCGGGGACGTTGTCCGGCAGGTCGGCCCCGAGGCGCCAGTCGCGGTGTAGCCGGCGCCGGACCGTCCGGCATCGGTTGACCACGATGCGAAAGAGCCAGGCCCCGAACCGGTCGGGCTGGCGGCACCGCCGCAGTGCCGCGTATGCGCGCAGGAAGCTGTCCTGCATGACCTCCTGCGCGTCCTCGCGGTTGCCCAGCATGTGAAACGCATAGTGCCCGAACGAGTCGCGGTAACGCGCCATCAGACACGCGAAGGCGCCGAGATCACCGTCGAGCGTCCGAGCGACGAGCACGGCATCGCGGTCGCTCACCTTGAACAGACCCCGCTCGACGCGCTCCTGTGACAAGCGCGCCGCCGGCGGGGACCCGTGGGACGGATCGGTGACGGACGAGGGGATGGGCGAGTCTCTTTGGGTCGATAGGACCAGGGGTTCTCTCATTCCTACGGAGACGACGATGCGCATCGCACGACTTGCACTCGGCGCGGGACTCGCCGGCCTGCTGGCCTGCTCCGCGGCCGAGACCGGGCCCGCCGCACCGGGCACGACGGATGGGCGAACCTCGGTGTTTCTGACGGATGCGCCGTTCCCGTTCGAGGGTGTGAGCCGGGTGGACATACACGTCGTGAGCATCGCGCTCGCGCTCCACGCCGACACCTCCGACGCCGGGCTCCCCTGGGTGGCCGTGGCCACGCCCGATCGCACCTTCAACCTGCTCGAGCTGCAGAACGGCACGACCTCCCTGCTGGGCGGCGCGGTCATCCCTCCCGGCGATTACCGGGCGGTGCGGCTGATCTTCGATCCCGAGCGCTCGAGCATCACCGATGCGGCCGGCCACCAGATCGTCTCCACCACCACTCCAGGAACGCCGGGGATCGACTGGCAGGCCAAGGGCGGCAATCCCAGTCTGTTCGCCCAGGTGGAAGAGCCGGTCGCGATCGATGAGAATGGCGAGGAGATCCTGATCGATTTCGACGTGGGCCGCAGCTTCCTGTATGACGGCCACGGGGGATTCACCTTCATGCCCGCGCTCCGGGCCATCGTCCGTTCCCAGTCGGGCGCCGTGACCGGCCAGGTCAGGCGAGCCGACACCGGCGATCCGATCGTCAATGCTGGGATCGGTGTCCACTTGGCCTTCGACACGTCGGCCGTCATCGGCCCGCTGCTCGCGAGCGCGCACAGCGACGCCGGCGGCCGGTTTACCGCCTCCTTCCTGCGCCCAGGGTTCTACGACGTCGTAGCCGAGGATCTCGCGCGGCAGGGTCCGACGACGGTCATCAAAATCCAGGTCCAGGCGGGGAAGACGACCGACGCGGGGGTGCTCAGCTACTGATGATCGCACGGCGGCCACCACGTGGCCGCCGGTTCCCTCCAGCAAAATCCCCTCCTCGCGTGTAATCTCCATGAGCCGGAGCCGTTGAGTCGTGGCCGAACGCCATATTTCACACCCAGTTAACTCGAAATCTCCCTGCCTCACCGACCATTCAGGATGGACTGACGGTACCAGACCGACGCCACATGAGACTCCGCACTCCCTGGATCGCCGCGCCGGCCATCCTGTTCGGCGCGTGCGTGGGGACGCCGAGCGTATCGGGCGTTCCCGGCGCGTCGCCCGCGCCCGAGAAACCGTGGACGCCGCCACCGGGCCAGCGCAAGGTCGTCACCGCCACCGACACGTCCGCGCGCGCGGCCGTTCCCCCCGACCTCTCCGATCGGATCCAGCGACTGACACTGCCCGACATCGTCGAGCTGGGTCTCCGCAACAATCCCGAGACCCGGCTGGCCTGGGCCAATGCCGAAGCGGCGGCGGCGGCGTACGGGTCGGCCCGCGGCGAGTGGTTGCCGACGATCGATGGCGACGTCAGCGCCCAGCGCATCAAGACCGTCGCCAGCGCCGGACGGGTCAGTGTCGAGCAGTCCGTGCTCGCGCCGAGCGCTACGCTCTCGTACCTGCTCCTCGATTTCGGCGGACGGACCGGTCGCGTCTCGGGCGCGAAGCAGCGCCTGCTCGCGGCGGGTTTCACCCACAATGCCGCGATTCAGGATGCCGTTCTCCTGATCGAGGTGAGCTACTTCCAGTATCTCGCCACCCGGTCGCTCCTCGAGGCACAGCGCACCACTCTCGCCGAGGCCCAGGCCAACCTCCAGGCCGCCGAGGAGCGGCGCCGGGTCGGTCTCGCGACCATCGCCGACGTGCTGCAGGCGCGGACCGCGGCGAGCCAGGCGCAGCTCGACCTGCAATCCACCGAGGGCAATCTCCAGACGACGCGCGGCGCCCTCGCGCTCGCGCTGGGCCTGCCGGCCAATCTTCCGTACGACGTGGACTCGAGCGCGGCCGCCGTGCCGGTGGCGCCGCTGGCCGACAGCGTGAACGCGCTCATCGCCTCCGCGCTCGAGGGGCGGCCCGACCTCGCGGCCGCCGAGGCGGAGGCCCGGGCGGCACAGGCAGCCATCGGTGAGCTCCGCTCCGACCTGCTGCCGTCGCTCCAGTTCAGCGCGACCGGCGGCCGCACCTACGCCACGACCATTCCGAACGGCGCCAACAGCTACAACCTGACGCTCGGGCTCAGCATTCCGATCTTCAACGGGTTTTCCCGCCAGTACGATCTCAAGGGCGCCCAGTATCTGGCGGAAGCTGCCCGGGCCCGGTCGCAATCGCTGCGCCAGCAGGTGGTATTTCAGGTGTTCAGCGCGTACTACGCGCTCCAGACCGCCACGCGCCGGGTCCATACCACCGAGGTGCTGATCGGCAGCGCCGAGCAGTCGAACGAAGTGGCCCTGGCGCGATACAAGGCCGGCGTGGGAACCGTGCTCGACCTCCTCGCCTCGCAAAGTGCGCTCGCATCGGCCCGGGCCCAGCGGGTGGACGCGCGGCTGGCCTGGAGCGTGTCGCTCGCGCAGCTCGCTCACGATGCCGGAGTGCTCGACCCCCGGGGCGAAAATACGCTCCGGCTCACCAATGACACGACGACGGTACCACCGCGATGACGACCTCTCTTCGCCTGCTCGCGATCGCCACCCTTTGCCTCGCTGCCGGCGCCGCGTGCGACAAGACCGCCGCCCCGCCGGCTCCGGCGGTTCCGGTCACGGTCGCCGCGGCCGAGCTGCGGTCGGTGCCGTTCGAGCTGACGGCGCCTGGCACGGTCGAGCCCATTCAGACGGTGGCGGTGCAGCCGCAGGTGAACGGCATGATCCAGCGGATCGCCTTCACCGAAGGGCAGGAGGTGCAGAAAGGCCAGGTGCTCTTCCAGATCGATCCGCGCCCGTTCCGGGCGGCGCTGGCGCAGGCCCAGGCCGCCTACCAGCGCGACAGCGCCCAGGCGGCCAACGCGGATCAGGACGTCAGGCGCTATGCCGCCCTGGCCCAGAAGGAGTACGTCACGGCGCAGCAGTACGATCAGGCGCGCACGACGGCGGCGGCGGCCGGCGCGACGGTGAGCGGCAGCCGCGCGGCGGTGGAACAGGCGCGGCTCAACCTCCAGTACGCCACGATCCGCGCGCCGATCGCCGGGCTCACCGGCAGCCTCAGGGTGCGGGAAGGCAATCTGGTGCGCACCAGCGACGCCACGCCGCTCGTCACGATCAACCAGATTCGGCCCATTCTGGTGCGCTTCGCGGTGCCGGCCGCCAATCTCGGCCTCGTCCTCCGCTACCGCTCGCGCAATCCACTGGTGAGAGCCGAGCCCGTGGGAGGAGGCACCATGAGTGCGGGCACGCTGTCGTTCGTGGACAACACGGTGGATACGACCACCGGCACGATTCTGCTCAAGGCCTCGTTCCCCAACCGGGACGGGCTGCTCTGGCCGGGCGAATTCATCAACGCGCGGCTCCGTCTCTATGAGGACGAGAACGCGCTGGTCGTGCCGGCCTCGGCCGTGGTGAGCGGCCAGCAGGGCAGCTTCGTGTTCGTGATCCAGCCGGACAGCACCGCGAAGACGTTCCCGGTCACCGTCGGCCGTACGTCGGACACCCTGGCGGTGCTCGCGGGCGGCATCGAGCCCGGCGACCGGGTGGTCGTCGACGGGCAGCTCCGGCTCCGGTCGGGGTCGAAGGTGCAAATCAAGAACCCGGGCACGACGGCCCGGGCGGAGGAATCATGAACTTCACCGGGCTCTTCATCCGGCGGCCGGTCATGACGACCCTGGTCATGGCCGGCATTCTCATCTTCGGCATCGTGGCCTACCGGCTGCTCCCCGTGAGCGATCTCCCCTCGGTGGACTACCCCACCATCTCGGTCAGCGCGAGCCTCCCGGGAGCGAGCCCGGAGACGATGGCCTCGGCGGTCGCGACCCCGCTGGAGAAGCAGTTCTCCACCATCCCGGGCGTGGAGACGATGACCTCGACCAGCGGCCAGGGCAGCAGCGACATCACGCTCCAGTTCGCCCTCTCGCGCGACATCGACGCCGCCGCCCAGGACGTGCAATCCGCCATCTCCAAGACCCAGCGGACCCTGCCGCAGGACATGCTGCCGCCCAGCTATCGGAAGGTCGACCCGTCGGCCAGCTCGATCCTGTATTACGCCATGCGCACCTCGACGCTGTCGCTCACCAAGCTCGACGAGTACGCCGAAAACACCCTGGCGCAGCGCCTCTCCTCGATCGACGGCGTCGCCCAGGTGCTGGTGTTCGGCTCCCAGAAGTACGCCGTCCGGATCCAGCTCGACCCGCAGGCGCTCGCCTCCCGCGGTATCGGGATGGACGAGGTGTCGAGCGCCGTGGACAAGGGCAACGTCAACCTGCCGACCGGCATCCTGTGGGGCACCGACAAGGCGTTTTCGGTGGAGTCGAACGGCCAGCTCAACAACGCGGCCGAGTTCGGCGCGCTGGTGGTGGCCTACCGGGACGGCGCGCCGGTGCGGCTGCGCGACCTGGGCCGCGTCATCGACAGCGTGCAGGACTCCAAGCAGGCGAGCTGGTTCAACGGCGAGCGGGCCATCGTGCTGGCCATTCAGCGGCAGCCGGGCACGAACACGGTGGCGGTGGCCCACCGGGTCAAGGACGAGATCGACAAGCTACGTCCGAGCCTGCCCCCGTCGGTGGAGCTGGCCACGCTGTACGACCGGTCGCAGTCCATCGAGCGGTCGGTGCGGGACGTGAAGTTCACGCTCTTCCTCGCCCTCTGCCTCGTCGTGATGGTCATCTTCCTCTTCCTCCGCAACGTCCGGGCGACCCTCATCCCGAGCTTCGCGCTTCCGATGTCGCTGATCGGCACCTTCGCGGTGATGTACCTGCTGGGCTACAGCCTCGACAACCTCTCCCTGATGGCGCTCGTGCTCTCGGTGGGATTCGTGGTGGACGATGCCATCGTGGTGCTCGAGAACATCGTGCGGCACATCGAAAAGGGCGAGCCGGTCATGGTGGCCGCGCTGAACGGCAGCCGCGAGATCAGCTTCACCGTCCTGTCGATGACGCTCTCGCTGGTGGCGGTGTTCATTCCGGTGCTGTTCCTCGGCGGGCTGATCGGGCGGCTGTTCCAGGAGTTCGCCGTGACGATCGCGGTGGCCATCCTGGTGTCCGGCTTCGTGTCGCTCACCCTCACCCCGATGCTGTGCAGCCGGTGGCTCAAGCCGCACGAGCAGGAGGAGCGCCACGGCCGGGTGTACCGGGTGATCGAGGGGGCCTGGGAGCGCTCGCTCTCGGCCTACGAGCGGAGCCTCGGGTGGGTCATGGACCGCCGCGGACTGGCCATGGCGTTCAGCGCGCTCATCCTGGTCGGCACCGTCGTGCTGGCCCGCGCGGTGCCCAAGGGCTTCATCCCGAGCGAAGACCAGGGGCAGCTCTTCGGCACCACCGAGACCGCGGAGGGCACCAGCTTCGACAACATGGTGCAGCACCAGCGCGCGGCCGCCGCCGTCGTGCAGGCGGATCCGAACGTCGAGGGCTTCATGTCGGCCGTCGGCGGCGGCCGGAGCAGCACCACCAACCAGGGGCGGCTCTTCATCCATCTCAAGGAGCGCGGCCGGCGGCCGCTCGGCGCCGATGACGTGGCGCGCGAGCTGACCCGGAAGATCTCGGCGATTCCCGGGATCCGGGTCTTCCTCAACAATCCGCCGGTGATCAACATCGGCGGGCGCTCGTCCAAGAGCCAGTACCAGTTCACGCTGCAGAGCTCTGACATCGACGCGCTGTACGATGCCGCGGCCACGATGGAGCAGAAGATGCACCAGGTGAAAGGCATCACCGACGTGACGAGCGACCTGCAGATCAAGAACCCCCAGGTGCAGGTCACCATCAACCGCGACCGGGCCGCGTCGCTCGGGATCGACGCCAGCACCATCGAGAGCGCGCTGTACGACGCCTACGGCGCCCGGCAGGTGAGCACGATCTTCACGCCCAACGATCAGTACTGGGTCGTGATGGAGCTGCTGCCCCAATACCAGCGCGATCTCTCCGCGCTCAACCTCCTGTATGTCACCGGACGCGACGGCGTGCCGGTGCCGCTCGGGTCATTGGCGCAGGTGACCCCATCCACCGGGCCGCTCACGGTCAACCACTCGGGCCAGCTGCCCTCGGTGACGCTCTCCTTCAACCTGGAGCCGGGCACCTCGCTCGGCGCCGCCGTGGACGCCGTGCAGGCGCTCGCGCGGCAGTCGCTGCCATCCAGCATCAATACCAGCTTCTCCGGCACCGCGCAGGCGTTCCAGGCGGCCCAGCAGGGGCTGCTGGTGCTGCTGATCCTCGCCATCCTGGTGATCTACCTGGTGCTCGGCATCCTCTACGAGAGCTTCATCCATCCGCTGACCATTCTCTCTGGGCTGCCGTTCGCGGGCTTCGGGGCGCTGCTGGCGCTGTTCATCTTCCAGCTCGATCTCAGCATCTATGCCTTCGTCGGGATCATCATGCTCGTCGGCATCGTGAAGAAGAACGCGATCATGATGATCGACTTCGCCATCGAGGCGGAGCGGACCGAGCACAAGAGCGCGCGCGAATCGATTCTCGAAGCGGCGAGCGTCCGGTTCCGGCCGATCATGATGACGACGGTGGCGGCGCTGATGGGAACCCTGCCGATCGCCCTCGGGCACGGCGCGGGCGCGGAGTCGCGGCGGCCGCTGGGCGTCGCGGTCGTGGGCGGTCTGGCCTTCTCGCAGCTCATCACGCTCTACGTGACGCCGGTGGTCTACACCTATATGGATGCGTTCCAGCAGTGGCTGGGCCGGCGAAAACATGCCGTCCGGCCGGAGCGGGAGGGTTTCCCCGAGCAGGCAGAAGCGACTCCCGCGGGTTGAGGGCCTAGGGAGCGGACGACACCCCGCCCGCGAGCGCGGCCGGCACGGGACGCATCACCGCCCAGACCGGATGGTGATCGCTGGCCCCGTGCGTGTCTCCCGCGACGCCGCTGCTCCGGCTTCCCGCGGGTGTGAAGCCGGCCGCGAAGATGTGATCCCACGAGAACATCGAGATGCTGGGGCCGGTGCGTTCGCTGAGCCATAGGTAGCCGGCGCGAGTGAGCACCGGCCCGATGTCGTAGCTGTTGAAGTCGCCGGCGATGACCACCGGGCCCGCCATCCGCCGTGCATCGTCCAGCACCGCGCGTACCTGATCGGCGCGCTGCGTGGCGGTCAATCGAAGCTGAGCCTCGAAGTGTACCGCGTAAACCCGGACAGGCAGACCGTGATACCGGATGATGGCCGCAGTCGCCGTCCGCTGCTGATGCCGGAAACGCCCGAGGTGCGGCAGCGTGAGCTTCCAGCTGCGCTCGATGGGCCACCGCGTGAGGATGGCCGGACCGAAATACCGGTGATCGGTGGGATGGACCACGCCCGGGTAGTACACGTAGTTCATGCGGAGTGCCTGGGCGAGGCGGGCGGCGCCGGTCTGGTCGACCTCCTGCACGGCAATGACGTCCGCCCCTCGCAGGTCACCCGCCTGCAGGACTGCGGCGGCCTTGTCGATTTGCCGCCCGAGCTTGATGTTGAACGTCACCACCTTGAGCGATGCCGCCCCGTCGTCTGGAGACGCGGGTGCGAATCGGCCCTCGAACTTGGGTCCGGCGGGATCGGGCAGATTGAGCGTGGGCGCGCACGCCGACATCATGACGCCGCCCAGTCCGATGGCCCATGCGTATCTCAACAGGCGTTCTCCAGTGCTCGGCTTTCGCCTCGTGTCCGGCATCCGTGACTCGTGCGTAGTGTTCCGGGAACTCATCGAAAGATACCGCAGGTTGGGCCGAGGGGAGGGCCTGTCGGCACCCTCGCCTCAGGTGTCGTACAGCGCGCCGTACTTCCCGGCGGGCGGTGCTGCCCGACGGCCGCGCCGGACCGCTCCTCGAGTACGCCCGCGGCAATCACGATGCGCTGGTGCTCGGGCCGAACCGCGCGTACGGCGGCGACGGCATCGTCATCGGACCCGCGACGAGCGCCGCCGGATGGGAAGCCGCGCTGGACTCGGCGCTGGCCGATACGGACGACCGGTGGGTGGTGCAGCAGGTGGCCAGCATTCCGGTGCGCGAGTTTCCGGTGCTGGGCCCCGACGGCGCGGTGCATGCCGAGCCGTTCTACACCGTGATGGGCCTTGCCGCCGACGATGACGGCGTGGCCATCCTCGCGCGCGCATCGCAGAAGCAGGTGGTGAACGTGGCGCAGCACGGCGGACTCTGCGCGGTGATGGTGAGCCGGTCGCGTCCGCCGATCGGCGCGGCGGGCGCGGAGGCTCCCGCCGCCTAGCGGGTCAGCGCGCCGTCGGTCCCGGACCGGCCCCGAGCGCCCGGATCAGACGGTACATGAACTCGACCCCCTCGTAGAACTCCCGCACGCCCATGCGCTCGTCTCGGCCGTGCGCCCTGGTGTCGTCCACGTCGATGAACACCGCGGAGACGCCGTACACGGGAATGCCGGCGCGCCTGAAGTGCAGCCCATCGGTGGACCAGGGATCCATGACGGGCAGCACGGCCGCCCCCGGCCACATCGCGGCGGTGATCCGCTCGACCGGCTTCATGATCGCCGGGATCACCGGCGACGCCGGGCTGGGGTGTGGCTCGTTCGCGATGGTGACCCCGATCGCGGAGTCCGCCACCACGCGCTCGAGCGTGCGGCGCACGGTGTCCGGGTCCTCGCCGGGGAGCAGCCGGCACTGGATCGTGGCCCGCGCCCGCTGCGGCAGCGCGTTCTCGGCGTGGCCGGCGTCGAGCATCGTGGCGACGCAGGTGTTCCGCATCATCGCATGGTAGAACGGCGACCTGCCCACCCGCGCCACCGCTCGTGGATCGGGGTTCGGACGCGTGATGGCGAGGAGATCGGCGCCGAGCTGCCCCTGCTCCTGTCCGGCGATGGTCCGGAAGTAGGCGCTCGTCGTCTCGTTGAGCCGCAGGGGAAACTCGAAGCGGGAGAGTCGCTCCAGGCCGCCCGCCAGGTGATAGATGGCATTGTCGGGCACCGGCATCGAGCTGTGCCCGCCGGGATTGGTGACCTCGAGGGTGTAGGTCACGTATACCTTTTCGCTGGTCTGCACCGGATTGCGAAGGTGCTGGCCGTTCTTGAGCTGCCCGCCCGCCGCGTCGAGGTTGACGACGTACGCGACGTCCACCAGGTCGCGCCGGTTGGCGACCAGCCACGCGGCGCCGTTGAAGTCTCCTCCCTCCTCGTCCTCGGTGAACGCGAGAAGGAGGTCGCGGGCGGGCACGAATCCCTCGCGCCTGAGCCGGATGAAATTGGCGGCGAGGTCGGCCACTTCGTCCTTGATGTCGGACGTGCCTCGCCCGTAGAAGTACCCGTCGCGCTCGGTGAGCGTGAAGGGATCGAGCGACCAGTCCTCGCGCTTCGCCTCCACGACATCGAGATGGGCGATGAAGAGAATCGGCTTGGCCCGCGCGGCGCCGGCGCCGCGGTAGCGCACCACGAGGTTCTGGTGCGCCGGATGAGGACCGAGCAGGAGGACGTCGCTGCCGGCAAACCCGGCCGCCCTGAACCTCGCGGCCAGCGCCTCGGCGGCCGGGGTCGACCCCATGACCTCGGTGGTGTTGATCTCGACCAGCTCCTTGAGGATGTCGCGGGCCAGCTGCTGCTGGTCGGCCGGGGGCGTGGTCTGCGCGGCGACGCCGAGCGGCATACCGGCCGCGAGCGCGCCCAGGGCGAGCAGTGCCGGCAGTCGCGTCATCGTCCGAGCAGGCTTCTCGCCTGGGTCGTGATGGCTTTCCAGGCCGCCGCCGAGGCGCCGGGGCGGGCCTCGTTCGTCGTGTTCACCGCGCCGATCACCGCCATGGTGGTCCTCGGGTTGAGATAGAAGAACGAGCGGAAGCCGGCCTGCTCGCCGGTATGCCCCACCAGGGTGACGCCGCCCTCTCGGGGAAAAAGAAAGAAGGAGAGCCCCACCGCCGCGCCGAGCCCTTCCGCGGCGTCTACGGGCGCCACCGGCCGCCACATCTCCTCCAGCGACCGTCGCGGAAGCACCGTCTCGTAGAGACGCGCCGTCGCCGAGTCGCCGCGCGTGGCGCCGGTGAGGAAAGCCAGGTACGTCGCGAGATCAGACAGCGGCGCGTTCCAGCCGCTGTTGGGCCTCGTGATGCCGGGGTCGAAGTCGCGCCCGTTGGCCGCCATCCGCTCACGTCCCGCGCTGTCGGCCTCGAGCGTGTAGTTGTTCGACCGCCACCGCGAGAGATGATGGGGAGTCGCGCCGAAGTAGCTCCGGGGCATTCCGAGCGGGGTCCAGATGTTCTTCTGGACGTAGGTCTCGTAGGGGTCGCCGGTGATCTGCTCGATAATCCGGGCGAGATAGATGAAGGCCGGATTGCTGTAGCCGAACCGCGATCCCGGGGCGAACAGCAGCTCCTGGTACGGCATCATGGCGACGAGCTGTTCCCATCGGGTGGGCTCGAACGGCTCCCACGACCGGCCGTCGCTGTACGGCCAGGTGGGGTTCTGGAAGCCCGACGAGTGGGAGAGCAGCATGCGTATGGAGACATCGTCCATCGAGCCGTAGGGATCGTGTACCTGCCGAAGCTCCGGCACCCATTTCGTCACCGGGTCGGCGAGCGACAGCTTGCCGCGGTCGCGAAGCTGCATGATGCCGATCGCCGTCAGCGTCTTGGTGATCGAAGCCCAATGGACGATCGACCGGTCGGTCATCGGCTCACGGCGGTCGCGGTCGGCCAGTCCGTATTCGTGGTGCGACAGCACCCGGCCGTCCCGCATGAGGAGCACGCTCGCCCCAACGACGCTGTCGGCCGCGGCGAACGCGTCGAACGCGCGAGTGAAGCGATCCCACTGGGCCATTGCGGGCGGGGACGCCGCGCCGCCGATGATGGCGAGCGCGGCGACGATTCGAGTCATGCTCATGGTCACCCAATCTAGCCGGAGCCGAAATCGTCCGGCGCGGCGGGCGGTCGGGCGTCAGGTGGCCCCTCGCGGTTTCCGCCCCAGCCATGCCTCCCTGAGCAGCCGCTGATCGGCCGTGGGATTCGGGTCGATTTCGAAACGCACCGGATTGCCCTTCTCGTCCTCGATCAGGTGGATTCCCAGCTTGGCGTAGTACTCCTTGACCGGCAGGTGGTGCGCCGACATGACGTACTGATCGAAGAACTCCCGGATCGATGGATCCGTGAGGGCGACCAGCGTGTCGACGAACGTCGATTCCGGAAAGGCCCGCCGCTTCCCGAACCTGCGCGTCAAGTCGAGGATCAGGTCCTGCAGACCTCGCTGCCCGTGCGACAGCTCCAGGAGGCGGATGTCGAGCAGTCCGGCGGTGACGGCGCCGCGCATGTAGATGTTGCCGTACTGTGCCTGGCCGGAGTCGCTGTACGACGTGAGCGCCAGCTCCCTGAGGCTGTAGGTGGAGTCGAAGGCATGGCGATCCACGTTCATCTTCCTGACCATCGTGGCGAGGTACTCCTCGGGCGACTTGAGTCCCGCGCGGAGCTGCATGGTTTGCGCGGCCCACTCGGTGGTTCCCTCGTAGAGCCAGAGATGCTGCGACGGCACCGGCGTCACGAAATTGAAGTGCTCGATGATCTCGCTGTGGATGTTGAGCGGCGTGACGACGTGGAAGAACTCGTGGGCCGCGATGTCGGTGACGTTCCTGCCGACGGAGTCGCTGTAGTCCGAGTCCTGGAGCACGTACTCGGAGCTGAGCGAGTGCTCCCAGGCTCCGGCCGGCTTCTCGCCGAAGTGATAGAGAAAGGTGTAGCGCTGCACCGGGAGTTTGCCGAGAAAGCGGCCCGCGGCATCGAGCATGCCCTTCATCGCGCCGAGGAGCTGCGTCGAGGTGATCTTGCCGCTCTCGCTGTACGTGTAGATCTCGACCGGCACGCCGGTGACGCGGGTCCCCGCCTCGGTCAGTCGCCCGAGCAGAATCGGCGAGTCCACCAGCTGGTCGTAGTCCTGCGCGACGTAGCGGCCGTCCTTGCCGCGCTCGAGCGCCGTGCCCGCGCGCCAGGAGGGCGGGTACGAGAGACGGAGCCGCACCGGGGTCGCCTGCATGCCCGTCGGGTAGCCGATCACGGCGTGCGGGTTGAGGAGAACGTGATCGGCGGCGATGGTCGTGCCGCACATGAGATAGATGGGATGGTCGAGGTCGGTGTCCCACGTCTCCACGACCGTGTACTTGATCGTCCGGACCCGCGGCGCGTCGGAGAGCTTCCACTGATTGACCGAGACCCGCTCCACCGGCACGCTCCGGCCCCGCTCGTCGAACGCCTCGAAGCTCCTGACGAACCGTCCGATGTTCATCACCTGATAGGTTCCCGGCGCCGTCGAGGCGAACTGGTAGACCGCGTTCTCGGGCCGGAGCCCCCGCACGGCCAGCGTCACCTTGAACAGGTCGTCGGCCCGGTCGTTCAGATTGATCGCGTACGAGAGCGGCCGCTGCTGCGCCGCGCCGGCGGTCGGGAGGAAGAGGGCGGCCGAAAGGAGCAGCCGGAAGGCAGGGGACATCGAACGGTCCTGTTCACGGGGTGAGAGCGAGATCGGGGACGCGACTACAGTGAACGTGCGGTGGCGGTGACAGGTTTCACCGCGCCGCCTGCCGCATCGCGGCCTCCACCTCGTCGATCTCACGCGGAGCCCGGGACAGCCACTCGACGCCGGTCGGGGTGATCAGGTAGTCGTCCTCGATCCGGATGCCGATGTTGTCGTACCGCTCGACGGCGCGCCGGACCCTGGCGATCATCGCGCGGTTCTGCGGCGTGTCGGGCAGCATGTCGAGGAGGCGCGTGCTCACGTAGACGCCGGGCTCGATGGTGAACACGTCGCCCGGCGCGAACGCGCCGGAGTCCACCCAGGCATATGGGTGATCGTGCACGTCGAGCCCGATGCCGTGACCCAGCCCGTGGGCCATGTAGAGGAAATCCTGCCGGCAGCGCGACGGGTCCCTGGCGCAGGTGTCGGCCCAGGGCGGGTCGAAGGTCGCGTCCACGCCCTCGGTGAGCCCGAGCCGCGCCACACCGCGGGCCACGACGGCGCGCGCGGAGTCCCGCCAGGCGCGATACGGTGCGCCGGGCCCCGCCACGGTGGCCGCCGCCTCCTGGGCCTCGCGCACGATACGGTACACCGCACGCTGCTCCGGGGTAAACCGGCCGCTCACCGGCACCGTGCGCGTGACGTCGGCGGCGTAGCCCCCGAACCCCGCGCCGACGTCCATGACGAGGACGTCTCCCGCGGCCATCCGGCGGTCGTTGGCGTTGTAGTGGTACTGGGTGGAGTTGGGTCCGGAACCGATGATCGAGACGAACGCCGGGCCGTCCCCGCCGGTATGGCGGAAGGCCGACGAGAAGAGCGCCTCGATCTGGTACTCGTAGAGCCCCGGACGCACGGTCCGCAGCGCCTCGCGCTGCGCGTCCACCGTGATCGCGATGGCCCGACGGAGCATCGCCTGCTCGGCGGGACTCTTGCGCGCCCGCAGGCTGTCGAGGACGGGGTGGGCGTCGTGCAGGGCGAGTCCGGCGTGGGCCTGGGCGAACGCCCGCATGAAGCTCGCGCCCCGCGTCAGCGAGTCCTGCACCGCGTAGTCCGTCATCGAGAAATCGCGCAGGGTGTAGAACGGGAGTCCGCGCGCGGCCAGCGAGTCGAGCGTGGGCCGCAGCGCGGCAAAGGAGCGCGCCCCAAGCCCGGTCGCCCGCGCGACCGCGGCTGAATCCGGCGGGAAACCGTCGTAGAGCGCGCGCCGGGGATCGCGGGGCTGGGTAAAAAGCGTCCCGGTCATGTGCTCGCCGCGGGCCACGAGCACCACCGCCGCGTCGGGCTCGAGGAACCCGGTGAGATAGCGGAACGCGGGCAGCTGCGATGGCCGGGAGAACCCGGTGGGCGCGGGCGCGCCGAACGCGACTACCACGCCGCTGTCGAGGCGGGCGGCCAGCGCGTCCCGGCGCGCGGCGTATTCGGCCCGGGGAATGGCCTGGGCGGCGAGGGCGGAGGGCACGAGCAGCGCGAGGGCGGCGGCGTGGCGCATGGCGATCCTCATGGGGAGATGCCGGACGATAGGAGCGGGCGGGTCGGCGGAAAAGGGGGACGGCAGATACTTGACGATGTCAACCAAATGCTTGACATTGGCACATGACCTCGACGCTCCCCCGCCAGGTGGACGCGGTCCGCCGGTTCAATCGCTTCTACACCCGCCGCATCGGCATCCTCGATGAGAAGCTGCTGGGCGGCGGTCTCAGCCTTCCCGAGCTCCG
>Ga0075291_1000003_pt1 | contig 15308 bp, 10 predicted proteins | sample SF_Rice_20C_80N__3_FD_69757 | JGI IMG/M metagenome (GOLD analysis project Ga0075291, IMG submission 69757) | Rice paddy soil microbial communities from Twitchell Island, California, USA - SF_Rice_20C_80N_302 | ecosystem: Environmental > Terrestrial > Soil > Paddy field/soil | place: USA...
CACCGGGATGTTCACCCGGGCCAGGTCTTCGGCCGACAGGCGGTTGAAGCACTGGCGGATCTTGCCCACCGGATTCCGCTCGAGGTCTTCCAGCCCGCAGAACCGCAAGTCGATGTGGAGTCCGGGGCCCACCCGCGCCCGGACCGCCGAGATGACCGACTCGGTGCTCTCCGGCTCGCGATAGCCCTCTCCCTTGACGATCCGAAGCTCGATCTTTCCCAGCTCCTTCTGCACGATCTGCGAATACATGAGATTCGGCAGCGTCCAGAGCGCGGCCGCCGCGAAGGTGCCGGAGATCAGGTCGCCTTCGGCCGACACGAGGTAGTCGGTCTGCCGCCCCTCGATCTTGTTGATGATCGGGAACGACTGCCCGCAGCCGCACGACCCGGACGACCAGCTCGCGATGTCGCCGGTGCGGTACCGGATGAGCGGCATCGCGAGGTTGTGCATGGTGGTGACGGTCACGACGCCGTTGACGTCGGGCGGCACCGGCCGGCCGTCGTCACCGATGATCTCGTGGTACCCGTAATCCAGCTGGGCATGCATCCGGCCCTCGTCGCACTCCAGGACCGAGGCGCACCGCTCCCAGTGGGTATAGTGGTTGTACACCCGCGCGCCGAGCACGCTCTCGATCTCGCGGCGCTGGAAATCGTAGAGGGTCTCGGATCCCGTGATGATCATCGGGATGTGCAGGTCCAGCCCCCGCTCGCGGAGCAGGCGCGAGAAGAGGTACATGGCCGAAGGGTACCCGCGCATGAACCGCGGGCGGTACTTGAGGATGAGATTCCGGAACAGCTCGACCGTCTGGGGGCCCACCCGCGCCGTGGACAGCTCGAGCGCGCGAATGGCGCGGTTGTACCGCCACCCGGCCTCGTAGAACACGCCTTTCATGATGGCGTGGCGCTGCCCCAGGTGGTAATAGCCGCCGCTGCCCCAGGCCCGCCAGAAGAGCGCGAACGCGGCGGCGTTGATGTGCTCGTCGAGAAGAATCCGGAGCTGCATCCCGGTGGACCCCGAGGTCGTCACCCACATCATCCGCTTCGGATCGGCGCGGCGGGAGATGAGATCGTCGGTGTTGGCGCGGACGATCTCCTTGTCGAGAAGCGGGATCCGCTCCCACACCTCGGCGCGGCCGACTTCGGAGGGCCGGATGCCGTGCGCGTCGAGGAGCCGCCGGTAGTAGGGAACGTTCTCGTACGCGTGGGTCACGATGGCGACGCGTCGGGCCCGCGACCACTCCTCCAGCTTTTCCCGGCTCCAGTACGGCGCCTTCCTGAACAGCCGGTGATACTTGAGGACGCCGAGGGGGTAGGAGTAGTCCTTGAACCGGAATGGGGGCAGCTGCTTGGGCTGGGGGGACGGGCTAGTCATCGCGTGAAGATCTCCTCCCGAGCCAGAGCTGCAGCACCAGAATGGCCCAGAGTCGCTGGGAATTGTTGGACCGCCGCTCCCGGTGCTCGCGGAGCAGGCGGTTGACCGCGTCAGGCCGGAACACGCCCACGCGCTCGAGGGCGTCGGGCCGGCAGACCTCGGCGAGTTTGGTCGCGATCCCGGTCTCCTCCCGCAGCCAGTTCTTGAGCGGAATGGACAGGCCGAGCTTGTCCTTGCGGTGGTTGATGACGTCGGGGAGTACGCCTTCCATCGCGACCCGGAACAGCCGCTTGGTCCGCTCCACGCCCTCGAGCTTGAGCCGCGCCGGAATCCGCGCGCCGAGCGCGATGAGGTCGCGGTCGAGGAACGGCGACCGCAGCTCGATGCCGAACGCGCGGAGCAGCCGGGCGCGGTTGGCGAATCCCGGCACCATGGTGGTGTAGTCGTTGTAGATGCAGGGCGTGACCTCGTCGTCCGGCCCGTCGTAGCCCTCGAATCCCTGGCGGATGCAGGCGAACGGATCCTGCGCCCGTACCGCCGTGGCCACCTCGGGCACGAGGAGGTCGTCGAACTCGGCGGGCGTGTAATACGCCTTCCAGCGATAGTGCTTGAGCCCGCGATCGAAGGCCTCGGGCGGCAGCAGCCGTTTCAGGATCACCCGCAGGTCCCGCTTGCGGTCGGAGTCGGCCAGCGAGCCCGCGAAGCGGCGTAGGGCGCGGTCCACCATGCGCGGCACCGGCATCTTCTCGTAGAGTCCCACCACGCGCTGCGCGGCATACACCGGATGGCTGGCCCAGATCTCGTCCCCTCCGGTTCCGGTGAGGACGAAGTCCACCTGGTCCTGCGCGGACCGCGCGAGGACCCAGGTCGCCACCTCGAGACCGAGATCGCAGAACGGGACGTCCATCGCCGCGACCACCCGGTCTACCTCGAGCGCGTGGTCGGGCCCGAAGAGCACTTCGGTGTGCTCCGTCCCACCCGCCTGCGCCATCGCCCGCGCGAACACCGATTCGTCGAACGAGGCGGACGCGCAGCGGTAGGAAAAGCTGCGGATGGTGCCGGGCTCGTGCCTGCGGAGAAAGGTGAGGATCGAGCTGGAGTCCATCCCGCCCGAGACGAAGATGCCCGGGCGAAGCCCGCCGATCCGCCGCACCACGGTGGTTTCGAGCAGCGTCCTGAATTGCTCGGCGATGGCGCGCTCGTCGGTGAGATAGGGCCCGGCGAACGACAGGCGGTGCCAGCGCCCGCGCTCGGCGATCTTCCCCGAGGGCTCGAGGACGACATAGCCTCCAGCGGGCACCTGCCGGACTCCCACGTCCAGCGTGGCGTCGCTCGGCACGTAACAGTAGGTGAGATACTCGACGAGGCCCTGCGGATCGATCCCGTCCCTGAGCAGGCCCGTCGCGCGGAGGTCGCGCATTCGCGAGGCGAACGCGACCCCCGATCCGGTCTCCGCGTAGTACAGCGGCTCGGCGCCCACCCGGTCGCGTACCAGGGATAGCCGGCGCCGCCGCCCGTCGCACCAGGCGAACGCGAACGAGCCGTCGACATCGGCGAGGCAGGCGAGACCGCGCGCCGTGAGGCGCGCGAGCAGATCGGCGGCCAGCGAGGCAGGGCGGTCCGGCCCGCGCGTAGTGTCGCTGAACAGATGGCCGGACAAGGCGAGCCAGGAGCCCGTCGCGGGGTCGGCGGCGACGCGCTGCTCCGCGTCGAGCGCCTTCACGCCCCACGGTCCCACGGCGGCGGCGACGCCGGCGCTGCCGGACCACTGCGCACCTTCGCCGCCACCGGCTGTCCATCCGGCGACGAGCCGGGACCTGTCAGCCGAGGCGGGTCCTGCGGCGCCGACCAGCACGAGCTCCTCCCGGGATCAGTGACGGGCGCGGGTGGACTGCCGCATGGCGTCCCACACGCGTTGAAATCCATCCACGATGCCGACGGCGGGCGCGAACCCGACCTCCCGGCGCGCGCGCGCGGTGTCGAAGGCATTCTGGTTGGTGAAGAAGGCCAGCGTCCGGCGCGAGATCGGCGGCGCGACCCGCGCCGCCCGGCACGCCAGCTCGACACCGAGACCGGCCGCGTACCCGAGAGCGAGCGGCACGCGCACCCGCGTCCTGCCGCCGGTGACGCGTTCCGCGGCGGCCACCAGCTCGCGCGACGTGAGCGACGCGGGACCCGCCAGAATGTAGGTACGGCCGAAGGAGTGCGGCTGCAGCAGAATCTGCGCCACACCGGCCACGTAGTCGTCGATGAAGATCGGATGCCGCTGATTTCGGCCCGCGCCGAACATGATGAATCGGCCCCGCGAGACCGCGCCCAGGATCCGCTCGGTACGTGGATCGCCGGGCCCGTAGACCCAGGCCGGGCGGACGAGGGTGACTCCCATCGGCGCGGACTGGGGCAGGAACGCCAGGACCTCCGCCTCGCCAGCGGCCTTGGTTTTCTCGTACAGGTTCTCGGGCGCGAGCGGGGAATCCTCGTTGCCGGGCACCGAGGCGAGCGAGCCGTGCACGCCGACGCTGCTGGTGTGCATGAAGTGCCGCACGCCGGCCGCCCGGCACGCCTCGAGAAAGGGCCGGAGGCTCTTGACGTTGGTCTCCCAGTACACGCTCTCCGGCAGGTTGACCTGGAGGTGCGCGCTCGCGAGATGCACGACGGCGTCCACGCCGGCGAGCGCCGGGCGCCACTGGTCGGGGACGCGGATGTCGGCGGCGACGGACTCGATGCCGTCGGGAAGCGGGGCCGGCGGCAACGAGAGGTCGAGCGCGGTCACCTGCCATCCGCGCGCCCGCAGCCCGAGGACGACCGCGCGTCCGATGAACCCCTGGGCGCCGGTGACGAGCACCTTCATCGCGGCTCCCTCACGCCGTGGGCTTCTGGCCGACGACCGCGACGGCGTATCCGGTCACGAAGGATTGGGTGAGCACGTCGAGGGAGGAGATGGCGCGGCAGACGGGATAGATGGCGCCGTAGAGCTTGAGGGTTTTCTCCACCTTGCGGACCTGGTCGGCGGAGGAGGGAGCGATCGGACCGACGCCGTGCTCGCCCGGTTGCGCGGCATTCTTGCGGCGGCTCAGGAACTTGACGTAGGCCAGGTTGATGCACAGCTCCAGCATCTCGGTGGGGAACTGGGAGTAGCTGCCCGACGCGCCGGGGCGGAAGCCGGCGTCGGCCAGCATCTGACTCAGCTCGGCGATCGTGTAGCCCACCCGGACGTGTCCGTAGGCGTCCTTCGTCATCCCCACGCGATCCTTGATCCTGACCGCGAGCTTCTTGAGATCGCCGTTGGGCGTGGTCACAATGGCGCGACCCCCCGGGCGCACGATCCGGAACAACTCCCGATTGAGCGGTGCCGTCTCGGCCAGGTGCTCGTGGACATCGATGACGATCACCGCATCGAAGGAGGCGTCGGGGAAATCGAGCCGCGCCGGATTGCAGTGGACCACCGGCTCGCCGAGGAGCTGCTGCATCTCGGGAATGGACGACGCCTCGCACTCTCCCCAGCTCCAGCGTCCGCCGTTTTCGCGGAGCACGTAGTTCATGGCGCCGTTGTTGTCGCCGTTGGTGAGCAGCAGCAGGCGGTCGTTCGGCCCCGGCGGCCCGAGCAGCCGGCGCAGCAGGGCCAGTTTCTGCTTCTTCTTGAGGGTCTTGTCGAACAGTCGCAGCTGCCAAGGGCGCTCGGACGGGGGGAGCGTCACTTGCGGCATCAGGGATGATTCCTTTCAGCTGGAGGGAACATCGGCGGAGCCTTGGAGCGCCGCGTCCACGTGGTCGAGCTCGGCTTCACGCCGCTCGGGACTCCACCCGAGATGCGCGCCCATCACGCCGGCGCAGCGCTCGAGCGCGTCGCGTCCGGGATGGCCGCCCGCGGCGAGCTCGGTTCTGCGGCGCACCACGTCGATCAGATGAACGGCCATCTCCTGGTCGGCGGCGAACACCACCTCCGCCGCGATGACGGGAAATTTCCCGCCCAGCTCGCGGCCGAGCTCCGGATCGCGCCGGACGTACGCCAGCACGTCGCCCGCGGCGGAGCCATGGTTGTCCAGGAGGTGCCGCATCGACGCCGGCGACACGGACGGGGGCCGCTGCGCCTCCTCTTGCCGGTAGAACCGGTCGAGATCGTCGATCTCGCCGCCACGCAGCGGCGCCTCGGCGACGCGGGTGCCGCGGCCGCCGGGCCGGAGGCGGGCCTCGACGGCGTCGATCGCCGCTTCGCCCGCGGCCCGGGCCGTGGTCCACTTCACGCCGACGATCGAATAGAGCCCCTGCGCCCCGTCCGCGGCATGATCGTAGATGCGGGAGTGCTTGACGAGCTGCACCTCGCCCGCTCCGGCGCGAGGCGTCTCGGGCAGCATGCCGCCGAGCACCGCCGACACGTCGCCCCGCGTGAGCTCCACGCCGGGGCAGGCCGCGTTGATCTCCGCGAGGAACCGCTCGATGTCCTCGTCCGTGACCGCGAACCGGTCGGGATCACCGCGGTAGGGCAGGTGTCGGGTGCCGATCAGCGAAAACTGCTTCCACGGCACCACAAAAAACAACCGGTCCCCCTTGTTGAGCAACGCATCGCTGTCGCTGAATGCCGCCGGCACCCGGAAGCCCACGGCGTGATCGCCCGGGTAGAGGCGCCGGGTCACGAGGTTGAAGGCCTTGGAAAGGTGGAAGCGCGTGGGGCTCGCGCCCGCCGGCAGCTCCCGCAGCAGGCGATCCACCCAGGGTCCGGCGGCGAGAACGACGGCGCGGGCCCGAACCTCGAAACCCTCGCCTCCGAGTGCGTCCCTGACCTTCACGCCGAGCACCTGCTGGCCCTTGCGCAGGAGCCCGGTGACCTCGGCGTAGTTGGCGCACACGGCGCCGGCCGCGACGGCCGAATGGAGATAGGCGAACGCCAGCCTCTCGGTGTTGGCCACCTGGCAGTCATACCAGATGGCGCCTCCGGTCCATTCGCCTTGGTCGAGGCCGGGCACGAGCGTGCCGAGCTCGCCGCGCCCGACCACCCGGCCTCCTGGAAGGCCGCGACCCGCAATGGCGCCGGCGCTCCGGTCGAAGCCGATGAGGTCGTTGAGGAGCAGGGCGGCGCGCATGACCGGCTTGCCCTGGAGGCCGAGTCCGCGCGTGGGCAGCACGAACGCGATCGGACTCACCAGGTGCGGGGCCACCCGGAGCAGGCGGGCCCGCTCGCGGATCGACTCCCGCATCCGGCCGAGATCGGCGTGCTGGAGGTATCGGAGCCCGCCATGAATGGTCTTGAGACTGTTCGACGAGGTGGCGCCGACGAAGTCGCCGCGCTCCACGAGACACGCCGAGAGCCCGCGTCGCGCCGCGTCGTGGAGGGCACAGATCCCGTAGATGCCGCCGCCAACTACCACCACGTCGAAGGGCGAGCCGGCGAGCGTCGTGAGATCCCGCTTCATCGTCCCGTGCCGGCGGGGCTCGTCGCGGCGGGCCGCCGGCGCTTCCGGCGCTGCATCGCGACCTGATTGCGGACGAAGGGAAGAGCGCGTTCCGGCCGTCCGTACGGCGTGAGCCGGGACGCGGGATCCAGCAGCGCGGTCTTGATGCCCTCCGCCGGACGGGTCAGGTCGATCGTTCCTTCCAGGAGAAAACCGTAGCTGCCGGCGCGTCCCATCTGCCGGGGGAAGGGAAGCGGATCGGTTCCGGGAAGGATCCGGATCCCGCGCCGCCCAGCCTCCCGGAAGTGGCTTGGCGTCCCCCAGAAAAAGGGCCGCCCGGCACCGTCACCCAGGAAGAAGCCGCCGCCGGGGTCCTCGGCCGCGATGAGGTCGCTCATGAGACGGCCCCGGCCGAAGAGCCACTTGCCGGCGCCCCAGGGGACGACGCGGAGCGCCCCGAATCGCGCCGCCTCGGCCATCACGTCGGACAACGCGCGGCCGTCGGAGGTCGTTTCCGTCGTACCGAGCATGAGCACCTCGAGGCCTTCGCGTGCCGCGACCTGGCGGCCGGCCACGATCACGAGGCGGCGGCTTCCACTTCGAGCGACCAGCGCGCAGGGGTCGGGGGTGGACTCGATCGACCAGGAGCCGAACATGGGTGAGGCGTCGCCGCTGGCGCGGGCCCGTGTCGCGAGCCGGCCGAACCAGTCCGCGCCCTCGGATTCGGTGAGCATCAGGACGCCCAGCGCGGGCTTCCATCCCTGCCGCCGCGCCGCGAGCTCGAAGTTGCGCTGGGCCGATTCGAGGAAGGTCGCAGGCTCGAAGCAATCGTGCAGGTGGACGTGGGCGTCGATCAGAACAGAAACGTCGTTTCCAGTCTCGCCTCGCAAGACGGGCTCCCCGCAATCAGGTTGATCGAAGGTGAGAAAGGTAGCGATGGGGTGAGCCACGCGTCAGGCGGTTTTGTTCCTGGGCGCCGGCGTCTCCTCCGGCTCCTCACCCGAATCGAGCAGGTGCATACCGCCTCGCTTGGGCCCACCCTGCGTGAGGACGAGGTCCACGCCGCTCGCGGTGATCGCGAGCGTCCCGCTCTCGGTCCGCCGGATCCAGCCGTTTTCCTTGAGATACCAGATGTGGAACCGCATGTGCTCTTCGGGGCAGCCCAGCATCCGCTCGAGGTCGATCTCGCCGACCCCGGGCCTTCCCGCGTCGTTGCGGCAGGCGGTGTACAGAATGGAGAGGAGGGCCGTGCGGATGCGCCGGTCAGCCGAGACGTCGTTGAGCGCCGTCTCCTGGTCGAAGATCTGCCACTGATCGGCGTGGAGCTGGGCGTACTGGACGTCGAACTTGGCCCGTTGCTCGGGATCGGACAGGACCTTGAACGACTCGACGAGCTGCTTGAAATGGAGCGCGTCCCCGCTGGCGGGATTGTCCGGATGGAAGCGCTTGGCGAGATGGCGAAACACTCGCTGGATCGTGTCCTGGTCGGCACGGGGGGAGATCTGGAGCATCTCGTAGTGGTCGATGGCTTCCGGGTCGGCCATGATCTCCTCGACGCCGCCGGCGCGGGATGACGGGAACGAGCGGACGCTCAGGGTCGCGCGCCGAAGATGATGCGTATGAGCAAACGGCAGGCCGGAAGACAGGACGATCTTAACCAGAGTTACGCGATGTTGCTATGGCGCGGTCGCTACACCTGAAGGGCTCATCCCCCGGCAGAAATACCCGGTTGAGAATGGACGCGGTCATTGAGAATGATTGTAAGCTGCTTACCAATAGCGACTTGGACGATGTGACTTCATGCAGGCTCTGAGGTGGTGGGCCGGTCCGGCATCGAACCACGCCGAACCGGTCCCACTCATCTCAGCGCGGGTCGCCTTCCGGTGCCTGCCCGCCGCGGAGCGTCCGGGCTGCCTCGACCAGTCCGATGAACTCCCCGCGGTACCCTTCGGGATCCGAGCCGCGGGCGCTGCGGGCGAGATCGATCACCTGATCGAACGTGACGCTTCCCTTGTTGTCCGAATCCCGGAGCAGCATCGCGAACGCCGCCACCGCGGAGGCGAAGCGCATGTCCTCCGACGCGTGCGCCGAATTCCGGTCGGCTACGGTAGAGGACAGGAGTCGGCTGGTCGAGCCGGCAGGCTGCTTGTACCGCAGGCGCACGGTCAGCAGGTCGTCGGAGCGGCCCGCCTCCGGACGCAGCGACACGTGCTGGTACACGAGGCTGTCGTCCACGAGCGCCACCGCCTTCGCGCCCACCGGCACCACCTCGTACAGGGCGGTGACGGTGTGGCCCGCGCCCAGCTCGCCCGCGTCCTTGGTATCGTCGGCGAAGTCTTCCTTGGCCAGCATCCGGTTCTCGTAGCCGAGGAGCCGGTAGGCCTGGACCCGCGCGGGATTGAACTCGACCTGGATCTTTACGTCCTTCGCGATGGTGAAGAGCGTGCCGCCGAACTCCTGCACGAAGACCTTCTGCGCTTCCCGGAACGTGTCGATGTAGGCGTAGTGGCCGTTACCCTTGTCGGCCATCTGCTCCATCTTCGTGTCTTTCAGATTGCCGGTGCCGAAGCCGAGCACCGTGAGGAAGGTGCCTTCCGATCGGCGCGCCTCCACCAGCCTGATCATCTCCGCGTCGGAGCTCACGCCGACGTTGAAGTCGCCGTCCGTGGCGAGGATGACGCGGTTGTTGCCCTCGCGCAGGAAGTGCTCGCGCGCGACGTCGTACGCCAGCCGCAGACCCGCGCCGCCCGCGGTGGACCCGCCCGCTTCGAGCCGATCGAGCGCGTCGAGGATGGCCCGCTTGTCGCCGCCCGAGGTCGGGGGCAGCACCAGCCCGGCGGCGCCCGCGTACACGACGATGGCCACCCGGTCCTGCGGCCGAAGCTCGCCGACGAGGGCGCGAAAGGCCTGCTTCACGAGGGGCAGCTTGTCCGCACTCATCATCGAGCCCGAGACGTCGATCAGGAACACGAGATTGCTCGGCGGCAGCTTGTCGGTGGGAATGCGCCTGCCCTGGAGGCCGATGCGTACCAGCCGGTGATCGGCGGCCCAGGGGCAGGGTCCGACTTCCGTGGTGATCGCGAACGGATCGGACCCGTCGGGCTCGGGGTACCGATAGGTGAAGTAGTTCACCATCTCCTCCAGGCGAACCGCGTCCGCGGGAGGAAGGGAGCCGGCGGACAGGAACCGTCTCACGTTGCTGTACGACGCCGCGTCCACGTCGATCGAAAAGGTACTGAGCGGATTCGTCATCGCCGCGAGAAAGCGATTCTCCTCGATGCGCGCGTAGGCCTCGGTGTTGCCCGGCTCGCGCTGCCGGCGCCAGGGCTCGTCGGCGGGCCAGGGGTAGGGCGAGGGAGAAGCGGCCTTCGTCATGCCGATTGAGGCCGCGGCATCCGCGGATCGCATCATCAAGGCGGAACTCAGCTCGAGCCGCTCTTCCGCCGCTCTGGGCGCCGGAGTGAGGGTAAAGTCCTGGGTGACGGTGTGGCCGGCGCGGACCACGACGGCGTTCTCGGCGGCGCCGTATCCGACCTTGGCGGCGCGAAGAACGACACGTCCCTCGGGCAGCGACGTGAACACGTACGATCCGGCGGCGTCGGTCAGTACGTTGAAGGCGGTCCCGACCGCCAGGACTTGCGCGTCGGCCAGCGGGCGTCCTGCCGCGTCGGTGATCCTGCCCTCGACGCGACCGGAAGCGGCGGCCGCCGGGGCCGGCGCGGCTCCGACGGTGGTGAGGGTGAGGCAGAACAGCGACGCGACCAACGGCACGCGTCGTACGGCGCTGGGACGGGGGAACCGCATCGAGCCCTCCGGCTGGGGGATACCGGCCGCGCGTGCGCCGGTGTGATGACCTGCGGGAGATGCAGGCTCACCCCGATGGGCACACACCGCCCGTTCCCGGCCGTTATTATTCACTCCCAGATGGATCTTCTTCGGGCGTTCCGCGCACACCTCCGCACGCTGCCGATTCCGCGCGGTCGCGCGCTCGTGGCCGTCTCGGGCGGCCCCGATTCCGTCGCCCTTCTCGACCTCATGGTGCGCGCCTCGCCCGACCACGAGCTCGACCTGGTGGTCGCGCACTTCGATCACGGGATTCACCCCGAGAGCGCCCGGATCGCCGGATGCGTCGGCGACATGGCGGCGGCCCTGGACCTGCCTCTCGAACGCGGGCGGGGCCGCCTCGGCCCCGCCGCCGGGGAGACCGCGGCGCGCGAGGCGCGGCACGCGTTCCTCGAGGAGGCGCGGCGAAGGCTGGATGCGGCGACGATTTTCCTCGGGCACCATGCCGACGATCAGGTCGAGACCGTGCTGTTGCGTCTCCTGGCGGGATCGGGTCCGGCGGGACTGGCGGGCATCGCGGCGGTGAACGGTCCCCTGGTGCGGCCGCTGCTCCCGTTCACCAGGTCCGATTTGGCTCGATACGTGCGGATCCGTGCGCTACCTGTGTGGCTCGACCCCGCGAACGACGACTTGCGGCACCAGCGAGCGTGGGTACGGGCTCGGCTGCTCCCGATGCTGCGGGAGCGCGCGCCGGACGTCGATGCCGCGCTGCTGCGCGCCGCGTCACAGGCCCGCGCCGACAGGACCGCATGGGACGCGCTACTGGACCTGGTTCCGGGGCTCGATCCGCGGCTCGAGCACGACGGAATTTCCGTTGCTGGGGTTGGTCTCCGCGGGTATGATTCAGCCCTCGTCACCTCGCTGGTTCTGGCCCTCGCTCGACGGGTGAATTGTCCCCTCGGACCGCGGCGTGCGACGCGGGTGCTCGCGCTGCTCGAGAGCGGGTCGAGTGGATCCGAAGCTCCCTTGTCGGCCGGATGGAAGGCGGAGGTCGCGTTCGGCAGGCTCCGCCTGGTTCGCGCCGGGAGCCGTGATGTGTCGCGCGAACGGCTCCGCATCGCGGGAGAGCAGGGCCAGGGTTCGTGGGGCTCCTGGAACATCGTCTGGCGGCGTGATGTCGCTCCCGAGCATCAGGAGCGCGTCGAATTGACCGCCTGGTTCACGCCGGACGCGCTGACGGTGCGAGGCTGGACGGCCGGCGACAGGATGCGCCCGTTGGCCGGAGCGGGGCGCCGCCTCGTGGTCCGGTGTTTCCAGGACGCCCGGGTGCCGAAGAGCCGGCGGGAGAGCTGGCCCGTGATTGCGGGCCCCGACGAGGTGGTGTGGGTTCCCGGCGTGTGCCGCTCCGATGCACTCGTCCCTCCCGCTGGATCGGAGGCCCTTCGTGTCGACGCTGAGCTCGTCTGACGTCCTCCGCCGTACCGGTGGCCGGCCGGTCAAGTCGATCGTCTTCGACACCCCGACCATCGCCGCCCGCGTCGCCGAGCTGGGTGCCGAGATCACTCAGGCCTATCCCGACGGCGACCTTCTGGTCCTGGGACTGCTCAAGGGAAGCTTCATCTTCCTGAGCGACCTGGTCCGGACCATCGAGCGGCCGGTGCAGGTGGACTTCCTCGTGGCCAGCTCCTACGGAGACGGCAAGGTCTCGAGCGGCACGGTCCGGCTGCTGTACGACCCGGAGACCCGGCTCGAGGGAAAACATATCCTGCTGGTTGAGGATATTATTGATACGGGGCGAACGCTCCAGCGGCTGGCAGGACTCCTGGCCGAACGGCGGCCCAGAAGCCTGGCGGTGTGCGCCCTGCTCGACAAGGAGATTGCCGGCGACGTCCGCCGCCTCGTGCGTTTCGTAGGGTTCCGGGCTCCCCCGGCTTTCCTGGTGGGGTACGGACTCGACCACGCCGAGAACTTTCGACACCTTCCGTTCATCGCGGACTTGGAATAGCGGATCAGGACTTAATGGCAGACAGACTTCCAACCCGGCCCCCGCGCACCAACTGGGGGAACCTGAGCAAGAACCTCGCCCTCTGGCTTCTCGTGGGTCTGGTGGCGCTGGCGCTGTTCCAGATGATGAGCCGGCAGCGGAACCCCACCCAGGAATTCTCCTACACCGAGTTCAGCCGTCAGCTCGATCAGGGCAACATCCAGCGGGTGGAGATCTTCGACGGCAAGCGGCTCGAAGGCGATTTCCGCAACCCGGTCACGCAGGACGGCCGCAGCGCCAAGAGCTTCCAGGTGCTGCTCCCGGTGGCGAACAGCGAGGCGTTCATCAAGCGGCTCGAGGACGCCGGCGTGCCCATTCTGGCCAAGGAGCCGAAGGGCGGCATCACCGCGATCATCATCGCGGCGCTCCCGTGGATCGTGATCCTCGGCCTCTGGTTCTTCCTGCTGCGCCAGCTCCAGGCGGGTGGCAGCCGGGCCTTCGCGTTCGGGAAGTCCAAAGCCAAGCTGCTGGCTGGCGACACGCCCAAGATCACCTTCGCCGACGTGGCCGGCGCGGACGAGGCCAAGGTCGAGCTTCAGGAGATCATCGAGTTCCTCAAGGATCCGCAGAAATTCACCCGGCTCGGTGGCAGGCTGCCCAAGGGCGCGCTGCTGGTCGGCCCGCCGGGCACGGGCAAGACGCTGCTCGCCAAGGCCGTGGCCGGTGAGGCCGGGCGCCCGTTCTTCTCGATGTCGGGATCCGATTTCGTCGAGATGTTCGTGGGTGTCGGAGCGAGCCGGGTGCGCGATCTGTTCGAGCAGGGCAAGTCCCACGCGCCCTGCATCATCTTCATCGACGAGATCGACGCCGTCGGCCGGCACCGGGGCGCGGGCCTGGGCGGCGGGCACGACGAGCGGGAGCAGACGCTCAATCAGCTGCTGGTGGAGATGGACGGCTTCGAGAGCAACGACGGCGTGATCCTGGTCGCGGCCACCAACCGCCCCGACGTGCTCGATCCGGCGCTTCTCCGACCCGGCCGGTTCGACCGGCAGATCGTCGTGGATGCGCCCGACGTGCGCGGGCGCGAGGGCATCCTGCGGGTGCACACCCGGAAGATCCCGCTGGCCTCCGACGTGCGGCTCGACGTCGTGGCCAAGGGGACCCCGGGCATGGCCGGCGCGGACCTCGCCAATCTCGTCAACGAGGCGGCGGTGCTGGCGGCGCGGCGCAACAAGACGCTGGTCGACATGCACGACTTCGAGGACGCCAAGGACAAGGTGATGCTCGGCGTCGAGCGGCGGAGCCTCGTCCTGACCGAGGCGGAGCGGAAGCTCACCGCCTATCACGAAGCGGGTCATGCCATCGTCGCCGTCAAGATTCCGGGCAGCGATCCGATTCACAAGGTGACGATCGTCCCGCGCGGCCGCGCGCTCGGTCTCACCGCCTCGCTGCCCGAAGTCGACCGGCACAACTATTCGAAGGACTGGTTGGTCGGCAGTCTGGCCATGTTCTTCGGCGGCCGAGTCGCCGAGGAGATCATCTTCGGCGCCGACAAGGTCACCACCGGCGCCGGCAACGATATCGAACGCGCCACCGGGCTCGCGCGGCGCATGGTCACCCAGTTCGGCATGAGCGAGCGCATCGGTCCGCTCGCCGTGGGCGACAAGGAGCAGGAGATCTTCCTGGGTCGCGAGTTCGCCCAGCGGCGTGAGATTTCGGAGCGCACCGCGCAGATGGTGGACGACGAGGTCAAGCGGCTGGTGGACGAGGCGTACGCGCGGGCCACCACGATCCTGCAGGGGAACCGGGAGCTGCTTGACCGGATCGCCGCGGCCCTGCTCGAGCGCGAGACCATCGACCGCGAGGATCTCGACAACCTCGTCAAGAACCTGCCGCTGCCTCCGCGCTCCTCACCGGACTCGGCTCCGGCACCCCTGAGCCCCTCCGTGAAGCCGGGCGTCGCTCCGGCCCGCGCACCCATTCTCGGCGCGCCTCCGGCTGAACCCGCGGGCGCGTGAATGTCACGCCGCTGGCGCTTCACTCACCGACGGCGGTGCGTGAGGCGCTTCGCGCCGGCGGCTGGGATGAAGGACTGGCGGCGAACGCCGCCTCGGGCGCGCACCACCTCGCCTTTCGACTGACCGGATTGGACCAGGACGCCCTCGAGGCCCTGGTCCGATTCGCAGGTGGCCTGGGCCTCGACGTGCTCACCGGCGAGGGGTGGGCCATCCTGGCCGGCAGCCGTGCCAGACTCAGCGCCTTCGCGCGGCCCTGGAGCGTGCCCGCTCCTGTGGCCGAAGCCGCGGCTGCCGTGGGCTTGGCGATGCCTGCCGAGCCGGTGGGCGTCTGGCAGACAGCGCGCGGCGCGATCGCGCTCGATCGTCCCGTCATTCTCGCCATCCTCAACATCACGCCGGACAGCTTCAGCGACGGCGGCCGCCTTCCAGGCGTCGCCGCGGCGCTGACGGCCGCCGAGGCGCTCCTCGGGTCCGGAGCGGACGTGCTCGACGTCGGCGGTGAATCGACCCGTCCCGGCCGCACGGAGTCGGTGCCGGTCGAGGAAGAGCTGCGGCGGGTCGTGCCGGTGGTGCAGGCGCTGGTGCGCGAGCATCCCCGCCTTCGGGTCTCGGTCGACACCGTGAAGGCGGTGGTCGCGCGAGCCGCGCTCGATGCCGGCGCCGCCATCGTCAACGACGTGTCGGCCCTCCGCCTGGACCCGGACATGGCGCACGCGGCGTCCTCGATGAAGGCCGGTGTCGTGCTGATGCATTCCCGCGGGC
>Ga0075291_1000004_pt1 | contig 15078 bp, 13 predicted proteins | sample SF_Rice_20C_80N__3_FD_69757 | JGI IMG/M metagenome (GOLD analysis project Ga0075291, IMG submission 69757) | Rice paddy soil microbial communities from Twitchell Island, California, USA - SF_Rice_20C_80N_302 | ecosystem: Environmental > Terrestrial > Soil > Paddy field/soil | place: USA...
TCCCGGATCCAGCGGTACACCGGCGTGCCGGGCACGGAGGCCGCCGCCACTCCGGCGGCGAACAGGGCGGCGCCGGCGGCAATGGCGGCGCGGCGCAGCGGCCGCGGGCGCGGGGTGGTCATCGGCGGCTCGAGGCTCGGAAGCGGGTGATCGAGCACGCCGAGCAGCCGGCCCATTTCCTCGTCGCCGCGTCGCAGCTTCTCCGCGCTCGCCGCGCAGGTGTCGCACTGGGTCAGATGGGTCCACAGCTCGGCGACTTCGTCCCGCCCAAGCTCGCCCTGGACCAGGGCGAGGAGCGTGGCGTCACTCGGGTGCACCGTGCATCTCCTTGAAGGCGCGCCGGAAGGCCTGGGCGGCGCGCACGAGGGTAGTCCCGACACTGGTTTCGGCCAGGTGCAACGCCACGGCGATCTCGCGGTAACTGTAGCCCGAGTGACGCAGCAGGAGCGCCTGGCGGTCACGGGCGCTCACGCTGTCGAGCGCGGCGCGGACGGCCCGCACCTGCTCGGCGCGCTCGAGGTCGGCCTCGGGACCGGATGACGGCGTCGCCGACGGCTCCCGCGACCGCTCATCGGCCAGGAGCCGGAGCCGCCGCGACGCGCGGCGGCGCTCGTCCCGGAGCATGTTGTTCGCCACGACGACGAGCCATGCGGCCGGCTCGTCCGGCATCGCGCCGCGCCGGTGCAGGCGGGTGAACGCCTCCTGCGCGATGTCGGAGGCCAGGTCGGGATCGCCGGTGAGCCGGTCGAGGTAGCGGAACAGAGCGGGAAATCGGGCGGTGTAGCAGGCCCGGAAATCCTCCTCGAACGAGGAGGCGGGCCCGATGTCCCCGGGCAGCAGGCGCGGCCCGCGCTCGCGCGGAGAGTCGAGGCTCATCGAGGAAAGGGCGAGTGACGACTGGTGTCCGAGCACGTCAGATGAACGCGCGGACCCGGCCCCTTGTGACGGCCGGGCTGTTCGGCTGCCGCGCCCGGACTCAGAAGCGCCAGCCGACCTCGAAGGTGAGACCGCGGCGGAGGCCGAGGATGGGCCGGGTGATGCCGTCCGGGCCGGCGACCCAGCCAAGCACGTTCCGGCGGCCCAGGACGTCCACCACGGACACCGCTGTGAAGAGGGCCGCGGACTGCCCCATGCCGGGGAAATGCCAGGCGCGGCTGAGGCCCAGGTCGAGGCGGGCGTAGTCGGGGAGCCGCGCGCCGTTCACCGCGCCCGGCAGGTTCTCCGGCGTGCCCCCCAGCTCGCCCGATTCCAGCAGCGGCTGGATGGGCCGCCACTCGAACCCCGGCGCCACGATGGACGCCGACTGCCGCGCGCCGTCCCGGAACTGGAGTTGGAGGTGGGTGTCCCGCACCAGCTCGTAGTCCAGGTCGAGCGCCACCGAGGTTCCCTGGCCGTAGCCGGCGTCGTACGTCGTGGCGCCTGCCGCTCGGACGTCGCGGGCCAGGGTGATACTCGCGCGGCCCGAGAGCGGTCCCCGCTCGAGCGCCAGCGCGCCGATCACTCCCGAGGCGCTCCCGCGCCCGATGGCGATCGAGTCCGCCGGAAACAGTCCCAGCGTCGAAACCGCGCCGAGCGCGATGCCGCTCGTGCGCCGCAGATAGCCCGTGACCGAGAGATCGAGCCCTCGCGTCAGCCGGCGGCCGACCACCGCCTCCAGCTCGTCCGCCCTGGCAATCGGCAGGCGTTCGCTGCCTCCGGCCGCGGGCAGGTCGAAGCCCAGCAGGGAGCCGAGCGCCGACTCGTCGTTGGCGAGGGACTGGAGGACCTGGTGGCTGCGGCCGAAACCCAGGCCGAGCTGTGTGCGCGAATCGGGGGTGAGGAGCGCGGCGACGCGGGGCTCGAGGCCGGCCCAGCCCGAGAAGTCGGTGCTCGCTCGAAGGCCGGTGGACAGCGCGAGCCGCGACGCCGGGCGCCAGAGGCGCTCCGCGAACACGGAGCCTACCACGGGTCCGGCGCGGAGCGAGAGCCCGGCGGATGGGTCCGCAACGCCGCCGCTCGAGACCGCGTACCGTGTGGCGGGGCGCACCAGGGATACGCCGAGTCCCGTGCTGCCGTCCGCATCGGGCCACGCCGCTCGCGCCGACGCCCCCAGCTCGCTCAGCTCGCTCCGGAGTCGCTGGGCGCCGCCGCTGCCCAGCCACGTCACGTCGGCGGCGCTGCCCGCCCACCAGGCGGCGGCGGCGACCGTGCGGCCGCGCGGTCCGGTGCTGCTCCAGGTGAGGCCCTGGCTGTGGCTGCTCCAGGCGATGGCGTTCCGGGAACCGCCGGTCCCGTTCTCGACGTCGGCCGGCGCCCCGTCGGCAGGGCCGGGGCTTTCGGAGCCGGCATCGCTGATCGAAGGGAAGTCGAGCTGGTTCCCCGCCGTGAAGCTGATGAGGCGGAGCCGGCCGCGGCCAACCCGCGTCGTCGCGACGCCGAGCAGGTCGCCGTAGCCGTTGTGGCGGCCGCTGAACCCTTCATCCAGGAGGGCGTCGCGGTAGGTGGCGCGGCCGCCCACCACGATGCCGGTCTCGAGGCCAGGCAGGTAGCCCGACACCGTCTGCCGAATCTCGCCCGGTCCGACCGACCCCCTCGCGCCGAACGGCACCGGCGCCGCGTCCCGGGTCTCCAGCTCGAGAACCCCGGCGAGATGGTCGCCGAACCGGGCCGGACTCACGCCGGTGTGCATGTCTACGCCGGCGATGGCGTCGGGGTTGACGGCACTCGCCGCCCCCGAGAAGTGCACCGCGGAGAAGAGAGGGATCCCGTCGAGCAGGACCAGGTTCTCGGACGAGGCGCCGCCCCGGACGTGCAGGCCGACGGCGCTCTCGCGCCGCCCCTGCACCCCCGGCACGGCGGCGAGCGCACGCTGCACGTCGGCCTCGCCAGCGGGCCGGCGGGCGAGCCAGCCGTCGGCCAGGCTCACCTTGCCAATCTCGGTCTCGCCCTCGCCGGAGGCAGCCGGGTCGTCGGCCGGCGTCCGAGCCACGACCTGGACCGTGGGTAGAAGGACGGGCAGTGCCTCGAGCTCGACGTCCACCCGGACCTGGGCGGACGAATCGGCCAGGAGGACGCCCAGCTCCTCGGGGGCGTAGCCGACGAGGGTGAATCGCAAACGGTGTGTGCCGGCGGCCAGGCCGGGGAGGACATAGCGGCCGGCGGTGTCCGAGAACGCCGCCGGCGCGCCGCCTTCTTCGACCCGGACGCCGGCCAACGGCCGCCCGTCGGGGGCCGCGTGTATCGTGCCCGAGATCGTGGCTGGGAGCGCAGCGGTCTGAATAAGGAAGCAGACAGCGACAGGGAGCACCCGGATCCTCGCGGTATGGACGCGCACACCGTGGGCAGGCGCATCCGGCAGATTTGAATGTAGCAGAGATCGTGCTGCGCGCGCGGGTGTCCTGGGCGGCGCCATTCGGGTTGACGCCGCTCCCACGATCGCCACCTTTCTCCACCCATGTCCCCCACTCGACGGGAAGTCCTCGCCCAGCTCGCCGCCCTCGCCGCCCTTCCGTTCTCCGCGTGGCCCCGTACCGACCAGCACCCGCTCGACGGCACCATCGCCGACTACCAGGCCGGCCGCCGCCGGGGCGCGTGGAGCGCAGCCGAAGTTACCGCGCGCGCGCTCGACCGGTGCCGAAGCGAAGGAAAACGCTGGCGCGCGATCGATGCGCTCTCGCCCACCGCGCTCGCCGAGGCGCGCGCGGCCGACGCCCGGCTCCGCGCCGGCCGGACGCGCGGCCCGCTCGACGGTGTGCCGGTGTTCGCCAAGGCGATCTACGACATGGCTGGCCTCCCCACCACCGGGTCCAGCGCCGACTGGGCGCGGCTCTTTCCCGACCCGGTGCGTCGCGACGCGCTCGAGGTGGCGCGGCTCCGCGCGGCCGGCGCCGTCGTCCTCGGCAAGACCGCCGCCGACGACTTCGCCTACCACGGCAACGGCACCAGCAGCCACACCGGACAGGTGCTGAACCCGCACGATCCCACTGGCACCCGCACACCCGGCGGCTCCAGCGCGGGCTCCGCGGTGGCCGTCGCGTGCGGGATGGCGTTCGCGGCCCTCGGCACCGACGACGGCGGCTCCAATCGGATCCCGGCACAGTTCACCGGCGTGGTGGGCATGAAGCCGACCTTCGGGCTGGTTCCGCGCACTGGCGTGATCCCGACGTGGCCTTACCTCGACACGCACGGGCCGCTGGCGCGCACCGCGGCTGACGCGGCGCTCCTCCTCGCCGCCATCGCCGGCGCCGATATCTCCGATCCGCTCGCGCTCGCGGCCGCGTGGCAGGGCGCGCCGCTCTCGGGGCTGCGCGACGACGCGCTCCAGGGAGTCCGGCTGGGGCTGGTCGAGGCCCACGTCCCCCGCGCACAGATGACCGCCGAGGCGCTCGCGATATGGGACCGAGCGGTAGGAGACCTCGGGGCGGCGGGTGCCACGGTCGAGCCGTTCACGCCGGCGGTCACGCTCGCCACGTGTCGGACTGCCTTCGCCAACGCGGCGGGAGGGCGCGGTGCCGTGGTAGGCGACCCCAAGTCGCCGGCACCCACCGCCGACGCGCTCTACCGCTACTTTGCGCGCCGCACGCGTGATCCGCGCGCGGCCGTACGGCTGGGCTACGCCGCCTACCGCAAGTACTACGACGTGCTGCCCGCCACGTTCGAGGAATGCGATCCGCTACTGGAGCAACCCATGGTGGAGGATCAGGCCGGCGTGTCGTTCGCCGTCTCGCGGGCCGAGGTGGTAGCCGCGCTCGCCGAGTCGATGCGGTCGGCCGGCGTCGCGGCGATGGTCTATCCGACCATGCCCTTCAACGCCCCGCGCGCGGTGGACGACTGGCCCGACATCCGCACCGCGCTTGGCTACGGCAACTGGCTCGGCCTGCCGGAGGTGTCCGTGCCGGCGGGGCTCGGCGCGGACGGCATGCCGGCGCTCAATCTGTCAGTGGTGGCTCTTCCGGGCGAGGACGCACGGGTGCTGGCGCTGGCCAACGGCTACGAGCGGCAGTCGAGGCGCTTCGTCGCGCCTCGACGGGTGGGTGCATGAGCGAGGTTTCGATCGGCACCAGAGACGGCTCATGCCGGAGCTTCGTCTTTCGTCCCGGCGGCCGGGGTCCCGGGCCGGCCGTGCTCGTGTATATGACGGGATCGGCATCCGGCCCGCCATGCTGGCGGTGGGCGAGCGTCTCGCCACGCACGGCTATTTCGTGCTGCTTCCGGATCTCATCCGCCGGGCTGGAGCGCGCGCTGACCGACGCCGGCGTGGACCACGTCATCGAGACCTATCCCGCCCGGCACGGCTTCGTGCCGAGCGACACGCCGGCCTACGACCAGGCCGCTTCCGAGCGCCAGCCGCACGGCCGCGCTCGCCTCCACGCCGCCGCGAGGGTCGTTCCCGGTCTGGACGCCGGCGGTCGTGTATCCGCGTGGCGAGGCCGCCGGTCTTTCGGTCACCTGGATCGGGCATTCCACCGTGCTCCTCCAGCTCGGCGCCGTCAACGTGCTCACCGATCCGGTGTTCAGCTCGCGCGCCTCGGCTCTAGAATGGATGGGGCCGCGGCGGGTGATGGATCCGGGACTGTCGCTCGATGCCCTTCCGCCGATCGACCTCGTCGCCATCTCCCACAATCACTACGACCACCTCGACAGGCCTGCGGTGAAGCGGATCGCCCGGGCACATCCCGGAGCAACCTGGATCGTGCCGCTCGGCCTGGGTGGTTCAGGCAGATCGTCCACGCGGACCCCGAGGAAGCCGTGCGCATCTGCCAGGACCTCGTCGTCCCCCATCGCTACCGCCCGCTCCCGCTCATGCTCGGGATCCACTGGGGCACCTTTCGGCTGACCGACGAGCCGATGGACGAGCCCCCGCGACGGACCAGGGCGCGCTGGCGCGAGGCGGGTTTGGACGAGGATCGGCTCTGGATCGCGCGGTTTGGAGAGACCCGGACACCATGAAGAACCACTCGCCTAGGGAACGGCCGCGGCCGCGGCTCCGACAGCGCCCACGCGGCCGTCGCGCGGATGTCCGTGTTCTTCTCGGCGGCCAGCAGGTCGCCCACCGCCGAGCCCGCTGACCGATCGCCGCGCTGCGATCGCCCAGACCGCCGTTTCCCGGACGTGCTCGTCCTGATCGCCTCGCGCGGCGCCAGGACGGCGTCGGCGCCGCGACGGGGGTCCATCTCGCCGAGCGCCCAGGCGATCATCTATCGCACGGCGGGGTCCTTGTCGCCGCGGAGCGCGCCGGCGAGCGCGTCGGCGGAGTCATCCGGTCTCGCCGCCCCGCCCCTGATACCTTTCAGCGACTCTTTTCCGGATGCTCATCCCATGCTTCGTCCGCTCGCCGGGGCCGTCGCCCTGCTCCTCTCCGCCGTCCCCGTCATGCTCGCCCAGACCGATTCATCCACGCTCACGCTCGACCGGATTTACGACTCCGACGAGTTCAAGCCCGAGGCGCTGGGCGGCGCCCGCTGGCTCCCGAACGCCGCGGCCTACGTGAAGCTCGAGACCGACAGCGCCGTGAAGGGCGGCCGCGCGCTGGTGCGCTACGACGCGGCGAGCGGCCGCCGCGAGGTGTGGGTGCCGGCGGCCCGGCTGGTGCCCGACGGCGATTCGTTGCCGATTTCGGTGGAGAGCTACGACCTCTCCGCCGACGGCAAGCGGATCCTCCTCTTCACCAACTCCCGCAAGGTCTGGCGCCAGAACACTCGCGGCGATTTCTGGGTGCTCGATCTCGCCACCTGGAAGCTCCGCAAGCTCGGCGGCCCCGAGGCGGCTCCCTCGACCCTCATGTTCGCCAAGTTCTCGCCCGACGGCGGCCGGGTGGCCTACGTGCGGGAGCACGATCTGTACGTCGAGCGCCTGGCCGACGGCGCGATCACCCGGCTCACCCGCGACGGCTCGCGCACCATCATCAACGGCACCTTCGACTGGGTGTACGAGGAGGAGCTCAACCTCCGCGACGGCTTCCGCTGGAGTCCCGACGGCCGCCGCATCGCCTTCTGGCAGCTCGACGCCTCGGGTGTCCACGACTTCGACCTGATCAACGATACCGATTCGCTCTACTCGTTCGTGGTCCCGGTGCAGTACCCCAAGGCCGGCACCACCAACTCCGCCGCGCGGGTGGGCATCGTGAGCGCCGACGGCGGCGCGCCGGTGTGGCTCGACGTCCCCGGCGATCCCCGCGACAACTACCTCGCGCGCATGGACTGGGCGGCGAGCGTGAACGAGGTGGTGCTGGAGCACCTCAATCGGGCGCAGAATACCCTGGAGGTGATGCTGGGCGACGCGACCACGGGAAGGACCCGCGTGGTGCACACCGAGCGCGACAGCGCGTGGGTGGACGTGGACGACGATCTCCGTTTCATCGACGGCGGCAAGAGCTTCACCTGGATCAGCGAGCGCGACGGGTGGCGTCACCTGTACGTCTTCTCGCGCGACGGGACGAAGAGCCGGCTCGTCACGCCCGGCGCGTTCGACCTGCACAATCCGCAGAGCGCGTTCGGCGCGGCGTACGTGGTGGGGGTGGACTCTGCCGCGGGATACGTCTACTACACCGCGTCGCCCGACAATCCCACCCAGCTCTACCTCTTCCGGACCCGCCTCGACGGGAAGGGGAAGCAGGAGCGGGTGACGCCCAAGGACCAGCCCGGCTATCACCTGTACACCATCTCGCCGGACGGGCGGTGGGCGCTGCACGCGTGGTCTCGATTCGCTACGCCGGTGACGGTCGACGTGGTGCGGCTGCCCGGCCACACGCGCGTGCGGACGCTGCTAGAGAACCGGAAGCTCGAGAACGCCGTGGCGCGCCTGCGGCGCGGGCCGGCGGAGTTCACCAGAGTGGATGCGGGTGACGGGCTCGCGCTCGATGCCTGGATCATGAAGCCCCCGGGCTTCGATTCCACGAAGCGCTATCCGGTGCTCTTCCACGTGTACGGCGAGCCGGCGGGGCAGACGGTGCTCGACAAGTGGGACGGCAACACCTATCTCTGGCACCTGATGCTCACCCAGCAGGGTTACGTGGTGGCGAGCGTCGATAACCGCGGCACGCCGTCACCCAGGGGGCGGGCCTTCCGGAAGGCGATTTACAAGAAGATCGGTCTCGTGAACTCGGCCGATCAGGCGGCGGCGGCGCGCACCATTCGCGGGTGGCGGTGGGTGGACTCGACTCGGATCGGCGTCTGGGGTTGGAGCGGCGGCGGGTCCACCACCCTGAATCTCATGTTCCGGTATCCCGAGCTGTATCGGACCGGTATGTCGGTGGCGCCGGTGCCCGACGAGCGGCTCTACGATACCATCTACCAGGAGCGCTACATGGGGCTGCCGCAGGAAAACGAGGCGGCCTATCACGATGGCTCGCCGCTCTCCTTCGCCGACCGGCTCCGGGGCAACCTCCTGGTGGTCCACGGCTCCGGCGACGACAACGTGCACTACCAGGGCACCGAGCGGCTGGTAAACGCCCTGGTCGCGGCCAACCGGCCGTTCACCATGATGGTCTACCCGAACCGCACCCACTGCATCTGCGAGCGCGAGGGCACGACCCTGCATCTCTTCTCGCTGCTCACGCGCTACCTCGAGCAGAACCTGCCGGCGGGAGGAAGGCCGTAGGGGTGAGGTGTCATCTGCCCGTGCGGATCAGATCGACGAACCGCCGCCAGGCGATTTTGGGAACCAGGCGCCGCTGGTCCGCCGGCATGCGCCGATCCATGATCTCCTTGGCGAGCTTTTGCGTCTCCTTCGACGCCTTGCTCCAGTGGCCCGCGTCGAACGGCGGATGCGGATCGTATTCGATGGTGAGCTGAATCGCCTGGGCAAGCTCCCGCCCCGCGATCTCACCCGCCAGCCAGAGCGCCAGGTCGATGCCTGCCGACACGCCGCCGGCGGTCACGACCTTGCCGGAGCGCACGATGCGCTGTTCGGGCTCCGGCTTGGCGCCCATGATCCGGAGCACGCCCATCTTGTACCAGTGGGTGGTGGCCGGCATTCCTTTGAGGATTCCCGCGGCCCCCAGGATGAGCGCGCCGGTACAGACCGATGCGGTCCATTGGGTCGTCTGGTGGATCCGGCGCAGCCAGTCGAGCACCTCGTCGTCCACCATCTGCCCCGGCGTGGTGGTCCCGCCCGGCACGAGCACCAGGTCGGGCGATGGAATCTCGCCGATCGCGTGGGTGGCGCCCAGCAGGAGCGCGCCGCCTTCCGTCACCACCGGCCCCGCTTCTCTGGCGACGAACCGGACCTCCGCGTTCGGCATGCGCGAGAGCACTTCGTACGGCCCCACGGCGTCGAGGGCAGTCACGCCAGGATAGAGTAGAATCGCCGTCTGAAAAGCCTTGTCTCCCATTCTAGCGCTGCCTCGCCTCGAGCGTCACCTCCGGAAACCTACTGCCAGCGCGGCCCCTCCACCGCCGCCTGCGCCGCTGCTATGATCAGTGCAATCAAGGCGGCGTGGCGGATGCCGAAGGCCGAAACCCCGCGGGCGGTGCTTCCGTCACGTATGGGTTGCGTCGAAATCGAGCCTCGTCGCTCGACGACTGAAGTGACGACCACACGAGAGTATCGCGATGCTGACTGGCATAGATAACATGTTTCTGGTCAAGGATATCCTGGACCGGATGGTTCCCTCGGCCGACCTGGAACCGCTGCTGAGCGCCCTCGCCGACGATGTCGACTTCACCGTGGTTTCGCACGGTGGCCGCCGGGAGGCGCGGCGGGGCAAGTCCGCCGTTCTCCACTACTTCGAGGACCTCGGCGACCTGGTGACCTTCTGGCGGGCGAGCTACTCCCGGAGCGGCCCGCGCATCGTCGTCCAGGTCGAGGAGCGCTTCACCATCCAGCCGGCGGGCCTCGCGTCCGACGGCGCGTACACGCTGCACTTCGACCTCCGCGACGGCTCGATCACCCGATTCCTCGTCGAGGAATCGCCGGCGATCCCGGCCCGGTGGACCTGAGGTGAAAGTCGCCATCAACGGCATCGGCGTGGCCGGCCCGACGCTGGCCTGGTGGCTGCGCGCGTCCGGCCACGAGCCCGTGCTCTTCGAGAAGGCGCCGGCCCTCCGTACCGGAGGCTACATCATCGACTTCTGGGGCCTGGGCTACGACATCGCCGAGCGCATGGGCCTCGTGCCGGCCCTGCGGGAGCGCTGTTACGAGATGCAGTGGCTGAGCATGGTGAACGCCCGGGGCCGGGAGGTGGCGTCGCTCGACCTGGGTCCGATGCGCGAGCTCCTCCACGGCCGCTTCATCAGCATCGCGAGGTCCGATCTCTCCGCCGCCCTCTTCGGGGCGTGCAAGGGCATCCCCGCGCACTTCGGCCAGTGGGTCGCCGGCGTCGAGGAGGTGCCCGATGGAGTGGTCGCCACGCTCTCCGACGGCCGGCGCGAGCGCTTCGACCTCGTGATTGGCGCGGGAGGGCTGCACTCGCACCTGCGGGAGGTGGTGTTCGGCCCCGAATCGCGGTTCGAGCGGCCGCTGGGCTGCTACGTCGCGGCCTTTCGTCTGCCCGGCTATCCCTGGCGCGACGAGCTGACTTACGTCTCTCACACGGTGCCCAGGCGGCAGGTCGGGCGCGTGGCGCTCCGCAACGACGAGACGCTGGTGCTGCTGGTGTGCCGCGCGGAGCTGATCGGCGCCGGTCCGCCGGGAGATCGGCTCAAGGCGGCGCTCCGGCGCGCCTTCGGCGACATGCGCTGGGAAGTGCCCGATATCCTCGATCGGATGGACCAGGTGGACGACCTCTACTTCGATCGGGTAAGCCAGATCCACCTGCCGAGCTGGTCCGCCGGACGCGTCGCCCTGCTCGGAGACGCCGCCGCCTGCCCGTCGCTCCTCGCCGGCGAGGGCACCGGGCTCGCCATGGCGGAGGCGTACGTGCTGGCGGGAGAGCTGCACCGGGCCGGCGGCGACTTCGCCCGCGCCTACGCGGCCTACGACGCGCGGCTCCGCGTGTTCGTCACTGCCAAGCAGAAGGCCGCGCTCCGCTTCCGCGGCTTCTTCGCGCCGAAGAACTCGCTCGCCGTCACGATGCGCACGTTCGCCGTCAACGCCCTCTCCAACAGGTTGCTGGCCAGGCGGTTCCTGGCGCGCTCGGTGCGCGACGACCTCGACTTGCCGGAGTACCTGGCCGCGTGAGTCCTGCTCATCGGAGTCCGCGTGCCCTTTGATCTTCAGCCCACGCTCGGCGGTCCGCTGGTCACCCTTCATCCGCTGTTGCCCGACGACCACGACCGGCTCTTCGCGGTCGCGTCCGACCCGCTCATCTGGGAGCAGCACCCCGACAAGACCCGCTCCGAGCCCGCGGGCTTCAGGGCCTTCTTCGAGGGGGCGCTGGAGTCCGGGGGAGCGTTCCTCGCGACGGAGACGGCGTCCGGCCGGGCGATCGGGTCGTCGCGCTATCACGGCTACGACGAGGTCGCCGGAGAAGTCGAGATCGGCTGGACCTTTCTGGCCCGGTCGCACTGGGGCGGGCAGTACAATCGCGAGATGAAACGGCTCATGCTCGAGCATGCGTTCCGCTACGTCGGGCGAGTGGTCTTTCTGGTCGACCCCGCCAACCACCGGTCTCAGCGCGCGGTCGAGAAGATCGGCGGTGTCCGGATGGGCACGCGGACGCAGGCGTCGGGACGGGTAGTCTGCCTCTTCGAGATCGCGGCGGGGGACTGGCGGCGATGACCGATGGCTTCGGGCGGCGGAGATCCTGATGCCTCCCACTTATGCCAATGGAAAGATCTGCTATCTCGAGCTGCCGGCCGCGGACATCCGGCAGTCCGCCGACTTCTATGCGACGGTGTTCGGCTGGGCCATGCGGACCCGGGGAGACGGCGCCCAGTCCTTCGACGACACCGCCGGCGAAGTCAGCGGCTCGTTCGTCCCCGACCGGACGCCCGCGGGCTCGCCAGGCCTTCTCTTCTATATCATGGTGGACGACGCGGCCGGGACCTGCCGGACCATCGAGGCGCACGGCGGCACCATCGTCCACCCGATCGGGGCCGACGCCCCGGAGATCACCGCCCGGTTCCGCGATCCCGCCGGCAACGTCATCGGGCTCTATCAGCAGCCGGCACAGGGTGGATGATCCTTGACGGCCGCTGCCGCTTCGCTTCACGGCGGGCCGCCTGCCGGGCTGGGTCGCGGTAGCGGAGTGGCTCGTCCGCTGACCAGGCTCCCAGAACCGAATGGACGGCGCCGGCGTTGATGCAGACGCGGAGCGCGTGGTCCATTCCGACTGAGGAGCTGGGGCATTGGCGAGGACAGATGGCGTGGCGTCGTGGCAGCGGTGGGCGATCCTTCCGCTCCGGCTGATCGTCGGATTCGGCTTCCTGGCTCACGGCGCGGCCAAGCTGAGCCGGGGCCCGGCCGGTTTCGGCAAGCTGCTGCAGGCGATCGGCGTTCCCCTTCCGGTGCCGACCGCGTGGATGGTCACCCTGATCGAAGTGTTCGGGGGCCTGGCGATTCTGGCGGGCGCCTTCGTGGCCATCACGAGCGTCCCCCTGATCGGCTCGATGCTCGTGGCGATGTTCACGATTCATGTGCACTTTGGATTCAGCGCGGTGAACACGATCGGGCTCACCCCCTCCGGCCCGGTCTTCGGCCCACCCGGCTACGAGATCAACCTGCTCTACATCGCCGCGCTGATCGCGATCGCCCTGGGCGGGCCGGGCGCCTGGTCGGTGAGCGATTGGCTGGCGCGCGGCACCGACCCGCCCTCATGAAGGGAAAGGGAATGCGATCCATCCTCGTGTCCGTCCTGCTGAGCTCCGCGTCTCTGCTCCACGCCCAGACCCCGCCGTCGTCCGCTCCTTTCCGCGACAAGCAGATCCCGCACGAGGCGGGCTTCCGGGTGTTCATCGTGCCCGACATGGAAGGCATGGGCAGCGTGGTGAACATCCACGAGGTCATCGCGGGCATCGAAGGCGAGCGCTACAAGACCCTCACCGGCCCGGATTACTGGGAGCATTTCCGCGACCTGCTCACCAGGGAAGTGAACGCCACCATCCGGGGCGCGCGGCTCGCGGGCGCCCGGAGCTTCGTGGTGAACGAGGGACACGGCGGCAACCTCTTCGCCAACGTCCTTCCCTGGGAGCTCGACAGCGCCGCGATCCTGATCCGCGGCTTCCCCAAGCCGCTCGTGATGGTGACGGGCATCGACAGCAGCTTCGGCACCATCATGTTCACTGGTGCGCACGCCAATGCCGGGAGCCCCGGGGTGCTCTCGCACAACTTCGCGTTCGACTCGTTCGCGGTAAACGGCAAGCCGCTCAACGAAGTCGGCATCAACGCGCTGATCGCGGGCGAGGTGGGCGTGTCGGTGTCGCTCGTCGCGGGAGACGACGTGCTGATCGACGAGACGAAGCGGATGGTGCCGAACGGCTTCGTCGCCGTCGTAACCAAGGTCGCGGTCGGGCGGAGCGCGGCCATCACGTACGGCCCCGCGAAGGTACGGCGGATGCTTCGGGAGGGCGCCGCGGAGGCGGTGCGGCGGGAGCGACGGGGCGACTTCGAGCCGCTCACCATGGACCGGCCCTACCGCGTCGAGTTCACCCTCCGCCACAGCTACCCCGACAGCATCGTGCAGGCGGTGGCGGCGCTACCCGAGTTCAAGCTGGAGAAGACGGGCGACCGGGCCTTTCGCTATGTGACCGACAGCGCGCGTCGCATCGGCTGGCTGCTCGACGCGATCGAGGAGACGGTGCTCCGGTGACACGACCAGCCGACGCGGAGTCCTGGCCGGATCTGCCCTACGGTGCGTGGAAGGACACGCTGGCCACGCTGCATCTGTGGACCCAGGTCGTCGGGAAGATCCGCCTGGCCCAGACTCCCTGGACCAACCACTCCTGGCACGTCGCGCTGTACGTCACGTCCCGCGGCCTCACGACGTCGCCGATTCCCTACGGCACCCGCGCGTTCGAGATGGCCTTCGACTTCCTCTCGCACCAGCTCCGCATCCAGACCAGCGATGGCGCCGTCGAATCGCTGCCGCTGGTGCCGCGCACCGTGGCCGACTTCCATCGCGAGCTGTTCGAGCGACTCCGCGCCCTCGACCTCGACGTCCGGATCCGCACCATGCCGTGCGAGATTCCCGACGCGGTCCCGTTCGAGCTCGATCGGACGCACGGTGCGTACGACGCCGAATACGCCACCCGCTTCTGGCGAGTCCTGGTCCATGCCGACCGGGTGCTCAAGGCGTTCCGCTCGCGGTTCATCGGGAAGGCGAGCCCGGTTCACTTTTTCTGGGGCAGCTTCGACCTCGCTACGACCCGGTTCTCCGGGCGGCCGGCGCCGCCCCATCCGGGCGGGGTCCCGCATCTGCCGGACTGGGTGGCGAGGGAAGCCTACTCGCACGAAGTGAGCAGCTGCGGGTTCTGGCCGGGCGGCGAGGCGATGCCCCGGCCGGTGTTCTACGCCTACGCCTATCCCGAGCCCGCGGGCTTCAGGGAGGCCGCGGTGCGTCCGGACATGGCGCGTTACGACGCGGGTCTCTCCGAGTTTCTTCTCCCCTATGAGGAGCTGCGCAGAACGGCCGATCCCGATGCGACGCTGCTGGCGTTTCTCGAGAGCACCTACGAGGCGGCCGCCGACAACGGGGCCTGGGACCGGCGAGCGCTCGAGCGTCACTCTCCCGGGTGATACGCTCGCTCGGTGTGCCCGTCGAGCTGTTCCGGGTAGAAGTAGACGTCCCGCAAGTTCCCGGCGGCGTACCGCTCGGCCTCGTCGTTGAAGTGCCTGGACCGCGGGTCGCCGCTCTCGCCGCCCGCCGTCACCGCCCTCGCCCGCACGCTGTCCTTCCCGAACTCCACCACCGCGACGAAGCTGTTGCCGTAGGTGCCGTACCACCGCTTCGTCCCGGGATAGGCGCGCGCGCCGAACGACGCGAGCGAGCCCCACCGCGCCGAGGTGAACGGCACCGGAATGCTGGGTCCGCTGTCGCTGAACGGCTGCACGATGTCGCCGGTGAGCCGCTGGAAGCGGTTGATGTCGCCCCACGGCGTCTTCCACGATCCGAAATCGGCCGCGAGGTGGTCCGACGCCGTCGACAGCGCCTGCAGCATCTGCTCGGGCGCCGCCTTCGTGGCGATGTAGTCGTCGGCGGAGATGCCGGCCTTGCGCGCGTCG
>Ga0075291_1000005_pt1 | contig 13682 bp, 13 predicted proteins | sample SF_Rice_20C_80N__3_FD_69757 | JGI IMG/M metagenome (GOLD analysis project Ga0075291, IMG submission 69757) | Rice paddy soil microbial communities from Twitchell Island, California, USA - SF_Rice_20C_80N_302 | ecosystem: Environmental > Terrestrial > Soil > Paddy field/soil | place: USA...
CATTGACCCCATGCTCCGATGCGCCTCTCTCACCAAGACCTATGCGACCGCCGGTCGTCCGCTCACGGTGCTGAACAATATCACGCTCGAGGTGGAGCCCGGCGCGTTCGTCGCGATCGTCGGCCCGTCAGGCAGCGGGAAGACCACGCTTCTGGGTCTCCTCGCGGGACTCGACCGCCCGAGCAGCGGCACCGTCCATCTCGACGGGCAGGAGCTGGGCGCGCTCGACGAGGACGCCCGCGCCCGCCTTCGCGCCGAGAAGATCGGGTTCGTCTTCCAGTCGTTTCAGCTCATTCCCACGCTGACGGCCATCGAGAATGTCCGGGTTCCCCTCGAGCTGCGAGGTGAGAGCGCGGGGCCGCGCGCGGTGGAGCTGCTGGCCCGGGTCGGCCTCGCGGATCGGCGCGACCACTATCCCGCGCAGCTCTCCGGCGGGGAGCAGCAGCGCGTGGGCCTGGCTCGCGCCTTCAGCAGTCGGCCCCGCGTGTTGTTCGCCGATGAGCCCACGGGAAACCTCGATCCCGTCACCGGCGCGACGATCATCGATCTCATGTCGGAGTTGAATCGCGACCTGGGTACGACCCTGGTGCTCGTCACCCACGACCTGGACCTGGCCGGCCGGGCTCGCCGCACGGTCCGGCTGGCGGGCGGTCGTCTCATCGCCGATACCGCCGCGTGAGCGCGATCGGCTTCGTGGCGCGCATGACCGCGCGGGAGCTTCGCGCGGCGCCGCGGCGGCTCGTCCCCCTGGTCGGCTCGGTGGCCGTCGGGGTCGCGGCACTCGTCGCCATCGCATCCTTTACCGACAACGTGCGCGATTCCGTCCGCCGGCAGGCGCAGGCGCTGCTCGGCGCCGATCTCCTGATGTCGAGCCGACGGCCGTACACGCCGGCCGCCAAAGCGGCCCTCGACGCGATCGTGGCGTCGGGGGCGAGAGTGGCGCGAGTCACCAGCTTTTCGGGAATGGCGTACGTGCCTCGTACCGCCGGCACCAGGCTGGTCCAGGTCCAGGCGGTCGAGCCGGACTATCCGTTCTACGGCACGATCGTCACCAGCCCTGCTGCGGCATGGCGTGGACTGCAGAGCGGTCGTCACGTCGTCGTCGAGCCCGCCCTTCTCACCGCCCTTGGGGCCCGTGTGGGCGACTCCCTTTCACTCGGTGAGACCAGGTTCATTATCACCGGCACGGTGGTGAGTCAGCCGGGCAACACCGGGATTCGTGCCGCGTTCGGACCCAGGATCTACATCCCGGCCGGCCATCTGGCCGAGACCAGGCTCCTCGGCTTCGGCTCCCGGGCCGAGTACGAGGCGTATGTCCGGCTCGATCGGCCAAACACGGCCCAGACCATCGCGGACCGATACCGGCCAGCGCTGCAGCGCGAGCGCGCCCGGATCCGCACCGTGTCGGAAGATCAGAACGATCTCAACGAGTCCTTGTCGCGGCTCACCCGCTATCTCGGGCTCGTCGCCCTCATCGCGCTGCTCCTCGGCGGCATCGGCGTCTCGAGCGCCGTGGTGGTCTTCGTGCGCCAGCGGTGGGAAGCGATCGCGGTGCTGCGTTGTCTCGGCGCGACCGCGGGCCGGGTGCTCGCGGTGTACGCGCTCGAGGCGGGAGTGATGGCCCTGGCCGGCAGCCTCGTCGGGACGCTCGGCGGGCTCGCGGCGCAGCGCGCCCTCCCCGGGCTCCTGGCGGAGGTGCTGCCGGTGGACGTGCATCTGTGGATCTCCTGGTCCGCGGCGGCACTGGGCATCGGGGTCGGCCTTGCCGTGGCATTCCTGTTTGCCGCCATCCCGCTGCTGTCGATCCGCCGCGTCCCTCCCCTCGCCGCGCTCCGCCGGGCCTACGAGAGTGAGGAGCACCGGCATTTCGACTGGTGGCGCGCGGCCGCCGTGCTCGCACTCGCCGGGGGCACCGTGGCGCTCGCCGCGTGGCAGGCGGCGAGCTGGCGGCGGGGAGCGGTGTTCTCGGGCGGCCTCGCGGTCGCGCTCTTCGTGCTCTGGGGCGCCGCCCGGCTCCTCGCCGCCGCCGCGCGCCGGTGGACGCCGTCGCGATGGCCCTACGTCTGGCGGCAGGGGCTCGCCAACCTGCAGCGCCCATCCAACCAGACGGCCACGGTCGTGCTGGCCATCGGCTTCGGGGCATTTCTGCTGGGAACGCTGCTGCTGGTCCAGGCCGACCTGCTCCGCACCTTGCGGCTCACCGGCGGTCCCAAGCGCGCCAACCTCGTGCTCTTCGACATCCAGCCCGACCAGCGGCCGGCCATCGACAGCATGCTTTCACGGCGCGGACTTCCCTCCGTCGGCCCGGTGCCGATCGTCCCCATGCGGATCCAGTCGGTCAACGGCACGCCGGTGTCGGTGACCCTGGCCGATACCTCCCGCGGCGAGGACGATGGCCGCTGGGCATTCAGGCGGGAATACCGCTCGACCTACCGCGACACCCTCGTCGCGTCCGAGCGCATCGTCGCCGGCACCTGGTGGAGCCGCCGGGCGGGGCCCGCCCAGGTCTCGGTCGAGTCCGGCGTCGCCCGCGAGCTCGGCGTGTCCGTCGGCGACACGATCGTGTGGGACGTGCAGGGCGTGCCGGTGGCGACCCGTGTCGCGAGCCTCAGGGACGTGGAGTGGGCGCGCTTCGAGCCCAACTTCTTCGTGGTCTTCGCCCCCGGCGCGCTCGAGGGCGCACCGCAGTCGCTGTTGACCCTCACCCGCATCGAGCGCGCGGACGACCGGGGCGCGCTGCAACGGCTCGTCGCCGAGCGTTTTCCCAACGTGACCACGATCGACCTGTCCTCCGTGCAGCAGACCCTCGAGAGCCTGATCGCCCGGGTAGTCCTGGCGATCCGGTTCATGGCCTTCTTCACCCTCGCCACCGGGGCGCTGGTGCTGGTCGGCGCGCTCGCCACGAGCCGGTTTCAGCGGGTTCGCGAGGGGGCGCTGCTCCGTACGCTCGGCGCCACGCGCGGACAGATCCTCCGCGTAGTGGTCGCCGAATACGTGTCGCTCGGCCTGATGGCATCCGCGACCGCGGTGATTCTCGCGCTTGCCGCTTCGTGGGCTCTCGCGCGGTTTCTCTTCGAGGGAAGTTTCCGGCCCGCCGTTCTGCCGCTGGGCGGACTGGTGGCCTCGGTCGTGGGCCTCACGGTTGCCGTGGGGCTCCTCAACAGCCGCGACGTACTCCGCAAACCGCCGCTCGAGGTGCTCCGGACCGAGTAGGGAACGGACGTCGTGCGCGACTATATTCCCGCCGACCATTCCCGGGGGTGCCCCGCATGCTCGCGATCGACCTGACCGGAAAGCGCGCCCTGATCGCCGGCGTCTCCGACGACGGCGGCTTCGGCTTCGCCATCGCCAAGGCGCTCGCCGAGGCCGGGGCTTCGATCTGCGTCGGGAGCTGGCCGCCGGCGCTCGGCATCTTCACCAAGCTCCTCGAGCGAGGAAGGCTGGAGGAGTCGTCACGGCTGTCGGATGGAAGGAAGCTCGAGTTCGAGCGCATCTATCCGCTGGACGCGGCATTCGACACGCTGGACGACGCGCCGCCCGACATCCGGGAGAACAAGCGCTACAAGGACCTGGGCGACTTCTCGATCGCCGGCCTCGCCGCGCGCGTCGAGCGGGATTTCGGCCGGCAGGCGCTGGACATCGTGGTGCACAGTCTGGCCAATGCACCCGAGGTCAAGTCGCCGCTGGTGGACACGAGCCGCCAGGGATACCTCGCGGCGATCGGCGTGAGCGCCTACAGCAACGTCTCCCTCGTGCGGCACCTCGCTCCGCTGATGCGCCCTGGCGGCTCGTTCCTGTCGCTCACGTACCTGGCCGGCCAGCGGGTGATTCCGGGCTACGGGGGCGGGATGTCGTCGGCCAAGGCGGCCCTCGAGGCCGACACGCGGACGCTGGCGTTCGAGGCTGGCCGCCGTTGGGGTGTGCGGGTCAACGCCATCTCCGCGGGTCCATGGGCCTCCCGCGCGGCGACGGCGATCGGATTCATCGAGATGATGATCTCCTATTCGGCCGCCAACTCGCCCCTGCCCCGGCCGATCGACGCGAGCGATGTGGGGGCCACGGCGGCGTTTCTCTGCAGCCCGCTCTCGCGCGCAATCACCGGCAGCGTCGTCTACGTGGACAACGGCTACAACATCATGGGAATGGCGGCCGAGCCGGCGCATGACCGGTGAGCTGCTGTCGTCTACCGACGGACGCGTCCACCGGTTCACGATCCAGCGGCCGGGGCGGCGCAACGCGCTGATTCCCGACCTTGCGCGCGAGCTGGCGCAGGGGCTCGACGCGCTCGATGAAAGCAGCGCCCAGGTGGTCCTCCTGAGCGGAGCCGGCGGCCACTTCTGCGCCGGCCTCGACCTCGCCTGGCTCGACTCCCTCGGCGATGGCGCGACCGTTCACGACATGCAGCGCGGCCTCGGCGACTTCCAGGCGGCGGTCCTGGCGATCGTCCGGTGCCCCGTGCCCGTGATCGCGGTGCTCCAGGGCGCCGTGGCGGGGTTCGGACTCGATCTCGCCGTGGCGTGCGACCTCCGGATCGCCGGCAGGGGTGCGACGTTCACCTCCGCCTTTTCGAGAATGGGGCTGGTCCCCGATGGGGGCTCCACGTTCACCCTGCCCCGCCTCGTCGGCCCCGGAGCGGCGCTCCGGATCCTCATGGCGAGTGAGACGCTCGACGCGGAACGCGCGCTCGGCCTCGGGTTGGTGGACGAGGTCGTGGACGACACGGCGCTCGAGGCAGGCATCGACGCGATAGTGAACAAGCTGGTGAGCGCGGCTCCCTCGAGCCTCCGGGCCATCAAGCGCCTGGTCCGCACCGGAGAGATCGGCGCGCTCGAGCAGACTCTCGCGACCGAAGGGGCCGCGCAGCTGCAGGCGCTGCAGGGGCCCGAGTTCCGCCGGCGGCTGGAGCGCTTTCTTGCCCGCTAGCGTATTTCGCTCCGACCTGCTCGCCGGCAAGGTCGCGCTGGTGACCGGCGGCGGCACGGGCATCGGACTCGGTGTCGCCTCGTCGCTCGCCGGCGCGGGCGCCTCGGTGGCCATCGCGAGCCGGAATCCCGACCACCTGAACGAGGCTGCCGAGCGGCTTCGCGCCGGTGGGGCACGGGTCTCCGCCGTCGAGGCCAACGTGCGGGAGCCCGATTCGGTAGCGCGCATGGTCGACAAGGTGGGAACGGAGTACGGCCGTCTCGACATTCTCGTGAACAACGCCGCCGGCAACTTCTACGCGCCGACGGCCACGCTGTCACCCAACGGCTGGCGGGCCGTGGTGGAGACCGACCTCTACGGCACGTTCTACTGCGCCCAGGCCGTCTACCCGCTCATGAAGGCGCAGGGCGGAGGGCGCATCGTCTCGGTCTCCATGACGCTGCACTACCGCGGGTGGCCCATGATGGCCCACGCCACGGCGGCCAAGGCCGGCATCGACGCGCTCACCCGGACCCTCGCCCTCGAGTGGGCGCCGGACCGGATCACCGTGAACGCGGTGGCGCCCGGCCCCATCCCCACGGAGGGTGTCCGTCGCGCCTTCACCCCTCCGGACGCGGGGGCTCCCGACCTCTTCCGCATGGACGAGTACGCGACGCGCAGCATTCCGCTTGGCCGGTGGGGAACGCCGGACGACATCGGCCAGATGGTCATCTACCTCGCGAGCCCCGCCGCCGACTGGATCACCGGCGCGATCTTCGTGGTGGACGGCGGCTCGTGGCTGGCCGGCGGGAGGTCCTGAACCGACATGTTTCTCGGACACTACGGTCTCGCGCTCGCCGTGAAGCGCGTGCAGCCCAAGGTTTCGCTCGGCACGCTCTTCCTTTCCACCCAGCTCGCCGATCTGCTCTGGGGCTGCTTCCTCCTGCTCGGGTGGGAGCACGTGCGCATCGTGCCCGACCCCAATCCCCTTCTCAGCCTGGACTTCTTCGACTATCCGATTTCCCACAGCCTGACCGGCGCTGTCGGCTGGGGGCTGGCCGCGGCCATCCTGTACTACTCCTGGCCCACGCGGGATACGACGAGCCATGCGCGGGCCTCGCTGCTCGTAGGAGCGACCGCGGCGTCGCACTGGCTGCTCGACGTCCTGGTGCATCTCCCCGACCTCCCCCTCGCCGGCAACGACTCGCCGAAGCTCGGGCTCGGCCTCTGGACCCATCTCGGGCTCAGCGTCGCGCTCGAGCTGCTGCTCCTGGCAGCGGGCGTCGTCGTGTACGTCACGATCCGGGCCCGCCGGGTTCGGGTGCGGCCGGCGCGCCTCGGCGTAGTGCTGGTGCTGCTTCTCGGCGTTTATGCAGCGGCGTTATTGGGCCCGCCGCCACCGAGCGTCACCGCCATCGCCGTCGGCGACATCGTGTTCATTCTCCTGATGGCCGCGCTCGGAGCCTGGGCCGACCGGCCGGGAGCGGCGTAGCGTGGACCGGCTGTTCCTCGCACTCGGCGCCGCGTCGGCGTTCATCTCGGTGGCGGCGGGGGCGTTCGGCGCCCACGCGCTACGGGCGCGGCTCGCCCCGGACCTCCTCGCGGTGTTCGAGACGGCGGCGCGGTACCAGATGTATCATGCGCTCGGGCTGATCGCGGTGGCCTGGGTGGCCGGGCGCTGGCCCGGTGCGATGGTGCACTGGGCCGGCTGGCTGTTCGTGGCGGGAACCGTGCTGTTCTCGGGGAGCCTGTATCTCCTGGCGCTCTCGGGCGCCCGATGGCTGGGCGCCGTCACGCCGCTGGGCGGAATCGCCTTCCTTGCCGGCTGGCTCTGCCTGCTGCTGTCGGCACGCCGGCCCTGACGGGCGGGCGGCTCACAGCTCGCCCACGATCTTGGCCTTGATCTGCTCGAACTCCGCATCGGTGATCAATCCCTTCTGGAGCATCTCCCTGGCGCGCTCGAGCCGGGCCGTCGGCGAGTGGTCGGTCTCCCCCGCGACGGCCGGTGCCGCCGGCGACTGGCCGAGGGTGATGCCGCCGGATTTGGCCCGCATCTCATCGAGGTCGCGCACCCGCCGCTTCTCCCGCCACGACTGCTCCTGGGCCTGGCAGATCCGGTACACGGCCTGCGCCTGATCCTTCCGCAGGCCGGGAAACTGGAGCCTCCGCTCCGTCCCCTCCGTGCTGGACAGGTCCCGACTCACGAATGCCTTGACGGTGAGCGTCGCGCCGAGGATGCCGACCCGTATCTGGGCGTCGCGCAGGTCCTGCCACCGGATGTCATCGGCAGTGAACCCGCCGAACAGGCCGCGGGCGGTGGAGATCAGCCGGCCCGTGGAGCTGCCGATGGCCAGACGGCGGTGGGTCAGAGCGAAGATCCGGCGCTGGACGGCGTATGCTTCGAGCCCTTCGCCGGGGATGAGAAGCGACCGAAGCGGCGCGAGCACCCTCGTCAGAGCGGTGTCGTCCGCGGCCGGCGCGGATGGAGCACTCATGGGACTCTCCTGATCGCTGAAGGCCTATTCGCTTTCACGCGCCCACTGAAAAAACAGCCGACCGATCGCCAGGGAGGGCTCAGGCGCGGCCGGCCGCGAAGCGGGCGACGCCCCAAAATACAAGGCACCGGGAATCCCGGTGCCTATGGGGTCGGCCATCCAGCAGCGGCAGGAACGTCACCCCCCGCGCGAGAACGCGAGATGATAGGCCATGAGGGCGATCATGGACAGGATGATGATCGTGGCGATGATCAGCGGGAACACGAAGACGCCGCTGAAGAGCCGGTGATCCTGCTTGAGGTGCATGTAGAACATCGCCACGAGGGCGAACTTGGCCGCGGACATCAGCAGCAGCAGCGGCACGAAGAAGGGCTCGATCGAGTGGCCGAACGCGCCGGCGTGCTCGCCGTAGGTGATCTCGTAGAGGCCCACCTCGAGCGCGGTCAGAATGAACAGGATCAACCCGATCTTCGCGTACAGCGACGCGGTGGGGTGAGCGTGCTCGGCGGGGGGCTGTCCGGCGTGAGCGTCCATGAGTCAGGGCCTCACTTGATCAGATAGACGACGGGGAAGATCACGACCCAGACCACGTCCACGAAGTGCCAGTACAGGGCCGCGATCTCGAGGTTGAGCGCCTTGGCCGGCGGCACGCGTCCGCGGTAGGCATCGATCCACATCGTGATCAGCCAGATGACGCCGATGGTGACGTGGGTGCCGTGGAATCCCGTCAGGGTGAAAAAGCTGGCGCCGAAGAGATTGGTCTTGAGCGTGAGCCCCTTGTGCACGAAGTGGGTGAACTCGTACGCCTGCATGCCCACGAAGAAGAGCCCGCACATGATGGTGGCGCCGAGCCAGCCGAGGAGCGTCTTCCGGTGGCCCTGCTGCGCGCCCGACAGCGCCAGCACGATGAACAACGAGCTGAACAGCAGCAGTGCCGTGCCCAGCGTGACGAGGGGGATCTCGATGATCGGCTCGAACACCTGCCCCGTCGGCGACTTCCAGACCTCGTGCGCGAACGGTCCGGGACCGGAGAACCAGGTCTCCTTGTGGACCAGGTAGTTCGAGATCAGCGTGGCGAAGAAGAGACACTCGGACCCGATGAAGGTCCAGATCGCCAGCTTCCGGTTGTCGAGGCCGGTGGAGGTTTCGAGATGCGCGGCATGAGCGTCGGACAAGGTTGCACTCCCTGGAAGGTCATGGGTCGCGGGTCGCGGGCCGCGAGTCGCGAGTCCTGAACCACGAGCTCCTCGACTCGTGACCCGTGACTCGTGACCCGCGACCCCTCACCCCGCCGGCTCGAAGGCCCACTTGAACACGCCGAACAACAGCACCAGGCCGCCCACGATGGACACCCACGGTCCGATGTGGGGGAAGGCGAGCACGCCGGCGATGGTCATCAGGACGCCGATGGCGGTGACCAGCGGCCAGTACGACGGGTTGGGCAGGTGGATACCCGCCCCGCTCACGTGCGGCGGCTCGGGCAGCTTGCCGCCCCGCTCGCGCTTGACCTCCCACAGCGCGTCGCGGCTGTGGACCACCGGCACTTCGGCGAAGTTCCATTCCTGCGGCGGCGACGGGATGGACCACTCCAGCGTGGCGCCGTTCCAGGGGTCGGCCGGTGCGTTGCGCGGCCCTCGCGAGGTCTTGAAGATGTTGTAGAGGAACACCGCGAACGAGAGCGCGAGGATGAACGATCCGACCGTCTCGATGCGGTTCAGCGTCTCGAAGCCGAGCCCCGCCGGATAGGTATACACCCTGCGCGGCATGCCGTTGAGGCCGAGGATGTGCATCGGGAAGAACGTGACGTTGAACCCGATGAGCATCAGCCAGAAGTGCAGCTTGCCGAGCGTATCGTCGAGCACGTGGCCCGACATCTTGGGCCACCAGTAGTACGCACCCGCCACGAGGCCGAAGATGCTGCCGCCGAACATCACGTAGTGGAAGTGCGCCACCACGAAATAGGAGTCGGTCTGCTGGAGGTCGGCCGGCGGCGAGGCGTGCATCACGCCCGACAGGCCGCCGATGATGAACATCGCGATGAACCCGAGCGCGAAGTACATCGGCGTCTTGTACTGGACCGAGCCGCCCCACACCGTGCCCAGCCAATTGAAGATCTTCACGCCCGTCGGGATGGCGATGAGCATCGTGGACAGGGAGAAGAACGTGTCGGCGATCGGCCCCATGCCGGTCGCGAACATGTGGTGGGCCCACACCCCGAAGCCGAGGAAGGCAATGAACACCCCGGAGAACACCATCGCCGCGTAGCCGAAGAGCGGCTTGCGGGAGAACACCGGCAGGACTTCGGAGACGATCCCGAACGCGGGCAGGATCAGGATGTAGACCTCCGGGTGGCCGAAGATCCAGAAGAAGTGCTGCCACAGAAGCGGGTCGCCCCCGCCCGACGGCACGTAGAAGTGGGTGCCGAAGAACCGGTCGAACATGAGCAGGACCAGCGCCACCGTGATCACCGGGAAGGCCAGCAGCAGCAGCACCTGTGTGATGAAGCTCATCCAGGTAAACATCGGCATCCGCATGAGCCGCATGCCGGGCGCCCGCATGTTCACGATGGTCACGAAGAAGTTGACGGCCGCCGCCAGCGAGGCGATGCCCAGAATCTGGAGGCCGAGCATCCAGAAATCGACGTGCATGCCCGGCGAGAACTGCCTCGACGTGAGGTTGGCGTAGCCGAACCACCCCGTGTCGGGCGCCGCCCCGACGATCCAGCTCGCGTTGAGAAACAGACCGCCCGCGAGGAACACCCAGTAGCTGAATGCGTTGAGCCGCGGAAACGCGACGTCTCGCGCCCCGATCTGGAGCGGGATCATGAAATTGAAGAAAGCGGCACTGAGCGGCATGATCCCGAGGAAGATCATGGTGGTGCCGTGCATCGTGAACAGCTGGTTGTACGTCTCGGGCGAGAGAAACGTATTGTCGGGCGAGCCGAGCTGGATGCGCAGCAGCAGCGCCTCGATGCCCCCCATCAGGAAGAAGATGAAGGCCGTCGAGCCGTAGAGAATGCCGATGCGCTTGTGATCGACCGTGGTCAGCCAGCTCCAGAGACCGGTCTTGTCCCCGTGAGCGGCGGCGGCGTGAGCCCGTTGCTGGTCGATTGCGGAGGTAGCCATACGAGCCCTGTTATTGGTGAGCGCGAAGAAATGCCACGAGCGCCTTGGCCTCCTCGGGCTTGACCCCGAGGTTGGGCATCAGGACGCCTTGCTTTATGCCCTGCGGATTCATGATCCAGTGGGCGAGATTCTCGTCGTTGTTCTTGAGGGTGCCGGCTGCGATGTACGTGCGGGCGCCGACGTTTGCCAGGTTGGGACCCACCATGCCCTGGGGTGCCTGGTAGGCCACCAGCGAATGGCAGCCCACACAACCCTTCGTCATGAAGAGCTTTTCACCCGTGGCGTAGAGCGGGTCGCCGGGGCCAGGCGAGGGATTCTGGGACGGGACGGTCGCGCCGGCGCTGGCCGTGTGCACCGAATCGGCGGGCGCAGGCGCCGCGGCCGCCGCAGGCGCCTTGAGCGACTGCATGTGGGTGCTCCACGCCTGGAACTCCTCCGGCATCTGCGCCTCCACCCGAAACGCCATCCTGCCGTGCTGAATCCCGCAGAACTCGGCGCACTGCCCCGGATATTCCCCCGGCTGCTCGGCCTTGAACCAGAGCCGGGTCTCCCGGTTCGGGAAGACGTCCCGCTTGCCGCCGATCCGCGGGTTCCAGAAGCTATGGATGACGTCGGCGGTCCGCATCTTGAGTGAGACGGTCCGGCCGACTGGGACGTGGAGCTCGTTGGCGGTGGTGACGTTGAGCGATGGATAGCGGAATTCCCACCACCACTGGTGACCGATGATCTGCACCTCGAGGGCGTCGGGTCCCGGCGTGGCGTTGGTCTCGAAGATGCCGCGGACGGTGGGCACGGCGATAGCGGCCAGGATCAGGGCCGGAATCACGGTCCAGATGATCTCGACGGTGGTGTTCCCATGTACCTGCTTCGGCTCGGGGTCACCCGGCTTGCCGCGGAACCGGAAGATGGCGAACAGAAGGGCACCCTCGACAAGCACGAATACCACCACGGCCCACTTGAGGGTGGTGGTCTGGATGTCGTCGCCGATTCTGCCGAAATCCGAGAGCGGCCGGAGGGCGGTCTGAGGATAGTGGTCCGGTGTGCAACCGCTCAGCACGAGCGCGAGCACGCAGAGCACTGGAGCCAGCCGGCCCAATCGCCGGATGGCGGTCGTCCCGAGAAGCATCACGCATCCGTCCTGTGAGCAAGGATCAACGCACCGACCGCGGGAAAAGCCGAAGCAGTTTACGGGTTTGTGAGTCGAAGGTCAACCGGGTCGCGAGTCGCGGGTCACGAGTCGCGGGCCGCGGGTCGCGGGTCACGGGTCGCGGGTCGGCAGAAGTCCCGGCGGCGGCGTCGCTCACCACGACGGGTTCGCGGCATTGGTCCAGCACCGGGCCCTTCCGGCCGACAGGTTGCTCACGACCCGCGACCCGCGACTCGCGACTCGCGACTCAGAGCAACTGCCACATATTCAACACCTTAGCCCCCCATCCTATTCCCCCTTCGCAGACCCGGTGGTATGTTAGGACAGCCTCCACTTGCCCGGGGCCATCCACCCCGGGTTGACCCTTTTTTCCGTCTGGCAGGACCATGATTCGTGAAATGCGCGAGAAGTTGAGCCGGGAAATCGACCAGCTCAGCCATGAGCTCAACGTCCTCCTTCCCCAGGCGATCGCGCAGGCGGTGGAGCTGGGAGATCTGCGGGAGAACTCCGAATACAAGGCGGCGCTCGAGCGACAGCAATTCGTGCAGGCCCGTCTGGGCCAGCTGCACCAGCGACTCAACCAGCTCAGCCAGCTCGCCAATACCGAGGCGCCCAACGATCGCGTGGGACTCGGGTCCCGGGTCACGGTGGTCGATCTCGACACGAACGACACCGACATCTACATGGTGGTGCTCGCGGAAATGATGGACATCGACGCCGGCCACATCTCGCTCGCCTCGCCCCTGGGCCGCGCGCTCGCCGACGGCCGGGTGGGCGACGAGATCAGCCTGCGGCTGCCCACCACGTTCAGGCGGCTGCGCATCGTCGAGCTCATCACGGTGCACCAGGCCGCCGGGTCCGGGGTCCGGGACGACGGCTGATGGAATTTCCCCCCAGGCAGCTGCTCGTCGTCGGCGACCGGGTACTGATCACCCCAGAGGACGGCGATGAGCGCACCCGCGTCGGCCTCTACCTTCCCGCGACGGCCATCGACTCCCAGCAGGTGCAGACGGGTCTCATCGTCGCGACCGGCCCCGGGACCCCGGTGGCCGACCTGAGCAGCCTCGACGACGAGCCCTGGAAAGTCGAGGCGCGCGAGGTACGCGGGAAGGGCATGCAGGCCAAGGTGGGCGATCATGCCATCTTCTTCCGCAAGGCCGCGGTCGAAATCACCTTCGAGGAGAAGAAATACCTCGTGGTTCCGCAGGCTGCCATCCTCGTCCTGGTCCGGGACGACCTCCCCATCTAGACCTTGAGCACCATCGTCCATACCGAGGGCCGGTTTACCGGGCGCGGTGGACTCGAGCTCTTCCGCCAGTCGTGGCGTCCCCCCGATGTCTCTCCCCGTGCCACCCTGGTGAACGTCCACGGCCTCGGCGACCACTCGAGCCTCTATCCCACCCTCGTGGAGCACATGGTCGGCCGGGAAATCGTAGTCCACGCGTTCGATCTTCGCGGCAACGGACGCTCCCCAGGCCCGAGGGGCCACGTCGAGGACTGGTGGGACTTCCGGGAAGACCTCGCCCGCTTCCTCGATTTGGTCCGGCGGGAGGAGGGCGGCCTTCCCCTCTTCCTTGCCGGCAACAGCCTGGGCGGCCTCATCGTGCTCGACTACGCGATGCTGGTGTCCGAAGGTCTGCGCGGCGTAGCCGCCATTTCCGCCCCGCTCGGCCGCCTCGGCATTCCCTCCATCCTGCTCGCCCTCGGCAAGGTGCTCTCCCGTGCGTGGCCCCGGTTCTCGCTGGAGACCGGCATGGATCTGTCCGGCCTGGCGCGCGATCCAGCGGTGGCGGAGCAGATCCTGGCCGACCCTCTCTTCCACCGCCGCGGATCCGCCCGGCTGTCTACCGAGGTCCTCCGCACGATCGCGCGGGTGCACGCCGGGGCCCCTGCATTCCGGGTCCCCGTGCTGATCATGCACGGCGCCGACGACCGCATGGTCTTTCCGGACGGGAGCCGGGCGTTCGCCGAACGGGTCGGCTCGCCCGACAAGCAGCTCATCGTGTACCCCGG
>Ga0075291_1000006_pt1 | contig 13249 bp, 13 predicted proteins | sample SF_Rice_20C_80N__3_FD_69757 | JGI IMG/M metagenome (GOLD analysis project Ga0075291, IMG submission 69757) | Rice paddy soil microbial communities from Twitchell Island, California, USA - SF_Rice_20C_80N_302 | ecosystem: Environmental > Terrestrial > Soil > Paddy field/soil | place: USA...
CGCCTGCCGGTGCAGGCACTGTGGGACAATGTCCTGCACTGGGAGCGGATGGTTCGCGAGCTGGCGAGCAAAGGCTGACGATGCGGGAGGCGCCATAAGGCGCGGAGGCCCGGGGACTAGTGGCCGCGGAGCGCGAGCACCATGCCGCCCACGGCGAGCAACGTCGTGATCCAGAAGCCGAACATCCAACGGACAAGATCGGCGCGCAGCTCGGCCAGCCGCTGCTCCAGCTTGGCGTCAAATCGCGCGAAGTTCAGCTCGTTCAGCTCCCGAAGATCCGTGCGGTAGGTCAGGTCCACGGCGTTGAACCACTCCACCAATTCGTTGGCGATATCCTCGCCCAGGACATCGTAGAAGTGCTTGGACAGCTTCGCGGTCACCGGCACAAACCCTCGCGGGTGAAGTCGGTGACACGCTAAGCATACGCTCGGCGCCCGGGGCGATCAATTGCGCGTCGAGCGGGTCCGGATCGCGCGTCTCGTTTCACGATAGGCTCGAAACGGAACCTGGCGAGGCCGCTTGTCGACGCTGGACACCTTTCATGCCGACCGACAGATTGGCAGGCGAGAATGGTGACGACGTGACGCTCTTCGAGAGAATTCTTCGCCGTATCCACCCATCGCCGCGCCGGGCGATGTCACACGGCGATCTCATCACTCGCCTCATCGATGATCACGCCGGCCGGTTTCATCAACCCGCGGTGCTGGTGGAAACCGGCTGCGGCCTTTCGACCGTGGCCCTGGCTCGCGCCGCGCGGCGCCTCGAGGCCGTGGCGTATTCCTGTGACTACAACCAGGAAAAGATCGCGGAGCTGCAACGCCGGAGCAGCGACACGGCAGATGTCGTCTTTCGTGCCGGCGACAGCCAGGAGAGCCTGCGGGCCATCGTCGCCGATCATGCGTACCTCGACCTCGTGTTTCTCGATTCGGCCGCGTCCGCGATGCACACGTGGCGGGAGTTCCTCATCGTCGAGCCGCGCTTGCAGCCGGGGGCGGTGCTGCTGGTGGACAATGCCGCCTTGCCCGGCGCCCGGCGTCTCCTGAGCCCTGTGCGCAAGGGCAAGATCCTCGTCCACTACCTGCTGGCCTCGCCCGTATGGGAGGTGGAAGGGTTTCCGGCAGCCGGGGACTCCATGGTCGGGGCATACCGTCATGCGGAACCCGACTATGCGGACCCGAGGTACGAAGACCCGGACTATGTGGACCATTGGCGCGCCACCCTCGGCGTGTGAGGCGGCGGACGGCGGCTTACACCTTCCTCGCCCTCGTTGCCTTTGCCGCCAACTCCATTCTCTGTCGCCTGGCCCTTACCTCCGGCGGAATCGATCCGGCCTCGTTCACCGCCATTCGCCTCGTGACCGGCGCGGCGGTTCTCCTCGCCCTGGTCGGCGAGCCCCTCACCGGCCGGCTCGTCGTCGCGACTGGCGTCATTCTCGGGGGTATCGCCATTGCGCTCTGGCCCGCGGCGTCCTCGGCGGCCACATGACCGTCGAGATGAGTGAGTCGGGCGCTCCTGATCTTACCCCACCAAGCCGCGACGCATACCTTAACGCACCCCACACCAGGAGTCCTACGTGCCGATGTACCTCTGGCAGGCCTCATACACCGTGGACGGCCTGAAAGGATTGCGGAAGGACGGAGGCACCAAGCGACGTGCCGCGGTGCAGCAAATGGTGGAAAAGGCGGGGGGCAAGCAGCACGCCTTCTACTTTGCCTTCGGTGACTCCGATGTGTGCGGCATCGCCGAGTTCCCCGATCACGCCACGGCCATCGGGCTGAGCCTCGCGGTCAACGCGAGCGGCGCGGTGAGCTTCCGTACCACGGTGCTGGTGACCCCTGAAGAGATGGACGCCGGAGTCAAGAAGGCGATCGCGTACAGTCCTCCCGGCGCGTAGAGGGCAGTGTGAGCGGCCAGGCCGTTGCCGTCTTCCAGGCGCGCGGGCTGACCAAGGTCTACCATATGGGAGAGGTCGACGTCTACGCGCTGCGGGACGTGGACCTGGATCTCTTCGCGGGCGAATTCGTCGTCCTTCTCGGCCCCTCCGGCAGCGGCAAGTCCACCCTCCTCAACATCCTCGGCGGGCTCGACGTCCCCACGAGCGGCACGGTCCGCTTTCTCGATCACGACCTCACCGTCAGCGACGACCGGGAGTTGACCCGGTTCCGCCGGGAGCACGTCGGCTTCGTCTTCCAGTTCTACAATCTCATCCCCTCCCTCACCGCTCTCGAGAACGTGGCCCTGGTGACCGACATCGCGGAGCGGCCGATGGATCCCGCGGAGGCGCTGCGGTTGGTGGGGCTCGCGGACCGGGTGCAGCACTTCCCGGCCCAACTGTCGGGGGGCGAGCAGCAGCGGGTGGCGATCGCGAGGGCGATCGCCAAGCGGCCCGACGTGCTGCTCTGCGACGAGCCGACCGGCGCGCTCGACTACGAGACCGGCCTGGTCGTGCTGCAGGCGCTCGCGGAGGTCAATCACACGCTCGGCACCACCGTCGCCGTCATCACCCACAACGCCGCGATCGCCGGCATGGCCGACCGGGTCGTTCGGATGCGGAGCGGGAGCATCAGCGGCATCACGCGCAACGAGCATCCCCTCGCGCCGACGGAGCTGGCGTGGTAGCGGGTCTGCGTCCCCTGCACCGGAAGGTGCTGCGCGACCTCTGGCACCTCCGCAGCCAGATGGCGGCGGTCGCCGTCGTGATGGCGTGCGGCATGACGATGTTCGTGGCCCTGCGGTCCATGCACGGATGGCTCAGGGAGGCGCAGCAGGCCTACTACGAGGCGTTCCGGTTCGCCGACGTGTTCGCCGCCGCCCGCCGGGCGCCCGCGGCGGCGGCGCGCCGCATTGCGGCCATTCCAGGCGTGGCCGCCGTGCGCACCCGCGTGGTCATGGACGTGACGCTCGATCTGCCGGGGCTCGACGAGCCCGGCACCGGACGGCTGGTGGCGATTCCCGAGCGGCACGTGTCCACGCTCAACGACCTCTACCTCCGCCGCGGCCGCTGGATCGAGCCGGGCCATCCTGAGGAGGTGCTGGTCAGCGAGGCCTTCGGCCGCGCCAACGGCTTGCAGCCCGGCGATTCCATTCCCGCGGTCATCAACGGCCGGTGGCAGCTCCTGCGAGTCGTCGGCTTCGCCCTTTCCCCGGAGTACGTCTACGAGATCCGGGGCCTGGGCGACGTCTTTCCCGACAACCGCCGCTTCGGCGTGGTCTGGATGGGGGAGCGCGCGCTGGCCGCGGCGTTCCAGATGGAGGGCGCGTTCAACGATGTCGCCATCAGCCTGGCGCCGGGGGGGTCGGAGGCGGACGTGATCGAGGCGGTCGACCGGGTGCTCGCACCCTACGGCGGCACCGGGGCCTACGGCCGGGCCGATCATCTCTCCGACATGTTCGTCTCCAGCGAGATCGAGGAGACCCAGGTCACCGGCGTCCTCCTCCCCGCGATCTTCCTGGCCGTGACGGCGTTCCTCCTCCATATGGTGCTGGCGCGGCTGGTGGCCACCCAGCGTGACCAGATCGCCGTCCTCAAGGCGTTCGGCTACGACAACGCGGCCGTCGCGGTCCACTACCTCATGCTCGCGCTCGGCCCGGTGCTCGCGGGTCTGGTGGTGGGCACCGCGCTCGGCGTGTGGCTGGCCGCCGCGCTCGCCCGCGTCTACGCGCGGTTCTACCAGTTCCCCATCGCCACCTACTCCCAGGACTGGAGCGTCGTGGGCGCCGGGCTGCTCGTGGCCGGGGGCGCGGCGCTCCTGGGCGCGGTCGGCGCCGTGCGCCGCGCGGTGGCGCTTCCGCCGGCCGAGGCGATGCGGCCCGAAGCGCCCGCGTCCTACCGCGCCGGCATCGTCGAGCGGCTCGGCCTCGAGCGCGTCATATCCCCCGCCGCGCGGATCGTCATCCGCAGCATCGAGCGCCGGCCCCTGCGGGCGCTCCTCTCGGTCACGGGCATAGCGCTCGCCACCGCGATCGTCATGACCGGCTGGTTCATCTTCGGCGTTCTGGACGTGATGAAGCAGATCCAGTTCGAGTCCGTCCAGCGCTACGACGTGATGGTGGTGTTCGGAACGGCGCGGTCCTCCCGCGCGACGTGGGAGCTCGGCAATATCCGGGGGGTCCGGAAGGTGGAGCCGTTCCGGGCGGTCCCCGTCCGTCTGCGTCATGCGCGCCTGTCCAGGCGCTCCGCCATTCTGGGACTCGCGCCCGGCAGCGAGCTGCAGCGGCTGGTGGACCGGGACAGGGCCGTGCGCGACGTGCCGCGCGGCGGACTGCTGCTCTCCGACGTTCTCGCGGGGCAGCTCGGGGTACGAGCGGGCGACACGGTGACGGTCGAGGTGCTCGAAGGGAAGCGCCCGGTGCGCAGCGTCGTCGTGGCGTCGATCTCCGCGGACATCCTCGGAAGCTCGGCGACCATGAGCCTGCCTGCCCTCGATGCGATGCTGGGCGAGGGCGGGACCATCTCGGGCGCGTACCTGTCGGTGGACAGGCGGCTCGCTCCCGCAGTCTACCGGACACTCAAACAGACCCCGGCGGTGAGCGGCGTGGTGGTCCGGGAAGCGGTGATGCGCGGGTTCGAGGCGACCATTGCGGAGAGCTTCTCGATCTCCATCACGCTGTTGGTGGCGTTCGCCTGCATCATCGCGGCCGGGATCGTGTACAACGGGGCGCGGGTCGCGCTGTCGGAGCGCGGCCGCGAGCTGGCGAGTCTCCGCATCCTCGGCTTCTCCCGCGCGGAGGTCACCCGCCTGCTCCTCGGCGAGCAGGTGCTGCTGACCCTGGCCGGAATGCCGGCGGGACTGTTGCTTGGATACGGCCTCGCCTGGCTGGTCGCCTACCGATTCGAGTCCGACCTCTTCCGGATCCCGCTCGTGATCCGCCCGGCGACGATCGCGTACAGCCTGGCCGTGGTGACCGGCGCGACCCTGCTTTCCGCGGTGGCCGTGCGGCAGCGGATCCACCGGCTCGACCTGGTGGCGGTGCTGAAGACGAGGGAGTGAGCTCATGAAGCTGCGGCGGAAACATCTCTGGTACGCGGTCGGGGTGCTGGCCGCCGCCTGGCTCGCGCTCCGCCTGCTGCGGCCGGAGACGATCGCCGTGGAGATCGCGCACGCCAGCGTGGGACCGCTGCTGGTTACCGTGGGCGACGAGGGGCAGACACGGGTCCGGCACCGGCACATCGTCACGGCGCCGGTTCCGGGACGGCTGGAGCAGATCGCGCTGCAGGCCGGCGACTCGGTGGCGGTGGGTGCGGTCGTCGCCCGCCTGGCGCCGCTACCGCTCGACGCGCGGAGCCGCCTCCAGGCCGAGGCGGTGCTCGAGGCGTCCCGCGACCTGGAGCGCAGGAGCATGGCGGAAGTGGCTCGGGCTCGCACGGCGCTGGAGCAGGCGCGGCAGGATCGCCGGCGCGCGGAGCCGCTGCTCGAGCCCGGCGGCATCGCCCCCGCGGAGGTGGAGCGGCTCCGGCACGTCGAGGAGACCAGGCAGCGGGAGCTGGAGGGGGCGGAGGCCGGCGCGCGCGCGGCGGCGCACGACCTCGAGGCGGCCCGGTCGGCGCTCGTCGCGTCCGGTTCGGCCGCGGGCGCGCGGACTCTGCGCCTCATCTGCCCGATCGGCGGGCGGGTGCTCGCAGTCCCCGAGCGGAGCGCGCGCACGGTGCAGGCCGGAGAGACGCTCCTGGAAATCGGCGACCCGGCCGACCTCGAGATCGTCGTCCCCCTGCTGTCCACCGACGCGGTGAAGGTATCGCCGGGCATGCGGATGCTGGTGACCGGATGGGGGGGAGACTCGGTGATCGAGGGGCGGGTCCGGCGGGTGGAGCCCGCGGGCTTCACCAAGGTCTCCGCGCTGGGCGTCGAGGAGCAGCGGGTCAATGTCGTCGGCGACTTCGTCGCCGTGCCGGCCGGGCTCGGTGATCGGTTCCGGCTCGACGTCCGGCTGGTGCTCTGGCAGGGCGACAGCGTGCTCAAGGTGCCCGCGAGCGCCCTGTTCCGGCGCGGCGACCGGTGGGCGCTCTTCGTCGTGGAGGACGGAAGAGCCCGGGAGCGGCAGGTGACGGTGGGCCACGAATCGTCGGCCGAGGCCGAGATCGCCGGCGGACTCGCGCGCGGGGAGACTGTCATCCGGCACCCGACCGACCGCATCAACGACGGTACCCGAGTCAGATAACCTGGCGAGGATCTCGATGCACCTTCGAGTCATCATCATCGCGACGCTGGCCGTTTGCTGGACGCGGCAGGCCGCCGTCGTCCTCGCGCAGGGTAGCCCGCGGCCCGCGACCAGACCCGACGTCGTCCTCATCATGATGGACGACATCGGCTACGGCGACCTCGGCAGCTACGGGGCGCCGGACGCACGGACGCCGAATATCGATCGCCTGGCCCGCGAGGGCGTGCGCCTCACCGATGCCTACGCCAACGGCGCCGTGTGCACGCCGACGCGCGTGGCCCTCATCAGCGGCCGCTACCAGCAGCGCGCCGGGATCGAGTGGGTTCTCACCGAGTCGCCGGCCGACCTGGAGCGCGGGCTTCCCGTGACCGGCACCTCGCTCCCCGCGCTCCTCAAGAGCAGCGGCTATGCCACCGGGCTCCTCGGCAAGTGGCACCTCGGCGTCAAACGCGAATTCCACCCCAACGCCCATGGGTTCGACGAGTTCTACGGATTTCTGGCCGGCGCGCACGACTACTACGCAGGCGGCACCGGGGTGTTCAGCCTCTTTCAGGATACGACGCCGGTCGCCCCCGCCGGGTACCTGACCGACGAGATCACCCGTCGCGCGGTGGACTACATCGGGCGTCACGCCGCCGCGCCGTTCTACCTCGAGGTGGCCTACAATGCGGTCCATTGGCCGTTCGAGCCGCCCGACCTCCCGCCGGGCGAGGTGGAACGATACGCGTCGCGCTCGAGCTTGCGGCAGATGCCCGACGACTCCATGCGCGCGACGCGCAAGGACTACGTGCGCATGCTCGAGCGGGCCGACCGGGGCGTGGGGGAAATCCTGGCGGCGCTCGAGCGAAAGGGCCTTTCGCGGAACACGCTCGTGATCTTCACCAACGACAACGGCGGAGAGTGGCTGTCGCGCAACGCGCCGCTGTTCCATCGGAAGGGCACGCTCTGGGAAGGGGGAATCCGGGTACCGCTGATCATGCGCTGGCCCGGCGAGCTTCCAGCCGGGAAGACGTCCGCGCAGGTGGCCATCACGATGGATCTGACCGCGTCGATCCTCGCGGCCGCCGGCACCACGCCGCCACGGGGCTACAAGCCCGACGGAATGGACATCCTTCCCATGCTGCGCGGGGACACGCCGGTCGTCGAGCGCCGCCTGTTCTGGCGCGTCGACCGTCCCGACCGGCAACAGCGCGCGGTCAGGTCGGGACACTGGAAGCTGCTGGTCGATGGCGGCCAGCTGCTTCTCTTCGACATGAGCACGGACCTCGGCGAGCGGGCCGATCTTGCCGCTCGGCATCCGGAGGTGGTCATGGCGCTCGAGCGCGAGCTCGCCGAGTGGCAGCGTGACGTGGGCTCCCCTCATTGACCACCCTGCCATTGACGGGCCGACGGGCGATGTCCGCGATGGTGGCTCAGTCTCCGCCGAGCCGGCGCGTCAGGGCCACAAATCGCTGGCTGTTCCGTAGCGGCGCGAGGCGCGGATCGATCTGCACGTAGGCCAGCACCGTCGAGCGTTCCTCATAGGCCCGCTCGAGATATCGGAGCGCCTGATCGTGCTCGCCGAGGCCGGTGTGGATCAGCGCGAACCAGTAGGATGGGACGTAGTGCCGAGCGGCCTCGGCGGTGAGTCCCGCGAGGACGGCGCGCGCCTTGGCCTTCTTGCCGGCGACCGCGTAGGCGTGGCCGAGCGAGGCCTTGCGGTTGGGGCTGCTGCCGCTGATTGCCTCCAGAATCGCGATCGACTCGTCCAGTCTCCCCTGCTGTTCGGCCACCAGCGCCAGCCCCCACCTGGCCGTCACGTCGGTGGAGTCGCCCTCGAGAACCTTCCGCAATCCACGGTCCGCCTCGTCGTACCGGCCCGCGAAGTAGAGGAGCAGGGAGCGGTTTGCCTGCAGAGAGAACGACAATGGGTCCAGCTCCACGGCTCGTCCCACCTGCGCGATGGCCTCGTCGAGCCGGCGGCGTGACGCGAGAAAGCGGCTATAGGAGAAGTACGCATCGGCGTAGTTGGGCCGCAGCTCGAGGGCGCGCCTGAACTCCTGCTCGGCGGCTCGCCAGTCTCATTCGTAGTAGGCCCGGATGTAGGCATTGACCGCATGCGCTTCGGCCAGGGTCTCATCGAGCTCGAGCGCACGAACCAGGGCCGCCCGGGCCTTGGGCAACACGTCCGCGGGCGGAACATCGCTATAGAAAGGAAGCGACGTGTAGTACGTGGCCACGCCGACGTACGGCGGCGCCCAATCGGGGGCGATGCGGCTCGCCTGCTCGAACAGCGCCAGCGCCTGGGGCAGCTCGGCACGCTCCAGGGAGAAGCGGCCTCGCAGATAGGCATCGTACGCGCGTTGATCGACCTCGCGGCGCGAGTCGAGCCGGCTGCGCTCTGCGCCCTCGAGCCGGGCGCTGATGGCGCTCGCGATATCGACGGTGATCTGCCGCTGCAGGTCCGGCAGCTCGCCGAGACGACCGTGATAGTCTCTCGCCAGGAGGAGGGTGCTGTCCGCGGCGTGGAGCACTCGCACGTGTATCCCTACGGTGTCGCCCGCCCGCCGAATCGAGCCGTTGACGATGGCGTCCACGCCGAGCCCGCGGGCCAGCTCGCGGAGCGGCCGCGCCATGCCCTGGGCCACGGCTCCCGACGAGCGCGAGATGACCTTCAATGCGCCGACCTCGGCCAGATCGGCCGTGAGGCCTTCGGTCATCCCTTCGCCGAGATACGAGCTATCCGGACTGTTCGCGAAGTCCTGGAAGGGAAGCACCGCCACCGCGGTCACCATTGGTGGGGCAAAAGGGCCACGACTGGCGGCCCGCTCGGTCACAAGCCTCCACCCGGCCGCCACCAGCCGCGGTGGCCTCCGGAGACGCCAGCGCGTCGAGGAACCGCTGCATCGAGGCGAAGCGGTCGGCGGGAAGCTTGGCCATGGCCTGCATGACCGCTCCCTCGACCGACGGCGACACCGTCCGGCGAATCAACCGCAGGCTGGGCACGGGCTCGAGCGAGTACCGGGCGATCACGACCTGGGACGACGGCCCGCTGAAGGGGGGCTGGCCGATCAACATTTCGTACAGGGTGCACGCCAGGCTGTACTGATCGCTGCGACCGTCCACCGCCGAGCCGGCTGCCTGCTCCGGGCTCATGTACTGCGGTGTGCCGACCACGATTCCGCTCTGGGTGAGCTGCTCCGTGCTCGCCGCACTGAGGGCCCGGGCAACCCGGTAGCGATCGCCGAGCGCCGCCGTGAGCTGCTCGAGAAGTCCCATGATTCTCCGCTCGGCCTGCGTTCTGGCATAAGCTGCAGGCCGAGGCGCGGTCGGGCAAGCAGTCGAGCAGCCCCCCGGCGACCCTGCCATTGACGGGGCCCGCAGAAGAGGCACATTTGGGCCGGCTGGAAGCTCTCCCCTCTCCTCCCCCAAGCGCCGGACGACACCATGCGAAGCCGCTTTCGCCAACTCGAACGCGGGACGAAGTACGCCGTCGTGGCTCTGGCCTCCCTTCTGGCCCTTGGCTCGACCGGCTACTCCCGTCCAACCTCCTCCGAGATGTCCCCGACGCGCATCGCCGCCAACGACAACCGCCAGTCCGGCGGCAGGCTCGAGAACGGGACGCTCAGCATCCGGCTCGAGGCGCGCGCCGGACAGTGGTTCCCCGAGGGCGATCAGGGAAAGTCGCTCGACGTCGCCGCGTGGGCCGAAGAGGGGAAGCCGATGCAGAATCCCGGGCCGCTCATTCGCGTGCCCGAAGGCACCAGGGTCCGCGCATCGCTGCGCAACTCCCTCGCCCAGCGGCTCACCGTCTATGGGTTCGGCGCGACGAGAGGGGCCACCGACAGCGTCACCATCGAGCCCGGCGCGACGCGGGAAGTCGGCTTCACGGCGACGGCGGCCGGCACGTACTACTACGCCGGGAAGACCGTGGCGGGACCGCTTCCCGCGCGCCTTGCCGAGGACTCGCAGCTCAACGGGGTGATCATCGTGGACCCGGCCGGCGCGGCGCCGCCCCCCGATCGCGTGTTCGTCATCTCATGGTATTTCACCCTTGACTCCACGAGCAGCACCGGGCTGGGGCACGGCACGATGACGATCAACGGCCTCTCGTGGCCCCACACCGAGCGGCTCGACTACACCCAGGGCGACAGCGTGCACTGGCGGATCGTCAACCTGACCGGCGTCGATCATCCGATGCACCTGCACGGGTTCTATTTCCGGGTGGATGAGAAGGGCGACGGCATCAGGGACACGACCTACGCGCCGGCCGATCGCCGCCTGGCGGTCACCGAGGTCGTCGATCCGCTCCAGACGATGTCGCTCTCATGGAAGCCCACGCGACCGGGCAACTGGATCTATCACTGCCATTTCGCCGGCCACCTGTCCCACCTGGTGGCGCTCGATACGGAGCGCGGCGTTTCCGAGCCGGATACGGCGGAGCAAATGCAACACCCCTCCGACCAGCCGCACCAGATGTACGGGCTGGTGCTGGGGATCCGGGTGGCGCCGAGAGGCGCGCCGGTGCGCTCGACACTGGAGCCGCGACGCATTCGGCTGCTGGTGCGATCCAGGCCCCACATCTACGGCCAGGAGCCCGGCTACGCCTTCGTCCTCGGCGGATCGGCCGACGAGGCCGACCCCGACGCGCTGCCCGTCCCGGGTCCCACGATCGTCCTCGAGAAAGACCAACCGGTCGCCGTCACGATCGTCAATCAGACGAGCGATCGCGCCGCGGTGCACTGGCATGGCATCGAGCTCGAGAGCTTTCCGGACGGGGTGCCGGGATGGAGCGGGTCGGGGAAGGACATTCTGCCCTCGATCGCTCCCGCCGATTCCTACACCGTGCGCTTCACGCCGCCGCGGGCAGGCACGTTCATGTATCACTCGCACTTCAACGAATTCCGCCAGATCACCTCGGGCTTGTACGGGCCGCTCGTGGTGCTCGAGCCCGGACAAAAGTTCGACCCGGAGACGGATCGCGTCCTGATGTTCAGCGATGGGGGACCCACGAAGAACGTGATCGCCGGGCCGTTCCCGCCGGTGCTCATGAACGGACAGGCCAATCCCGGGTCGATGGAATTGCGTTCCGGCGTGACCTACCGGTTCCGGGTGATCGGCCTGACCGGCGATCTTCCCAATTCACTCGCCATTACCCAGGGCGACAAGCCGATCGAATGGCGCGCCGTCGCGAAGGACGGCGCCGACCTTCCCCGGAGTCAGGCCGTCATGCGCCCGGCGAGCCTTGTGTTCGATCCGGGCGAGATCTACGACTTCCAGTACACGCCAAGCGCGCCGGGCGAGCTGGCCCTCACATTCGGCGTTCCCGCGGCGCTCAAGGTCCCCGGCGCCAAGCTCACGTCGGTGCCCGTGCACGTCCGGAGCGAGTAGGGCGACGCAACCGAGCCCGTGACCGTCCGTTACGGCGCCTGCTTCAGGAAGCTCACGTCCCGCAGCTTCCAGATCGCGTAGGTCTGATCCTCGGGGCTTGCGCCGCCGCGGTGCTGGATATCGATGAAGAGGCTCCGCCCCGAGGGACTCAGGTAAATGCCGGTCGGCTCCGCGTCGCAGTCGGTGAGCGAGAGGAAGCGCTGCGCCGGCATCGAGCGCGCCGCGGTGGCGTCGTTGAACGGCGCGAACCACACATCGTCGCCCGAGGTCTTGCCTTCCGCCCCGTTCCCGCCCGGGTCCTCGGTGATGTACAGGTTGCCCGAACGGTCGAGCGCCAGGTTGTCGGGGAAATCGAAATCCGGCGGGGCATTGACGCCCTCTCGCACGTAGTCGGAGACGAACACCTGGCCCGGCGCCCCGCCCGCGGGATGCAGATCGATCGCAAGGACCCGGTCCTCGCCGGTAACGGCGACGTATAGCGTGTGATTCCCGCGTCGATCGCGGCCAGTGCTGGTGCCGATCTCCACGTCCTCCGGCCGGGACCAGCTCGTCGCGGCCTTCGCGCCGGCTTCGGTTTGCGCGTCGATCCGAGCGGCCGCCGAGTCGAGCTTCACCCACTCGCCCCAGCCGGTCCGATCGCCCAGATCGGTGACGAGCTTGAGTGCGAAGAGCTCGCCGCGTGACAGGTCGCCCCGCGTGGCGGGCACGAAGCGGTAGATGTACCCGGGATCGTTTTCCGAGATGCCGTACACGTTGCCCTGCTTGTCGAACCGTATCCCCTCGTGCGCCTTGGCGCCGAGACCCGTGACCACCCGCGATGTGCCGCTACTCGGATCGATCTCGTAGACGTGCCCACCCGTGACGTCCGGCTGCGTCGGATCCTTCACCGCCGACGGATCGGCCTCCTCCGCGGCGAGGAGCGTGCCCCAGGGCGTCCAGACGAGACCGTCGAACCGCTCCCAGTCGGGTCGCTGCGCGAGGATCGTCGTGAAGCCGCTCTCAAGATCGGTCACGGACACCGCGGCATTGGTCGAGAGCTCATGCGTGCGGTACAGGAATCGGCCCGCGTCCGGTCCGGTCTCGTTCACGGTCTGCATGTCGGGCAGATCGGGGTAGCCCTCGCCCTCGTGGGCGACGAGCGTCTGGACGTAGCCCGTGGGAAGCTGGAGCTGCTGGCTGGTGCCGCCGACCGCGCAGGTCGCGCTCTGCGGCAGCGGTGTGAACGGCAGCAACTCGCCCGGATCGACGAGATCGAGGGCGACGCCCTGCTCGAACGGCATGTTGCCGCCGGGCGAGTCCGGAGGGGGAGCAGTGGATGGGGAGGAGTCCGAGTCACACCCCACGGCCATGAAGACGGCGAGGGCGCACACGACGATCTCGAGCCGATGCAGAGACATAGTCACACCTGGTGGGTTGAAGGAAGCAGCAGGGAGCACCCACCATCTGCTCGAGGCGTAACAGCACCGCCCGAGGGTCAGTCACTCTCGCGTATCTACACGATCTCGTATCGCCTCAGGTTATGGTGAGCGACCCGTTCGACTGGTCGTAGGCGGCCGAGAGCGTTTGCAGGTTCGAAGTCGGCTGACCGCCCACCCAGCTTCCGTCGGTCGCGAAGCGCGCGCCGTGCTGCGGGCACTGAAAGCCCGAGCCCTTGATGGCGACGGTCGCCCCCTGATGCGGGCAGACGAGCGAGAACGCCGCGTACTGGGTGTCGCCGGTC
>Ga0075291_1000007_pt1 | contig 13012 bp, 14 predicted proteins | sample SF_Rice_20C_80N__3_FD_69757 | JGI IMG/M metagenome (GOLD analysis project Ga0075291, IMG submission 69757) | Rice paddy soil microbial communities from Twitchell Island, California, USA - SF_Rice_20C_80N_302 | ecosystem: Environmental > Terrestrial > Soil > Paddy field/soil | place: USA...
AGCACCATGTCGTCGCTGAACGCGTGCCGGATGCCGAACTCGAAGGTGATCGTCTTGCCGAAGTCGAGGTCGGTGCCGAAGACGTGGTTGGTGTTGGTGTTGTTGATGTCGACGTTGATGCCGCCGAGCAGGAGGCCGAAGTCCGGCGTCTGCACCTGGTGTGCATACGACAGCCGGAAGTTGGTCCGGTCGGTGACCGGGAACGACACCTGCACGTGCGGGCTCAGGTAGTTGTGGCTCTTGTCGCGCACGTACAGCGCGGTCGGATTGGCCGGATCGAAGCCGGGCATCGTCGAGACGCGCGGGAACTGGTACGTGTTGCCCAGCGTGTCCGTGGCGAACGGACGGCTGGCCCGCGAGTCGTAGTAGTCATACCGGAGCCCGCCCACCACGACCACGTCGCCGAGGTCGAGGCGGTCTTCGACGAAGCCGTTCCACCGGATGGGCTTTTCGATGTAGGCGTCGGCGAACAGCTTGCTCGCCAGCGCCGAGGAGTAGCTGGTGATGCCGTACCGGGTGAACTCGCCGCCGATCTTGAGGCGGTTGTACCGGTCGGCCTGCCAGTCGAGCGTCGCCTTGCCGATGTAGCGGTTTTCCTTGTACATCCGCGCCCGCGAGTTGCCGCCGGTCGAGTTGGCCGGTCCGCCGGCCTCGCCGAAGGTCCAGGTATCACCCAGCTGCGAGTTGGCGAAGTTCTGGAACAGGCCGTAGAGCCCGTACGCGTTGTTGCGGAGCTCGTCCACGACGCCGTACTGGCCGGCGTTGTTGGCATCGAACGGCGTGATCCGGCCCTGGTTGATCCGGAAGTTGTTGATGAGCTGGTCGTCGATGGGGAAGTTGTCGAAGTCGAAGAGGAAGTGCATCGGCTTGATGATGAAGCCGCCGAACGGATCGCGGGTCGAGAGATCACTCTCCGGAAGCAGCGGGCCGTCGACCTCGCGGTCCTGCTGATAGGAGAGGGCGACGTCGAGCGCCAGGGCGCGCTCCGCGCTCTTGGACAGGTTCTGGGTCCAGTTGAGCGTCGTGAGGTAGTTGCGCGCGCTGAAGCCCTGGAGCGAGCCGATGAGTGACAGGTTGTTGTAGTAGCGGATCGGCGAGCCCTGGCCCACCGAGTGGCCCGCGTTGCGGCTGGTGGCCACGCTCAGGGACACGCGCGAGCCGGTGCCGTAGGTGTAATTCAGCTTGCCGGACGCGGTGTACAGGGTGCGCGCGGTGGCCGGCAGCCGGACGCCGGTGCAATCCAGCCCGAAGTTGTCCCGGATCTGCTGGATGTACGGCCCGTCTCCGCCGCTCAGGCCGTCGGCGCCCGCGTTGGCGAACTGGTCGCAGCTGCCGCGGGTGACGGCGTAGTTGTACACCGGCACCTGGGTGGTGTCGGCGGTGAGCCGCTCGTCGAACGGCGTGGCCGGATCGTCCGCGAGGATGCTGACCTGCTGCACCGTGGTATCGACACCGGCCTGCAGGAAGATCGGCACGTCCTGGCTGTTGAACCCGTCCTCCTGGGCCTTCTGTCCCTCGAGGCTGCCGCTCAGGGCGAACGTCAAACGGCCCGCGAGCGGGCCGCTGAAGCTGCCTTGCAGACGATTGAGCCCGAGGCTGTGATTGACGCCGAACGGCTCGTCGGACTCATAGGAGAAGGAGCCCTGGTAGTCGCTGCCGCCGGTCTTGGTGACGATGGAGATGATGCCCGACTTGGCGTTGCCGAACTCGGCGGAGGAGGAGCCCGTGGTGACCGAGGCCTCTTCGAACGAGTTGGTGGCGATGGAGATCGCGGTGGCCGTCGCGCCGGTGAACCGGTCGCCCCGGTAGCCCGCCTGCACCGGCACCCCGTCGACGTAGGTAGCCGCCTCGTTGTTGCGGCCGCCGCGGATGGACAGGTTGCCATTGTTGTCGGCCGTGACGCCCGGCTGCAGCCGCAGCACCTGCTCGATCCGGTCGACCGGCAGGTTGTCCGCGAACTGGCCGTCCACCCGCTGCTTCGTGGTGACCTCGTCGCGGGGCACCAGCGGCTGGGTCTGGGTGACGACCGTGATCTCCTGCAGCTCGACGGCCGTCTGCTCCAGCTGCACGTCCACCGTGATGGTCTGGCCCGCGAGGACCTTGACCCCTTCCACCTGCGTCGACTTGTAGCCGATGAAGGCGGCGCGGACGGCCACCGTGCTGGCCGGAACGTTGTTGATGAAGTAATAGCCCTGGGTATTGGTCAGGGCGTTGAACGCCGTCCCCACCACGAATACCTGGGCGTTGGCGATCGGTGCGCCCGCCTGGTCGCGCACCCTGCCTTCGATTTTACCGGTCGAGCCCTGCGCGAGGAGCGTCCCCGCTCCCAGCATCAGAGTGACCGCCGCGAGCGCGACGAATCGCGCCACGCGTGCGAAGGCGCTGACACGGCAATGCTTCATGGATACGTCCTCCAAAGGCGTGAACCTGCGGTTGCTGCCGACTTGGAGCGAGGAGTGCGCACGACTCCCCTAGGCACGTAGGCCTAACTCGGAGTGGTCCTGCTGTGGATTGTGCTCATGCATTTGATGAGGGAGCGACGATGTTTCCTGCAACATCGCGACGTGACGACCGCGGCCCGGTCGGCTGCCTAATATGGAGCGCGCAAAAACCAGTGTCAAGCAAAGGTCACGAGTTCGACAGCATGTCGAACCCCTGACGTAACTCTCTGAAACCGGAGCAGTTGCCTATTGAAACGGAACGCGTGGTCCGCTCCCCTTTCTCGCCGCATAACACCGCGGGTGCGAGCGCGGAATTTTTCTCCGCGAATGGGACGAGGCCGTGACGATCTGCTGATTGATGCTGAAGTGGGACAGGAATTCGACGAGCGCGATGTTAATGGCAAGTACGGCAGGGCGCAAGTAGGTCGCGGGTCGCGGGTCGCGACTCTACTCCACGATCATCTCCCCCTGCGGCTCCCGCGGCGTCACCTCCGGCCCGCGCTCGCCCCAGTACACGTTCACCTCGCTCCGCACCCCGAACTCGCCCGGCAGATAAATCCCCGGCTCCACCGAGAACCCCACGCCCGGACCGAGCCGGCGGTCGTCGTGCGTCTCGTAGTCGTCCAGGTGCGGGCCCGAGCCGTGGAGATCCCGGTCGATCGAGTGGCCGGTGCGGTGAACGAACGCCGCGCCGAAGCCCGCCGCGTCCACCAGCCCTCGCGCCGCCCGGTCGACCTCGAACCCCGCGAGCGCGCTTCCCTGCGCCGCCGCACCCCGGACCCGCGCCACCGCCGCATCACGGGCCGCCCGCACCGTCTCCCAGACCGTCATCAGTTTCACGGGCAGCTCCGTCCCGGCAAACCCCATCCACGTCTGGTCGGCAAACACCGTCTGGAGGCTCCGCCCGGCCCAGAGGTCGAGCAACACGACCTCGCCCTTCCGGAGCGTCGCGTCCTGTCCGGGGCGCGGCTCGTAATGCGGGTTGGCGCTGTTGGCGCCGAACGCCACGATGGGCAGGGTGTCCACCACGAGCCCGCGTTGCCGGAGCCCCTCCACCACTCGCGCCTGCATGGCGCACTCGGTGAGTCCCTGGCCGGCCTCGCCCACCGCCCGAGTGACTTCGGCTCGCGCCACCTCGGCCAGGATTTCGGCCGCGGCCCGGTGGTCGTCGGTCTCCGCCGCCGTCCACCGCGCGGCGAACCGCGTGACCAGCTCGCCCGACGGTACGACTCTCGCGCCGAGGCGTTCGACCAGCTGGACGACGCCCCAGGGCACCCGGTCGAGGTAGGGGACGGCGTCCTCCGGCGAGATCTCCATCGCGACGGTGCGGCCGGCCACGAGCGGCTCCAGCGCGGCGTGCAGCTCCTCCCATCGCGCGTACGGCACCACCCGCCCGGGAAAGCCGGCAACCGGCTGGAGCTCGATCCGGTGGGCCACCGCTACCGGCTCTCCGTACTTCGGGAGAACCACAAACAGCCGTCGCGTGTTCAATCCTCCATCGAGGTCGAGTACCCGCTTGGCGACGGGATTCAGCCCGTGGAACTCATAGAGGAGCCAGGCATCCGCGCCGATTCGGGTCAGTGCGTCGCGCAGCTCGGCGCGAGGGGGAATCACTCGTAGACCTCGGCGGCTGCGCTCCGCCACACGCACGCGGCGCCGCCGCGCGAGCGGCACGGGTCGTGGAGCATGGCGCCCTCGAATGAGGCGAGGCTTCGGAGCAGCTCGCCGTACGCCGAGCCGTAGAAGGCGCAGGCGGAGCCGTCGGGGAGCGCGAGAATGGAGAGAGGATCGGCCATCGAGACTTCGGTGCCCTGGGGGCGCGCCCGCAGCTCGCCGCCGAAGATGTCGCGGGCCAGGCGCGCCACCGCGCCGATCGCGAGCCGGCGGCCGACGCCGGCCGGAGTCACCCGGGCGAGCGCCAGGGCGGGACGTGCTCCCGATCGCGCGGCGTAGCGGGCCGCGCGGCGGCCGGCATCGGCGAACACCAGCGGCGCGTCGGGGCGCCGTCCCACGAGCTTGAGCACGGAGACCACTTCGTCCAGCTCCACGCCGCCCTCCTTGTGCGCGAGCTGACGGTATCGCTGGATCTGGGCGGCGACGGTGGGGCTGAGCCCGAGCCGGCGGACGACGATTTCTTCCGCCAGCTCTTCCAGGCCGTCCTCGACCGGGGTGTCGAGATTGCGGATGGCCTCGAGCAGGCTGAGCGGGATGAGGGCGGGGACCGGGGTCGGTGTGGGCACGGAGTGTCCGGCAGAAGTTAGCCGGGCCGTTAGATTCTTTCCATGGCCGAGCCCTCCACCGCCGTCCGCTCCTTCGACCAGGAGGCTCTGCCTCATCTGGACGCCCTGTACCGGGTGGCCCTCAGGCTCACCGGCGACCCCTCGCAGGCCGAGGATCTGGTCCAGGACACGATGCTCAAGGCGTACCGCTCGTGGCGTCAGTACCGCCCGGGGTCCAACGCCAAGGGATGGCTGCTCACGATCCTCCGTAACACGTTCATCAACGACTACCGGCGCAGGAAGCTCGAGCCGATCGCGATGGATTTGGAGGCCGCCGAGCCTCACGCCATCTATCGTGCCGTCGAGGTGGACGACCCCGAGGGCACCTTCTTCTCCAGAATCGTGGACGAGAAGGTCACCGAGGCGGTAGACCGGCTGCCGCCCGATTTCCGGGAGGTGCTCGTGCTGAGCGACATCGAAGGCATGCCATACGCGGACATCGCCGAAACGGTCGGCGTGCCCGTGGGCACGGTGAAGTCCCGCCTGTTCCGCGCCAGGCGACTGCTGCAGACCGCGCTGTACGAGCACGCGGTCGAGATGGGGTATATCAAGCCGCGGGAGAAATGACATGTCCGAGCCCATTGATTGCCGGGAAGCCAAGGCGCGCCTCCAGGACTACCTCCAGCAGGAGCTGACGCCGGACCTCGAGAAAGAAATGCGGGCGCACATCGAGCGCTGCCGGCACTGCTTCCAGCACTACCGGTTCGAGGAGAACTTCTTCCTCATGCTCGAGAGGCGCGTCGGCAAGGAGACCTGTCCCGACAAGCTCCGGCGCCGCATCGTCGAGCTGCTTCGAGCCGAAGCCCAGCGCGGCTGACACCCACCCCATTCCTTCCAGATTTCCTGATATCCGCGGCCGTCGCGGCCGCCGCCTGGGGCGCGCGCGCCCTGACCGCAGGCGGAGCGCTTGCGGCCACGCTCGTGGGCGCGCTCGTCCTCGGTGGCACCGGTTGGTCCGGCGGCGCGGTGCTCGGCGTCTTCTTCGTCTCCAGCAGCATCGTCTCCCGCGTGGCCGGCGCGCCGGCCGGTTCCGACGCCAAGGGAAACCGCAGGGACCACTGGCAGGTCATCGCCAACGGCGCACCGGCGGCGCTCTCGGCGCTCCTCGGCATCGAGCATCCCCTGCTCGGCCTCTGGGCCGTGGCGGGCTCGCTCGCCGCGGCCGCCGCCGATACCTGGGCCACCGCGCTCGGTGCATGGAGCCCCACGGCTCCCCGTCTCCTCCTCGGCGGGCGCCGCGTCGAGCCCGGCGCCAGCGGCGGCGTCACCTGGCTCGGATCGCTCGGGGGGGCGGCAGGAGCCTTCCTGGTTTCCGCGACGGGCGCGCTCGGGGGCGGCGGCGGGCGTCTCCTGGCGGTCGGAACGCTGATAGGTTTCGCCGGGATGCTCGTGGACTCGATCCTGGGCTCCATGTGGCAGGGGCGTTTCTTCTGTCCCGGCTGCGCCGAGCCGAGCGAGTGGCGGATACATCACTGCGGCGCGCCGACCGTTTGGAGAGGAGGAGTCGCATGGCTGAACAACGACGTCGTGAACCTCGCGGCAACCGCGCTCGGAGCCGGAATGGCGGCAGCCGCGTGGGCGCTCTGGGCACGATAGCGCTCCTCCTGCTCGCGGGGTGCAGCGCGGATACGCTCGAGCCCCGGCCCGACGACCTGGGCAACCCCCAGCGGGGCACGAGCGGCGGCGGCACGGCCGGCACGATCGTAGGCGCCTGGCAGAACGTGGTGATCATCCAGGTGCCGGGCGACATCCAGACGTGGACCACCACGTGGCGCTTCGACGCCGAAGGCACCTGCCGCCAGGCGGTGGTCACCGAGTCGCTCGCCGAGGGCTTCCCGCGGACCACCGAGCGCGCCTGCACGTTCACCACCTCCTCCACCAAGATCACCATCTCCTATACCGCTGGTGGCGTTCTCACCTTCGACTTCACGCTCTCGGGGCCGGCGTCCGACGTGCTGGTGCTGGATGGATTCGAGTACGACCGGATCGGCTGATCCCGCGACGGTAGACGTCCTCGTTGCCGGGGCAGGCCCGGCGGGGAGTGCCACGGCGGCGCGCCTGGCACGGGCCGGCTACGCGGTAACGGCGGTGGATCGTGCGTCGTTTCCCCGAGACAAGGCCTGCTCCGAATACATGGGTCCCGGAACGGTCCGGCTTCTCGAGCGTCTCGGTGCCGCGCAAGCGATCGAAGCCTCGGGCGCCGTCACGCTCGAGGGCACGGAAGTGACGGCGGCGCGCGGCTCCCGGCTCCGCGGACTGTTCGCCCTGGCCGGGCGCGATCCGGTCCCTCCCACGGGACTCTCCGTGTCGCGCAGCATCCTCGACGCGGCCCTGGTGCGGGTCGCGGTAGCCGCCGGGGCCACGCTCCTCGAGCGAACCACCATCGAGGAGCTGGTGTACGATCGCGGTGCCGTCGCCGGCGCGGTGGTGAGGGCGGCCGGCGGCCGGCGGCGAACGATCCGCGCCCGGCTCACCGTGGGCGCCGATGGACTGCGCTCGGTCGTCGCGCGCCGCCTCGGTGCGGTGGGGCACGGGCGCCCTCGGAGGCTCGGGTTCGTCGCCCACCTGGACGGCGTCTCCGGCATGGGAACCACGGCCGAGCTGTTCGTCGGGAGAAACGGATACGTGGGACTCAACCCGATCGGCGGCGGACGCACCAACGTCGCGCTTGTCGTGCCCGCCGCCCGCGCCGGGCGCGCGCGGGGACGTGCCGAAGCGTTCTTCCTGGAAGCCATCCGGGAGTTCCCGGCCGTGGCTCCGCGAGTCGAGCGCGCATCGCTCGCGCGCCGCGTCATGGTCACGGGCCCCTTCGCCGCCACGTCCGGGCCGGTCACGGCCGATGGCGCCGCGCTCGTGGGGGATGCCGCGGACTTCTTCGATCCCTTCACCGGCGAAGGCATCTTCAGCGCGCTCCGCGGCGCCGAGCTTCTGGCGGAGACCGCGGCGTCCGCCCTCGGCTCGCCCGGCGTCGTCTCCTCGGCCGCGCTCGCGCCCTATCGCCGCGCCCGACGCCGCGCCTTTCTCGGCAAATGGGCGGTCGAGCGGATGATCGGCTACGGCATGGAGTGGCCCCGCCTCTTCGACCGCGCGGTGGCCCGGCTCGGACGCCGCGGCTCGATGGCGCACACGCTCATCGGCGTCACCGGCGATTTCGTGCCGGCCGTCCAGGTACTCAATCCGATCTTCCTTGCCAGGATGGTGCTGTGACCGCTGCGGAAGTGGACTCCGCCACCTTCCGGCAGCTGCTCGGGCACTTCGCCACCGGGGTCACCGTCATCACCCTGCTGGATCCGGACGGGCGGCCGGCGGGGATGACGGCCAGCAGCCTCGCGTCGGTCTCGCTGCAGCCCCCGCTCCTCTCCATCTGCATCGACCGGGAGGCCGACCTGCACGATCTCATCGCGTCGGCCGAGAGCTTCATCGTGAACGTGCTCGAGAGCAGGCAGGAGGCGCTGTCGCGGCGCTTCGCCGAGAGTCATCCCGATCGCTTTGCCGGCGTCGGTTACCGGATCGGCCCCGCGGGCGAGGTGTGGCTCGACGGGGCGCTGGCGCACATCGAGTGCCGGAACCACGCGCTGTACGACGGGGGAGACCACAGCATCATCGTCGGCCTGGTGACCGGCGGCTCCACCGGCGAGGGGCATCCGCTCCTCTACTACCGCGGCGGATACGCCGCGCTGGGATGACCGACGTGGAACCGCTCCGCATCGCCTCTGTCGGCAGCGAGCTCCTCGACGATCCGGCCGCCGATCCCGTCCTCGCGGTCGAGTCTCTGCGCAACATCGCCCGCTCCAACCGGTGGTTCGGCGGCACCTGGGCGGTCCGGCACGGGCTCCGGCGCGTGCTGCGCGACGTCTCGCCGGGGACGACGCTCTCGCTCGTCGATCTCGGCACCGGCGCGGGCGACCTCCCGCGCGCGGCCGGCCGCTGGGCCGCGCGGCGCGGCGTCTCGCTGGTAACGGTGGGACTCGAGCGCAGCCGCGTCGCTGCGAGGCTCGCCAAGGCCGGCGGGCTGCCCTGCGCGGTCGGGTGCGCCGGGGCGCCGCCGCTTCGCGACAAGTCGGTGGACATCGTGCTGGTGAGCCAGGTGGTGCACCATCTCGACGCGCCGTCGGCGGTGCGGCTGCTCCAGACCTGCGACCGCCTCGCCCGGCGCGCGGTGATCGTGGCCGATCTGCGGCGGGGCCTGCTGGGCCGGCTGGCGTTCTGGCTGGGCGCCCGGGCACTCCGATTCGACCCGGTCACTCTGGCCGACGGAATAACGTCGATCCGCCGGGGGTATACCAAGCAGGAGCTCGGCCGGCTGCTCGCGGAGGCAGGCGTCCGCGGATCGGTCACGCGGCGGCCGGGCTATCGTCTCGTCGCGGTCTGGAGGCCGTCGTGATGCGTACGGTGGACGCGATCCGGATGCGGGCACCGGTGTCGCGGGTGCTCGATGCGGCGACCGACGTCGAGCGGTGGCCGTCGTGGCTGCCTCATTATCGCTGGGTACGGATGCTGGATCGCACGCCCGACGGCGGGCTCGTGGAAATGGCGGCGTGGCGGCCGTTCGGCACGCTGCGGTATCCGACCTGGTGGGTTTCGGAGATGCGGGTGGACCGGGGCGCTCCCGCGGTGCATTACCGTCACGTGCGCGGCATCACAACCGGCATGGACGTGGTCTGGAACATTCAGCCGGTGGGAGAGGAGACGGACGTGACGATCGTACACGAATGGGAAGGCCCGCGGTGGCCCGTCATCGGACGGGCGGCGGCGGACCTCGTGATCGGTCCCGTGTTCATTCACGGGATCGCATCGCGCACGCTGGCCGGCATCAGCCGGGAAGTCGAGCGCTCCGATGCCTGACGGACGGAGGGTGGTCGTCACCGGGATCGGCGCGGTCACGCCGATCGGCCTCGGCGTCGAGGGGCTCTGGACCGGCTTGAAGCACCGGCGGTCGGCGGTCCGGTGCATTACCCGCTTCGACCCGTCGGTCTTCAAGTCGCGCATCGCGGGCGAGGTGGACGATTTCGTGGCGAGCGATCACGTGGAGGAGCGGCGGGCGCGGCGCCTCGACCGCTATTCCCTGTTCGCCGTCGCCGCCACCCGCATGGCGCTCGACGACGCGGGCCTCGACCTGCGGCGGGAAGACCCCGACCGCGTCGGCGCCATGATGGGCACCGCGCTGGGAGGTGTGGCGCACGGCGAGCGGCAGTACCACAACTTCCTCACCGAGGGGCCCCGCGCGGTCGATCCCGCGCTGGCGCTCACGGTGTTCGCCGGCGCGGCCAGCTGCAACATCGCCATCGAGTTCGGCTGCACCGGCCCCAACTCGACCAACGGCATGAGCTGCGCGTCCGGCGCGATCGCCATCGGCGATGCCTTTCGCGCCATCGTGCGGGGCGACGCCGACGCGATGATCGCCGGCGGGGCGGAGGCGCCCCTGGCGCCGCTCTGCTTCGGCGCCTTCGCCATCATCCGGGCCATGTCCACCCGCAACGACGATCCGGCGCACGCCAGCCGGCCGTTCGATCTCGGCCGCGACGGCTTCGTGATGGCGGAAGGCGCGGCGGTGCTGGTGCTGGAGGAGCGGAGCCGCGCACTCGCGCGCGGCGCGCCGGTGTACGCCGAGATCTGCGGCTTCGGCCTCACCAACGATGCGCATCACATGACCGCGCCACGCCCGGACGGGCGGCAGGCGGCCCGCGCCATCCGCATCGCGCTGGCGGACGCGCGCGTCGAGCCCGGGGAGGTCGGGTACATCAACGCCCACGGCTCGTCCACGCCGCTCAACGATCCCACCGAGACGTCGTCCATCAGGCAGGTGTTCGGCGATCACGCCGGGCGGCTCGCCCTGAGCGGCACCAAGGGGTACTACGGCCACGCACTCGGCGCGAGCGGAGCGATTGAGGCCGCCATCTGCGCGCTGGCCTCGCGCCGCGGCTGGTTCCCGCCCACGGTCAACCTGGAGACGCCCGATCCCGCCTGCGACCTCGCGCATGTCACCGGGGAAGGGCGGGATATGGCGCCCGACTATCTCCTCAGCAACTCGTTCGGATTCGGAGGGATCAACGCGGCGCTGGTCTTCCGGCGGGCAGGGTGATCGTCTAGATTCGCGGCGGTCAGCCTACCCCCGGGAGATCATCGATGCCGTCGCTGTTCCGCCGCTCTGTCGCCGAGGCCTTCGGCACCTTCGCCCTCGTCTTCGTTGGAACCGCCGTCATCGCGAGCAAGTATTTTCCGGATGCCCAGTTCGGCATCCTCGGCATCGCGCTCGCTCACGGACTCGTGCTCTCGGTGGCCATCACCGCCACGATGAGCATTTCCGGAGGCCATCTCAACCCCGCGGTGACGGTGGGACTTCTCGTCGCCCGACGGGTGGAGATGCGCACCGCGGGCGCGTACATCGTGGCGCAGCTCATCGGCGCCGTACTCGCGGCCCTCCTGGTCAAGGCCATCTACCCGCTCGGCGTCACCCGACCCATCGGTCTCGGCACGCCGGGCATCGCCAACAGCATCGTGTTTTCGCAGGCGGTGATGATGGAAACGGTGCTGACGTTCTTCCTGGTGTCGGCCGTGTTCGGGACGGTCGTCAATCCGGACGCCCCCAAGATCGGCGGCTTCGGGGTCGGTCTCACGCTGCTGTTCGACGTTCTGGTCGGGGGGCCGGTGACCGGCTCGGCGGCCAACCCGGCGCGCGCGTTCGGACCGGCGCTGGTATCGGGCCAGTGGGTCGGTCAGATCGTGTACTGGATCGGGCCGCTCCTGGGCGGCATTCTCGCGGCGCTGCTGTGGGAGTACGTGTTGCTGCCGAGGCGGGTGAGGTAGCGGACGCAGCCGATTGCAGCGCCGGCGGTAACCCACCCCCCGGCGCGAAGAACCCCGGCGGAGGCCTCAGCGCCTGCGGCCCCTTACGAGCCGCCTCCACAGCATGCCCATGTAGCCCACCAGGATCACCGGCGCCACCACATACGCCGCCAGCAGGTAGCCGCCGTTCTGCGGCACGTCAGCGGGCATCGCCCGCCTCCTCCGCCGCTTCCTCCATCATCGCGAGCCCGTAGCGGAGCGACACCAGCCCCACGTAGAGCACCGTGAACACCAGCATCGACACCAGCAGCGTGCGCAGCATTTGCGGCGGCAAAGACGGCGCGCTCGGCTTGAGCACGATCGGCTGCGGGTGCAGCGTGCGAAACAGGTAAACGCTCAGGTGGATGAACGGCACCAGCAGCATGCCGAGAATGCCCACCACGGCGCTGAAGCGCGCGCGCTCGCCAGCGTCGTGCACCGCCGCGCGGAGCGCGAGATAGCCGACGAAGAGGAAGAACAGGAAGAGCGTGAGGGTGAGGCGCGCGTCCCAGGTCCACCAGGTGCCCCAGATGGGCTTGGCCCAGATCGGCCCGGTCGTGAGCATCACCGCCGCGAACGCGACCCCCACCTCCGCCGACGAGGCCGCGAAGCGGTCGAGCCGCGGGTCGTGCAGCCAGAGATAGAGCGCGCTCGCGATGCCCACGAGCGAGAACGCGAGCAGTGCGCACCAGGCGGCCGGGACGTGCAGGTAGAAGATCTTCTGCGCCAGGCCCTGTCGCGCCTCCACCGGCGTGTACCCCAAGGCCAGCACGTACACGCCGGCCAATCCGGCGAGCGCGAGGAGACCGAGCACGACGCCCCGGCGGGCTATCCGCCGGCCCGCTTCCGCGGCGGGCGTCACTCGTCCACCACGGCCGCGAAGGCCATCGTACAGAGCGTCACGAACACCACGTCATAGAGGGCGAGTAATCTGAGCCATCCGAGCATCTCGCTCAAGGGACGGCCCGCGAGCAGGCGCGACGTCACCTGCACGGCGCCCACCAGGGGCGGCACCATGAACGGCAGCAGCAGCACCGGCAGCATCAGCTCGGCGAAACGGGTGCGCACCGCCATGGCGCTGAAGATCGTCCCCACCGACACGAATCCCACCGTCGCCAGGGCGGTCACCCCGACGATGCCCGGCAGCGCCGCGCCGAGATCCACGTTGAAGAACAGCACGAAGAGCGGAAGGGTCGCCGCCTCGACGGCGCCGACGAACGCCAGGTTGGCGAGCAGCTTTCCGCCGAACAGGGCGCCGCGTGGTACCGGGGCCAGCAGCAGCCCGTCGAGGGCGCCGTGCTCGCGCTCGACGTTGAACGCGCGATTGAGCGCGACCATCGCCGCCAGCGCGAAGGTCACCCACAACACGCTCGGCGCCAGGTCGATCGCGGCCAGCGCGGTCGGATCGCGCGCGAAGTTGAAGACCACCAGCACCAGCGCGGCGAACACGACCGCCGAGAGCAGCGC
>Ga0075291_1000008_pt1 | contig 12195 bp, 8 predicted proteins | sample SF_Rice_20C_80N__3_FD_69757 | JGI IMG/M metagenome (GOLD analysis project Ga0075291, IMG submission 69757) | Rice paddy soil microbial communities from Twitchell Island, California, USA - SF_Rice_20C_80N_302 | ecosystem: Environmental > Terrestrial > Soil > Paddy field/soil | place: USA...
AAAATACGCGATGAAAAGGGCGGCAGCCTGCAGGCGTCGAATTTCAAAGACGTCACCGAAGTCCAAACGCCCGACGATCTGACGGTGGTTTTCGTAACCAAGCAGCCGCTGGCGATTTTTCTCGACCGGCTGGAGAACCGCTTCATTCTCAGCAAAGTCGCGGGCGACAAATTCGGCGCCAAGCTCTACGAGAACCCGATCGGCACCGGACCCTACAAATTCGTCAGTTATCAGCGCGGCGGCAACATGGTTTTCACGCGCAATGATGATTATTGGAATGGCAAGGCGGCAATCAAGGAGGTGATTTTCAAAAAAGTCACCGAAGACGCCGCACGCGTGGCGGCATTGGAATCGGGTCAGGCGGATTTTATCAACAACGTTCCGGTGCACGAGGTGGCGCGGCTGAAAAAGCATCCACGCGTGCGGATCGACCAGGTCGAGGGGCTGCGCATGTTCTTTCTGGCGTTTAATATGGCGCATAAGCCCTGGGACAATAAGCTCGTCCGCCAGGCCGCCAATTACTGCGTGGATGCTCCGGCGATTGTGAAGAATATATTCGACGGCATCGGCTACCCCTGTAACGGTCCGGTAGGCTCGAATGTCATCGGTGCCGATCCCAAGTTGAAGCGCTATCCCTATGATCCAAACAAGGCGAAGGATTTATTGGCCAAAGCGGGATTTCCAAACGGTTGCGACATTCAGCTTTACTATTCCGCCGGCCGATATCCCAAAGATCGGGAAGTCTGCCAAGTCGTCGCCGCACAGATGGTCAAGGGCGGCTTTCGCGTCGAGCTGATCTCGCAGGAATGGGCGCTGTTCTGGGGCAAGCAAGGCGTCAACGGCGGCGGGCTGCCGTTCTACTATATCGGGCGCGGTTCGCTCACCGACGCCGACACGCTCTACGATCAGTATTTTCGCACCGGCACGACAAAACGGACGAACCATAGCAATCCAGAGCTGGACAAGCTTGTCGAGGAGCAGCAAAAAACCGCGGATCAAAAGAAGCGCGTCGCCATTCTACACAAGGCGGGCAAGCTGATCATGGACGAAGCGTTGTTCATTCCGCTCTACAATCTCGCCGATATTTACGGTGCGGCGAGAAATCTCGTCTGGAAAAAGCGCCCGGACGAAAAAATTCTCGGCTGGGACATGAAGATTAAGTAAGCGGTTCTCTCTAAGGCAGTATCCACAAAGCAATTTTGGCGATCCAGCTCCGGATCTTTATCGGCTCTTAAACCTGGAGGTCGCGATGAGTTCGGATGAGGTTGGCATAAAACGCAGAACATTTCTGAAGCAGAGCGCTGTTGCGGGCCTCGGAGCGCTCGCCGGCGCCGCATGGCCATGCTTCAGTTGGTCCGCGTCCAAGGAACGGTTGATGATTCTCAGCAGCATCGGCTTGGACACCCTTAATCCCTACGCGCACAGCTCCGGTCCGCAGTACGGCATCTGGCAGCACATGATCGAGCCCCTGGTTGAGATCAATTACGCGCGCAAGGACTATTACGGCGTGCTCGCCGAGTCGTGGAAATTCCAGGGCAACAGCTGGGTGTTTCGCCTGAGAAAAGGGATTCGTTTTCACGATGGCTCGCCGTTTACCGCGCAGGACGTCGTCCATTCGGTCAACCGCATACGAAGCGATAAAAGAAGTCTGCAAAAATCCAACTTCGATGATTTAACGGAAATTCAAGCTCCCGACGATTACACCGTCGTCTTCACTACCCGGGTGCCGAATGCGGTTATGCTCGACCGATTGCAGAACCGCTTCATCGTCAGCAAGAGCGCGGCGGAGAAATACGGCGATGATGTCGATCAACACGCCATCGGCACCGGCCCTTACAAATTCGTGAGCTGGCAGCGCGAGGGCAATCTCGTCATGACACGCAACGACGATTACTGGGGTCGAAAGGCTGCGATCAAAGAAATCGTATTGAAGAAGGTCGGCGAGGATGCGGCCAGGATGGCCGGCCTGCTCGCCGGTCAGGGCGACGTCGTCAACAATGTTCCCGTAGAGGAGATTGCGCGATTGGACAAGCACCCGCGGGTGCGCGCGGAGAAAGTCGAGGGGCTTAGAATGTATTTTCTGGCGATGAACGTCACGCACAAGCCCTTCGACAACAAGCTCGTGCGCCAGGCTTTCAACTATGCCGTCGATCCGACGGTTGTGATCAAGCATATCTATGAAGGCAACGGTTATGTGATGAGCGGGCCGCTCGGCGCCAACGTCATCGGTTACGATCCCAAGATAAAGCGCTATCCGCACGATCCTAAGAAAGCCAAGGAGCTGTTGAGCAAGGCCGGTTTCGGCGGCGGCTTGGAAGTCAAGCTCCATTTTTCTCCGGACCGTTATCCCAAAGCAAAGGAAGTCTGCCAGGTGATCGCCGATCAACTCGCCAAGGCCGGGGTAAAGACCGAGCTTGTCTCTCAAGAGTTTGCCATCTTCTGGGGTAGGGATGGAGTCAACGGCGGCAAGATTCCCTTCTACTACGTGGGGCGGCCGGCCATCGATGCCGACACGGTCTATGATCAGTACTATCGATCGGGACGAACCAAGCGAGTCAGTTTTCAAAACGCTGAGGTCGACCGGCTGATCGACGAACAGCATAAGACCGAAGATCCGAAGAAGCGCGTTCTGATTTTGCAGCAAATAGGTCGCATTCTGATGGAAGAGGCGGCTTTGGTGCCGTTATACACATTAGCGGAAATCTACGGCGTGGCGCGAAACGTCGTGTGGAAAGCACATCCGGAGGAAAAGGTCCTCGCCTTTGATATGAAAATCCGGTAGCAGCGCTACGGGCAATAATAGGCGTGGAATTTCTTCGGGTTCCGCCGGTTGCAAATGTCATTTCCGTCACATAGGTAGAGTCGACAACTTCAAATGGGAGGATTGCATGAGTTCACAGTACCAGAGCATCAAGCGTAGAGATTTTCTCAAACAAGGCGCCCTTGCCGGCTTGGGCGCGTTGCTCGGCAGCTCCGTCGTCCGCACGAGTTATGCCGCTTCGCGGGATCGACTGACAATTTTAAGCAGCATCAGTCTTGAGACGCTTCATCCTTATGCGCACAGCTCGAGCCCACATTATGGCATATGGAACAACATGATCGAGCCGCTGGTGGAGGTCAACTACGCCAAAAGAGAGTATTACGGGGTGCTTGCCGAGTCATGGGAATTCCACGGTAACAAGTGGGTATTCAAGCTACGCAAAAACGTGCGCTTTCACGACGGCTCGCCCCTTACCGCGCAGGACGTGATCTATTCGATCAACCGGATGAAGAACGATAAGCAAAGTCTGCAGAGGAGCAATTTTAGAGATCTGACTGAGATGCAGGCGATCGATGCGCACACGATCGCGTTCATCACAAAAGTGCCGAACGCGGTTTTTCTCGACCGTCTTCAGAATCGTTTCATATTGGGAAAAGCCGCTACCGAGGCGCAGAGCGGCGACCCGAGCGAACACAAACCGGTCGGAACTGGCCCCTACCGCTTCGTCAGCTGGCAGCGCGACGGCAACCTGGTGCTAACTCGCAATGATAATTACTGGGGCAACAAAGCAGCGATCAAGGAAATCGTTGTGCAGCGGGTCAAGGAGGATGCGGGGCGTGTCGCCGGTTTGCTCGCGGGCCAAGGCGATGTGATCAATAATGTGCCGGTCGAAGAGCTGTCGCGGTTCAACCAGCATCCGCGCGTGCGCGCCGAGAAGGTCGAAGGCGTACGCATGTATTTTCTCGCAATGAATTGCACGCAGAAACCCTTCGATAACAAACTGGTGCGCCAGGCGATTAATTATGCCGTGGACCCGACGGTGATCATAAAACATATTTACGAGGGCAACGGTTTTGTGATGAATGGCCCACTCGGCTCGAACGTGATCGGTTTCGATCCGAAGATGAAGCGCTATCCCGATGATCCTAAAAAGGCGAAGGAATTGCTCAACAAAGCGGGATTTCCCCAGGGGTTGGACGTCAAGCTTTACTTCTCGCCGGACCGCTATCCTAAAGCCAAGGAAGTGTGCCAGGTGATCGCCGACCAACTCGCCAAAGCCGGCATCAAAACTGAGCTGGTGTCGCAGGAATTTGCTATTTTCTGGGGAAAGGAAGGTGTGAACGGCGGCAAGCTGGGTTTTTACTACGTCGGCCGGCCGGCTGCGGATGCCGATACCGTCTACGATCAATATTACCGCTCCGGCGTCACACGGCGGGTGCAGTACAAAAACCCGGAATTCGACAAATTCGTCGACGAAGAACAGCGAACCGGCGATCCAAAAAAGCGAGTCGCCATTTTGCAGCAAGCCGGGCGCATCTTGATGGAGGATGTCCCGCTCGTGCCGCTCTATACTTTGGCGGAGATCTACGGTGTGGCGCGCAACGTTGTGTGGAAACCGCGCCCGGATGAAAAGATTATCGCCAATGAAATGAAAATTCGTTAGCTGCCGAAAATCCTATCACCCAAATCACGCCGTTTTTTCTCCATTGGCCGCGCCGGGTGATTCCTTTACGTCACAAGGCGCGGCCAAATTGATTTAGGTCATCTACTCGCTCGCCTAGTTCACGCAACTGAATTGCGCCCACTTTGTCGAGCCGCCGCACAAATTTGCGCAGTGTGCGATGAATTTTGGTAAATCTAAGGATCTGACGGCGAATTATTCTGGCATTCGCCTTGCGACTTGAATTCATATGGAAACCAATGCTGCCAGATTGGCGCCGGCAAAGATGCGCTACTCCTCCATGCTTCGCTGCATAGGTCAGGCTCTTAGCGACATGCAGCTTAAAGCGGTCGAAGTGAGAACCCATGGGGAAGACCTTATAGTCCAGGCATGGAATCGGGGAACATCCATGGCCATGGACTTCGAAAAACATTACACTCCGGAAGATCTCCGGCTGCTCGAAGCGGAGAGCCGTGCAAAGCGAAGAGTTTTCGCGGGTCCACCGGATTTTCTCAGCGTCTCCCAGGTCCTGCGTATGGCCGGCAACCACGTCGATCGGATGTGCGGGCGGCTGCTCAGAGTGTCCTGGCAGGATCAATCAGACAAGATTCAGTCGGTGACCGTGCAATGGGAGTCGGGGCAACCGGGACGCGACAGAAGCGAATCGCCTCTGACGGTCGTTGAAGAGTTGTGCATTCACATTTACAAACAGCGGAAAAAAATTAATCTCGTCTCGGAGCGCCAAGCCAATCGCCCCTTCGTGAGCGTCGTCAAAAGCCTTTGAGAGACGGTCTGCCAGGCGGCACGAGCCGTCCAAATTTCAACGGACCGCTAAGCCTGGTATTTTACCTCACCGCCGACCAAAGTCATTTCGACTTTTAATTCTCTAATTTTTTCCGGCTGAATCGCTAAGGGATCTTCCGCAACCACGGCGATGTCGGCGAGCTTGCCGGCTTCGAGCGTGCCTTTGTCGTTTTCCTCGAAACCCACCCACGATGCCGTAGTCGTGTGCATGGCGAATGCTTCGCTGACGCTGATTCTTTCTTCGGGCACCCAGACATCGCCCCAGCGCATCTTGCGCGAAGCGGCCGTCGCGATGTCGCGCAGCGGATCGACCGGCCAATAGCCGGGCGAGTCGGAGCCGCCGGCGAGGATCACGCCGTTCTTCAAGAGCGTGCGGAATGGGAACGCTTTGGTCAGCCGTTTCTCGCCGACGCAGTCAAGGATCGCGTCGCCGATGTAATACGCGAAAGCGATATTGGGGATAGCGACGATGCCCGAGCGCACCATGCGCTGGATGAGCTTTGGCGTTGCGAGCCAGTTACCCATATGTTCGATTCGGTGGCGATGGTCCTTGCGCGGGGAGTGCTCGATGGCATTTTCGTAGGCGTCGAGCGCCATATCAAAGGCTTTGTCGCCGATGGCGTGGACGCAGCAGCGCAGACCGGCGTCGTGACAAACCTGCACGGTGTGATTCAGCTCGTCCTGCTGGATGCGGATAATACCGTGGTTGTGCTCGTCGTTTTCGTACGGTTCGTAGAAACAGGCGTTACGGCCGGTGATACCGCCATCGATACTCATCTTGACGCCGCCGATGCGCAGCCAGTCGTTGCCGAAGCCGGTGATGAGACCGAGTTGGGTCAAGCTCTTGGACTCGATCATCGATTCGATCACGCGCGGCAAGATACTCACGCGAGCGTGCATGCGGCCTTCTTTGTAAAGTTCTTGATAGGCGCGCACCGGTTCGGCGTAGCGCACGATGTCGTGCACCGTGGTCACGCCGCGTTGGAGGCATTGGTTCAAGGCGAAAACAATGCCGTCTTTCAATTGCAAATAATTAAACTCCGGCGCGACTTTTTTGAGGATCAACTGGGCTCGCTCGTGCAATTCGCCGGTGGGCTCGCCGGTTTGCGGATCATGCCGGATGTGCCCGCCGGCCGGGTCGGGCGTATCGCGGGTGATCTTCGCCGCGGCTAGAGCGAGCGTGTTGCCGATCGTTATGTGCGCGCCGAAGGAAATAGAAACGGGATGATCCGGCACGGCGCGATCGAGATCATGTTTATCGGGAAAACGCCTGTCGTTGATGCGGAAATCCTGCATCGGACTGCCGTGGGCGACGATCCACGAACCCTTCGGCGCGCTGGCGGCGGCGTTGGCGAGGCGCTGCAATATGTCGGCAACGGAGCTCACATCGACGTAGAAGTCGCGGCAGTCGACCAGCTCCATCTCCGCCGTGCCTTTCTCGGAGAGATGCACATGCGTATCGGTCAATCCGGGAATTGCCGTGCGTCCTCTGAGATCGATCATCTCCGTATCCGGGCCGGCGAGACGGCGCATATCGTCGGAATTTCCGGTGGCGACGATTCTCGATCCCGCGCACGCGAGAGCTTCGCAGGTGGAATGATCGCTCGCGAAAGTCCGGATGTTGCCGTTGTATAAGATCATGTTCGGGTAAGGTAATGGAAAATGTTTCATTGAGTGCCTCGCTTCGTTGAGTTGCCGCGCCGGATGCGATTACGTTTTGGCATGAAAGAGCTGGCGCATTAAACTCTCCCTTGGGAAAATTTTGTCTCTTCGTCGCCTTCGTTATGAATTTCTGCCACCACCTTCTCGCCGACGCAGCCTAACCGAGAGTGATGTCATCCTGAGGCGCAGCCGAAGGATCCGCTTTGACCGAAGCGTCTACCGTTTTCGAATAAAACGCTGGCGCAGCAAGTTTTCCCATTGAGCATATTTCGCTTCGATCTCGTCGACTGAGAATTTTTCATCCAAATAACTCTTGGTGAATTTCTGATCGACCGTGCCGACGTCCTCGCGCGGCGACCAGAGCCCGCCTTTCATCATCAGTTGCTGGCCTTCTTTCGACAGAAGGTAGTCGATGAAGAGGAGCGCGGCATGCGGGTTTGCCGCTTTCGCGATCAGAGCGGCGGAACCGACGGTCGTGACCACCGGCTCGAGCGGGCGCCATTCAACCGGGGAGCCTTTCCGCTTGGCAATGGTAACATTGGCATCGAAAATCGTCGGCGACAAAGGGATCTCGCCTGAGCCTATGAGATTAATCAATGCGGCTGGCGCCATGTCCTGGACACTGATCTGCTGCTCGGCCATCTTGTCGATATATTCGCGTCCTTGAGTCTCCAACGCATTGCCTATCCAGCGCACGCCTGTCGAAGTGCTGGTGATGGCCATTTTGCCTTTCCATTTCGGGTCAAGCAGATCCTTGAGAGTTCGCGGCGCCGTGGCCGGCGGAACAAGCTTGGTGTTGAATCCCAGACTATTGTAGGTTTCGCGGTTGGGCAGATAAAAGAACCCGTCTTTTCCTTTCGGCTTGAGTTCGTCCGGATAGAAGCGCGCCTCGGGCGAGAAGTACTCTTGAAAGAGGCCTTCTCGTTTCATGATTCGCATACCGTCGGTGGTCGTTTCCACGACGTCGACCAAGAAACGACCGGACTTCGACTCTTCGAAAACTTTGCGGATCAAATTCTTCGAATCGTTGCGCCATTCTGAAGCTTTGATGAACGGATATTTTTTCTCGAATTCCTTGACGAAAGTGCGAAACCAGGTGTGCGAGGTGTAGAGAGTGAATTGGCCCTCTCGCTTCGCTCCCTCGATCAATATCTTTTCCCGATCGGTGCCCTGGTAAAGCGCCAGCTGAGCGGTCGACATCGGCCCGGCAGCGAAGGCTTCGCTAACCCTGATGAGAAAGAATGCCAGCGCAACGAATATTGTCGCTATGCGGCCAACGCGCATCTTTGTCATGAATTGCCTCCGTTTAAAGTCGGAATCGGTCGCTCAACTTTGCGCAGCCTGTGAAAATTTGAGTCGTAATCATATGTGAGTCGAGAGAGAAAGATTTCCCTTGCGATAGACTGTGTGAGAACTCCGTTCATGGTTCGACAAAGCTCACTTCGAACGGGATAGCCTTCATTTGAATTCAAGTACTTGACCGTTTCGCCCTGAGCCAGGCCGAAGGGCTCCGAAAGAGTTTTCACACAGTCTGGCCGCTCGAAATGACAGGAGGCGGGCCATTCACTTTCCCTCTTTGCGGTTGATTTTACCTCGGTTTCGTCGCGCTGTTCTGCTGATAACGGCGCTGCTTGCTTCTCTGCGATGCAGCCCGATCGCATGCAATGTCATCGTGAGGCGCAGCCGAAAAATCCGCTTTTAGACTCGAAGGCCGAGCAAGTAGTTGCCATAACAAAGGGCGCCCTCCATAATCGGCGGAAGCTACAAGTTTATGCGCGACGAGCCAAGCGGATACCGCTTGCTCCCCTCTTCGAGATACTTTTTTCAGGCGCTCTTTTTCAAATGCCCAGGCGCATCAGCGCTTGCGGATGAAGAGTTTGCGCAAGAGACCTTCCCACTCGTTAAACTTCTTCTCGAATTCTTCCGGCGTGTACTTGCTTTCCATGTAGACTTTCTTGAATTTTTGCTCGAGCGAGCCAATGTCGTTACGGGCCGAGCCGAGACCGCCTTTCATCGCCACCTGTTGGCCCGCTTTCGAGTGAAGATAGTCGAGGAACAGCAGCGCCGCGTGCGGATGAGGGGCATTGACGATCATCCCGGAGCTGCCAACGCCGGCAACCACCGGATCGATCGGCCGCCACTCGACCGGCGCGTTTTTCTTTTTGTGTGTAAAGATGTTCGAATTGAAGATGGTCGGCGAGAGCGGCACTTCCCCCGAAGCCACCAGACCGGACAGAGCCGCGCCGGACATATTTTGCACATTGATGTCCTGGGCGCTCAATTTCTCCAAAAACTCCCGCCCCATCGCCTCCAAGACGGCGCCGATCCATTGAGTGCCGGTGGTGGTTCCGGCGATCGACATTTTGCCTTTCCATTTTGGATCGAGATAATCTTTGAGCACTTTTGGCACGTCCGCAGCGGGCACCAGTTGGGTGTTGTAACCCAAGCTGATGTAAATCTCGCGATTGGTCCAGGCCAGCACGCCGGATTTCCCTTTAACTTTAGCGTCGTCGTCATAAGCGCTGAGCTCCGGCGAAAAATGATCCTGCAGCAAGCTGTTTCGAGCCAACAACGTTACATACCCGGGACTGGTTTCAACCACGTCGGCGATGTACTTTGCAGCGGCGTGCTCTTCCGTCAAACGCTTGAGCAAGGCTTTGGAATCGCTGCGCCAGACGTTCGCTTTGATGAATGGATATTGTTTCTCGAACTCTTGCGATACCGGTCCGGCGACCCAAGTATTCGAGGTATAGAATGTGAGCTGGCCTTCCTTTTTCGCGCCCTCCATGAGAATCTTTTCACGATCAGCGCCTTGATACAGCGGCAGCTCGGCGATTGTCGGCGTTCGGCCTTGGGCTGCCGACAACATGGAGACGTTCGCCATCACCATAAAGAAAACGACTACAAATCGTACTCTCGTCAGCATCGGATCATCCTCCTGACCAACAGTCGCACTCAGTCGAAATAACCGGCTCGATGAGCCCAGAGCCAGAGATAAGCGATTTTCTCATTATACAGTTCCGCATACCCCACGTGACCGTAGCGCGGAATCAAGACCACATGCGCGCCGCGTGTCGCCGCAGCGTACTTGGCGCCCATGAACATCTCGCGTTTATATTCGAGCTTGTCGCCTCGAACCCAATGGCCTTTGTCGTTTTCGCCGACGGTGAGAAGCACCCGAATCGTTTTCAGCCAATTCGGGTCGGGCTCTTGCAGATGATCGAAATATTCCTCGCGCGGGAGACCCGTGCGCTTGACGTACTCGTCGAGAATTCCCACTGCGGCGTTGTGCTGGTTATCGCAAAGGCTGGTTTTCATCTGCGAGCGGAGCGGGCTTACCAGCCGAATATAATCATCGGCGCCGCCCCAGGGCGTTAGATCTTGCGGATCGATGTAGCCGGATTGCTTGAACGAGTCCGGCGACCGGCGCGCGATGTGATCGACCGGTTTTTCGACGTACTTCTCCGCGCCGGTGTTATCGCGCCATTCCTTGCGCCAACCGTCGGGGCCGCCGCTGCCGAAACCGACAATGCCGATGACCTTGATATCCTCCGAGAAGCGGGTGAGATGGGCCGCCATCGGACCTCCCGTGGAGTGGCCGAAGGCGATGATCGCACGGCCGGCGAGATTATGATCGGCGAGAAGCCCGGCACCCTGAAGAATGACATTGAAGGTGCATCTCAAATTGCGGTCGCGAATCTCGTCCTCCGGCAAATCGCGATCGAAAAGATAGATGGGATTGCGTTCGGCGACGGGCTGTTTCCACACCCCGCCGGGCGGGTAGTGGCCCGGATAGGTGAGCGACAATACTTTAAAACCTTGAGCGGCGAGCACGCGCGCAAGCCCGGGCCGTCCGTCCGGCGTGAGGTCCATGATCCTTTCGCTGCCGGCGCCGCCGTGGAACAAGACGAACGCGCGCCGAAGGTCGGTCTCGCTTTGCGGCGAATAGAGTGTGCCGTGCATGTCCCAATCATAGCCGTTGCGCCGATAACGCACCGTGGCGTCGGCGAGTCGGAATTCGCGATCGGCATAAGGCGGCTGGACCGCGAGCCACTCATCCCAGCTAAGCTTTAAAAGAAGCTCATTTGATTTAAGCGCGGCAAGAAATTTCTCGGTGATGTCATTCATTGGCGAGGCTTGTTCTACGATTTGTGAACGTAGTTATCAAGGTAATACTTGGCGATCTCGCCCTTGGTGCAGAACCAAACGTCTTTGAAGCTCTTGGCGTAACGGACGCATTCTTCGAAAACACCAATAATGTTGGGCCGGCCGCCTATGTGCGCATGCACCAGGGCGTCGATCAGCTTCGGTGAGCCCGCTTCCCCTTCGGCGTAGAGACAGTCGAAAGCGGCCTTGAAGCTGTCGAAATAAACGCGCGCGGGGTTGTTTGCCTTGAAGATCAGGGAGAGATCGTTGGCGTAACCGAGGCGGGGCATGACGACGAGCGGTTTGCCTTTGATCATGCGGTGCTCCGGAATGTCCGGACCTGGTAGATCACCGGTCCAATAAATTCCTTCTTCGACGAAATGCTCGAAAGTATATTCGTTAATTCGATGCCCGGGGCTCACCCAACCCACGGGTCGCTTGCCGGTAACCGCGGCGAGCGCGTCCAAAGTTCGTCTGATCAGCGCTCTTTCCTGTTGGGCCTCTAAGGAAATAAGCGGCATGTCATTGACCCAACCATGACCGACGATCTCATGACCGGCATCGTGCAATTGTTGCAACGCGTCGGGGAACAGCTCCGCGATGCGTCCGTTGGTATCGATCGTGCCCGTCACTCCGTGACGTGCAAAAACATCCATGATTCGCCAGATGCCTGCTTTACCGCCATACTCGCCGTAGGCGAGCGACGCGTAGTCCGGTTTGCCGCCTTCGCTGCGGCGATATTGAGAAGATTTATCGAAGGCCTCGAACGCGACAAAAAAACTGACCGCAATTTTAGCATCATTGGGCCATATCAGAGGTGCCGGTCGCATGAACTCTCCTTTTACGGCTAGCCGAAGCTGCGGCGACAGCCGAATCGCCTATCGCCAAGTTACGCTCGCCGCGATCCTATCAAGCAGCGCTCAATAGCGTCAACCGAGCGCAGAACAAAGGATTGCGTACGAAATCACTAATGAAAGCGAAGAAGTGTTCATTTTGAGCAGGTGATGACAGTCAACGAAGCGATTCGTCACTCATTGACAGGCGTTTGATCGAACCCTGCCTGGATTTTGCGTCAAAGTTAGAACGGCAATGACGGACTGGACTATATGGTGGGCACTAATTTTGAGAAGTAATTGTCTTCGCTGAAAGAAAATCGCCGTTC
>Ga0075291_1000010_pt1 | contig 11694 bp, 7 predicted proteins | sample SF_Rice_20C_80N__3_FD_69757 | JGI IMG/M metagenome (GOLD analysis project Ga0075291, IMG submission 69757) | Rice paddy soil microbial communities from Twitchell Island, California, USA - SF_Rice_20C_80N_302 | ecosystem: Environmental > Terrestrial > Soil > Paddy field/soil | place: USA...
CAGCAACCGGAACAAGTTCTTCGATCGCCCGACTTGCCATCGGTTGCTGTAAGTTTTTGTCCAGCTTGGTAAGCAGGGTCGGCGCCAGAAGTTTCAGCAGAGTTACCGGCAGGCCGCTGGTGAATTGATAGTGTTCGGCTTCGCGGCCCTGCACGTAAGCGGTAATGACGCCGAAGTAGCGCTCGCCGATATAGAAGACGAAGGTCGCCGTTCGATTGGTCGCGCGTGAACTGATCACGGCACCGGAGCGGCTGAAAGTTTTGAAGCGATTATCGCCCGAGCCGGTCTTGCCGCCGACCGTTATCACTTGACCATCCGACATTTTGAACACGCCGTTCAAACGCCGCGCCGTCCCTTGTTCGACGACATCGGCCATGGCCCGGCGCACAGTGCGCGCGACTTCCGGGGCAATAACTTGCTGGCCCGGATCCGGTAGGCGTTGGAGCACGGTTTCATAAGGCGTGCCGCCAGCGAAGTGAACGTCAGTCAGGCTCACCGAGGGCCGGCGCACACCATTATTGACCAGTATGCCGACCAGTTCAGCGAGCGCGACCGGTCGGTCTGATGAGCTGCCGATCGCGGTTGCATACGTCGGCACCATCGCTTTAAAGGGAAATCCGAGCCTTTGCCAATAGGGCGTCATGCGGTTGAAGGCGTCTTTTTCGATGCGAATGCGCAGGCGCAAATCCTGGGCGCGATGATTGCGATCGCTGAAGAGCCACGCCGAGCTGATGCGGCGCGGCTCTGTGCTCGCGATGTAGACTTTATCCCATGCGAGATTTGGTTGCTTGCGCATTTCACCGGCGGTCCAAAGGTCGAGCGGATGAACGGAAAGCAGATAGGCGAAATCCGCCAAGGTTAGACGCGGATTGTGGTAGGCGCGGAAGAGTTTGGAAACGTCCGTTTCCGTTGGAGCAACCCTATTTTTTTCCAGCCATGCCTTCAGATCGCTTTCGCTGGCACCGATCCGCCAGGCAAAGAACAGGACGGCAAGTCGCTGCTCAACGTTTGTCTTGCCGAGCAGGCGCCGAACGATTTCCTCCGGGGTCTGGCTGGCGTAATTCTGATATGCACGGCGCAGTGCCTGGCGAGATTCTTCCTCGCTGATCTCTTGAAGCATTTTTGCCCGCTGCAGGCTTTTCGGATTCGTGAGCACGTCATTGGAGTCGTATGGCAGGCGGACTCGATGATAGCTCACCAAGTCCCGCATCAAACGAATGAACACTAAATTGGTCGAGTTTTGAAAGGCGTCATGCAGTGCGAGGATCCGATCATTGTCTTGTCTGTCGAAGTTCTCAAAGCGGTGAACTCCCCCGCCGGTGAAAAAATCTTCGTAGGGGCTCGCTGAATACCGGCGCGCCATGGCAGCGTCGAGGAACGCCTGGAGCGCGATGCCTTTTTCGGCCCGTAACGTGTCAACGGCCCATTTGGTCAAGGGGTCCCGGGCGGCTTGCCATTTTTGTAGCAGCTGCTTTTCGTCCAAACCGGAGAGCTCCCGATGGAGCTCGGCCATCAGCTCGAGGTAGTGCGTGATGGTGCGGAGCTTCGCCGTGCTGCCGAGCTCGAGCTTGACGCTTTTGTTGAAATCGAATGGCGCTGCGAAGTTGTCGGCTTGGACACGAATATAGTTGCCTGCGGGTGTCGCTTCGACGAGCAGAAACGAATAAATGACCTTGGACGGATCGGCGTTCTCCAACAGGCGCTCGCCGTTGAGTGCATTAGCTTTCACAAATTGCGGGTCGGCGAGGCGATTTAAGAATTCCGTCACTTCTTTTTGCAGCGGAACATCGAACGTGCTACCGACTTGCAAGTGCAGCCGATTAAGATCGTAAAGGTTACCGACCCCAAGGGCCTCCAGCATGTTGATGCGGATCGCATTGGCAGCCTTGTTCTTACTGGACGACGGCTGCGGCGGCAGGGGCGCCGTGGGCAGAAAACGGATGGGTGTTTCCTGCAGATCGGCGGCAAATTCCCAATCGATGATTCCGGCGCGTGCCATCAGACGCGTAAACTGGTCGACTTTCTCCTCGAGCGATTCCCGCTCGTCGACCAAAAAGTCCGATGGCGCACGAACGGATATGAGTAGCGTCAAAATATGTTTGAAGACACGAATTTTTTCTGGCGTCTCGCCGGGCGAATTCAACGCCGCCACCGCATCTTTAAGGCGTATGCCGAACCAAGCGTAAAGTCCTTCGCCGAGGCCGTGGATCTCGCCGTAGCCGGGTGCCGCGGCCAGTGGCACGGTATTGAGGTAATCCAGAATGATACGCTCGCGCGATGCGCGAGTATTGGGGCCCTTATGGTAAGCTTTCAGGCTTGCGCCAATGATTTGGCGCAGTTTCTCGAGGGGCGTGTCGGTCCGCCCATGAGGCGAGTGACGAAATTTTTCCAGCTGTACCGCGAGGGTGCTACCCCCCTGTACGGGCACGGGCAGGTTCAGTTTGGCGGCTATGTACATCATGGCTGCCTTGACCGTGCGATCCCATTCAATCACCGGGTTTTGCCAGGGCGTTGCCGGGTTATCGAGATCTCGATTTTCAAGAAACAGTAGGGTTTTTACCAATAGCGGCGGAATCGATTGGCTTTTCTCGAAGAGGAATTCCGCCTGGCCGTAGCGGAATAACGTAACCCCGTCGGCGCCGTGAACTTCGAGACCGGCGGCAGTCCATTCGGGGTAGGGTGGCGAGATGCCGTGCTCAAAGAGCGTACGCATCGTTTCGGACTGGCGCACCTGCTTTGTAACGCTGTATTTTTGCGCTTCGAGGCGCGCCTGGAACAGGGGCAGCTTTGAATAGCCACGCCGGTCATCGAACGGTGCCGACCGCGGAAAGGCGACTTCTCCGCTTGAGCCATCGCCCAGTGTGTAATGCAAGCGTTCGTTGGTACTGGTGAAAATCCAGGATTGCAAAACAGACGTCTGGAACTCGATAAACGCGCACAGGAAGATCACCAGCAGACCCGCGAGCCACCAGAGGCAGATTTTGAGCCGTCGCCGATTGACAAACCAGAAAAACCGGGAGGCGGTGGAGAGGGCCCGGGGAAAATCGGACGAGATGGTTTTTCCGTTCATTGATAGTGTTCTGAAAGAATAACATAAGTTCAAAAAAAACCTAAGCAGAAGGTTTGGAATAGGCCATAGGTTCCACACGGAGTTCGCGGTAAGTTGGATTCTTGTGCAAAATTCGACAATCGAAAATTTTTAGTCGATTGCCGCGCTCCAGGATTGAAATAGTCGAGACACGCGGCTTGGGTAAGCAGGATAGAAAGCGGCAAGAAACTTGATCTCATATCGGTAACCGTCTACTCGCGCGTAAACCATGATGGGCATCCGTTGGGCCTCTTGCGGGAACTAGCGCTAGTTGTCAAAAGATTCGCTTCATTTCCGAAAAATTCATCCGAATTAAGTCAGGAGAGCTGAACATGGATATTCATGACTTGCATACTTTGGTCGAGAGCCGCCGCAGCATCCGCGGCTATGATGAAAGCCGCGAAGTTTCTGCCGACATGATCCAATCGATACTTGACTGCGCCCGTTGGGCGCCCTCGGGCGGCAACGGACAGCCCTGGGAGTTTGTCGTCGTCCGCGACCAGGATACGCGTTATAAGATCGCCGATTTTTACATGAAACAGATGGAACAGAAGCGGGAGATGGATTTGGCGGTGCGCGGCACTGCCAAGATGACCGGGGACGGCTTTCGGCGGGCCCCGGTTCATATTGTCATTCTCGGGGATCCAAGAGTGAAACAATCCTATCCCATCCGCACTCAATTGGAGAAAGCCGAATCGCACTTCATTACCGGCTTGGCGAACGCAACGCTGCTCATACACCTGGCCGCCACCGCACTTGGTTTGGCATCGCAGTACGTCAGCGATGCCAATTCACCCTACATGGAAACCATGCTCAAGGTCCTGCTAAAAATTCCCGAGCTGCTCCGAGTCTATCACCTTGTTCCGATTGGCTATGCCAAGTCACAGATTGCAGCGCCACCGCGCCGGGCGCTACACGAGTTGATTCATTACGAGCGCTACGATGAGAGCCGCTACCGGGATGATGCCGCAATCGCGCGTTTCGTGCAGACGCTTACTTTGCAAGGCGCATATGGTAGAAGAGGGACCGGCGATTGAGACAAGCTTGGCGTCTGTCGCGCGAAAAGCTGCAAAGGAAGAAAAAAGGATGATGAAACTAAACATATCGGCAATTTCGCTAATGTGCACCCTGATGGCTATGAACTTCGCGCCGCCTGCGCAAGCCGCTACGGTCGAGGAAGTCCTGGCTGGCATCAACAAGTTGCCGGCCAAAGAAAGGCAGCGCCGGCTCGAGGAAGGCGCCAAGAAGGAAGGCAATTTGATCGTTTATTCCAACCAAGGGGTCGAGACGATTCAGGAATATGCCGAGGGGTTTAGAAAGAAATATCCGTTCGTTAAGGTCGAAACTTCGCGACTGCAGGGCGCCAAGGGCTTGGACCGCATTCTACTCGAGCACCGTGTCGGCAAATTACCCGCCGACGTTGTCGGCGTCGACTTCGACAACATCGAAGAGCTGATGAAAGCCGGCGTGCACGCCCGCTATCACTCGCCCGAAAGGAAAAATTTCTCCAGCGAATTCTGGGATAAGGAAGGACGCTGGTACGTTGCCGATTACACCCTGGTGGTGATCGCCTACAATACCGACCTCGTCAAAGCCGGTGAAGCGCCGAAGAGCTACCAGGACCTGCTCAACCCGAAGTGGAAGAATGATATTTCGATCGATACCGAGCCCGAGCAACTCGTGTTCGCTTTGATGATGGAAAGGGGCGAAGCAAAGACCGCTGAATACTTAAAAGCGCTGATGCGTAACGGTGCAGTGCCGCGGCGCGGACATACACTGCAGGTGCAGCTGCTTTGCAGTGGCGAAACCAAGATCGCAGCGGAGGTCTACCCGCCTCGAGTGATGCAGATGAAATACGAGAAGAAATGCCCTATCGGGATGGTATTTCCTAATCCCACGCCCGGATCGCTAGGGAGTCACCATGGTATCGCTAGGAGCGCCAAGAACCCGCATGCCGCGGCACTTTACTTGGACTTCATGTTAAGCGAGGACGGGGTCGTCGCATTGGTCAAGTCCGGCGGTACGATCCCGGCGCGCAACGGGGCCAAGGCGGGATGGCAGGAAATCCTGACGGCCTTGAACAACAAAAATTTGCGTAAGCTGCTTATCGGCCATGAAAAGATGGCCGAGTTGAAGGACAAAGGCTATAAGATGATGGACGATATCATCGTTCGCAAGCAACTCAAATAAACCCGTTCACAAGTTTAATATTCAAGGTTCAATGTAAGAGAAAGTGTTCAGAACTTTCGTCTCCGGAACTTGAACTTTTGAACGTTGAACCTTGGACGCGCCTGAAGGTCTTCATATCTGCTGCACAGAATAGCGCGCGCCGATGGCGCGCGCTATCAAGCTGATCACTATCAGGATACCGACCAAAATCATCCCTAAGGCGGCAAGCTGGGGATATTGTCCGCCGTCCCATAGCTCAAAGAGCACGATGGAGATGACTTCTGTGCCACTGCGATAGAGCATGATCGAAGTGGACAGCTCGCGAAATGAGTGCGTGATGACATAGATCCAGCCGGCCACGAACCCGGGCGCAAGCAAGGGCAGAATAATGCGCCGAAAAGTGTGCGGCCAGCTGGCGCCGCTGGCTTCCGAAGCTTCCTCAAGTTCCTTTTTAATCTGCAGCATCGACGACGAACAGGCCCTCATCCCGTAGGGCAGGTATTTGGTTACGTAAGCGATGAGCAAGATCCAGAGCGTCCCATAAATCGGCACGGGCAATACCAGGTAGAGCCAGAGAATCGCAATGCCCAGGACCAATCCCGGCATGGCGATCGGGCTGAACGCCAAAAAATCGAGCGAGCCTTTGCCGCTCCAGCGGGTGCGGACGATAATCCACGCGACAATGGCGGTAAGCACCATGGTGATCGTCGAGCTGGCGATTCCGAGTACGAAACTATTCCACATGGCGCGCTGGACCAACGGCAGGCTCCAGAGATTTTTATAATTCTCCAGGGTCAAGCGGGCGAAGGCGTTTTGCGACGGCGCCATGTAGTACGGCAGAAAAGACGACCACACCACGATCAGGATCGGCAGGATAAAGAGAATCAGACATCCCAACAAGCTCAAAAGAGACATGGGCTTGCGCCAAGGGCCGAGGTCAAAGGCGGTAGGCCGGTAAGCTTTGCCGGTGATCGTTGCGAACTGTTCCGAGGCGGCGGTCCATCTCAGATACAGAATCACGCCGAACGCCGTAATGGCGAGATAAACCACGCCGAAAGTGCTGGCCATACCAAAATCTGTGGGAACATTCTTTGTCGCAAGATAGACTTCGGTGGCGAACACAAGAATTCCGGCGGGCATACCGATCAGCGCCGGCACTTCGAAGTTCTCGATCGCACGCACGAAGCTGATCATCCAAACCGCGAGGATCGCCGGCAACAAAACTCGCGCCGTGATGCGATAGGTTGTGCGCACGATGCCGGAGCCGGCGACCATCGCCGCTTCTTCGAGGGAAGGGTCCATGGAGCGCAGCGCGGCCGCGAGCAGCAGAAACGCAAGCGGTATCTGATCGGTCCCCTGCACCCAGATCATGCCGGCCATATTGGTAATTTCCAGCGGCTGATCGAAGCCTAGATATTGAGTGGCGATGATATTGACGATGCCTGAGCGGCGGCCAAAGAGAATGATCCAGCCGACTGTGGTAAGAATTCCAGGCACGATCATCGGCGCCAAAACACAGGCGTAGATGGTCTTGCGCAGCGGCACGTTGGTCCGCTCGGTGATCCACGCTAGATAAAGACCGCCGGCAAAGGCGAGAAGGCTCGAGCCGGCGCTAAAGATTAGCGAATTGACCAGCGCTCCCGCCAAACGCCAGTTTTCAAAGAGCGCGACATAATTCTTGATGGTAAAACTGCCAGAAGCGCCGGGCGGGCCGCTTTTTACGCTGCCATAGATCAGCATTATCAGAGGCACGAGAGTAAAATAAGCCATGACAGCGGCGGCCAGCGCGACGAAAAAAAACTGTGGGCGAACTTTGACAGCGGCGGCATGGAACATGGGAAAATTTCATATCATGGCGTTGTAAAAGCGTACAACTCGCGAACCGACAAAAACAAAGCCCGGCCGAGTTGTCCCCGCCGGGCCCTGAAAAACCTTTCGAGCGCTTCAACTAATCCGGGATTATTCGCGGTGAAGCTGCGACCGAGGTGCAACCCTTTGGCCCTGTTCCTCCGCGAGGCAAACTGGCTGTTGGACTAGTCCGCCAACACGCCCATGTCCCGGCCGCCGCCGTGCTGATAGATGATCCGTTTGCCGGTCTTTTCATCGATTTCGTTGCGTTGGCCGCCCGCCTTGGCGACATCTTCCGGCGTTGCCTTGTGGCTGTTGCCCAATAGAATCATCGGGTCGCCGTAAGGATTCGAGCCCTCGTAAAATTCGTGCGCAGGGATGCTGATAATCTGGCCCGCTGAAATCTCGTGCGATTCGTTGAGTCCCTTCATGATGCCCTTGCCGGTGAGGACATAATAGGTGCGATCCGACGGATGGTTGTGCATTCGCTGCACGTCTCCGGGAGGAAAGATAAGAATCCAAGTCTCGAGGTTTTCCCGGCGAAAAAGATCCATGCGCCGCTGCCCTTTCTTGCGCTCTTTGGCCTTCTCGGACACATCTAATACTTGCATGGCAACCTCCTTTTTTTGATGATGCGGCTCTGGGATACGAGCGAACTCTATTCCGGATCGATCCTGGCTGTCAATAATCTTAATCGGCCAAATGGAATAAGGTGCAACTCGGTTTGTTTGCTGCAATCAGCCGTAATATAGAAACTAGGCGGCGGTAAAGGAGAACAAAATGAGTCTGGTTAATCTCACCGTGATGTACGGTCATCTTGAAGGCGCGGGCCGAGGCTTCGCGCGCGATCCCACCGGCTACCTGTCCGTCGAAGCGGGAATTTTTCTTAAGTATGGGTTGGATGTGTCCTGGCAACACGTGCAAGGCACGGAAGAACGCTATCGAAGACTAGAGAACGGCTCGGCGCAAATATCGCTGCTGGTCGGGCGCGCGTCCTTGCAGCATTTTCTAACGTCGAAATCCACACGCATCTTGGGCGCAGCGATGAATAGCTGCCCGTACTATTTAATCGTTTCGCCTTCCGTCAATTCATTAAAGGACCTCAGAGGGAAAGTCGTCGCATGCCGCGAAGGACCATCGCGCAATACGCCGATCGCCGATACATTCTATGAGCGGGAGCGGCTACGCGTCGGAAAGGATTTGACACTGCAGCTGCCGAACGGGGATCAAGACGCATTTAATTTATTGGTCGGTGGCGAAGCTCAGGCGGCGCTTTTGCCGCGGCCCTTCGGTTTCATTGCTGAGGAAAAAGGATTCAAGCGCCTCAACGAATGGCCCGAGGTGGTCGATGATCCTCTGCCTATCACGATCGAAACCACCGTTAAGCTGTTTAACGAACGAGAAAAGGATCTCACTGCTTTCTTGGCGGCGCACAGCGAGGGGATTGGTTATTTCAAATCCCATCGCGCCGACGCGATGCGCATTTTGACAAAGCAATTCGGTCATTCACAGACGCTCGCGCAAAAGACCCTTGACGATTATATAACTTGCATGGACGAGGAACTTAAGGTCGATTTCAACCGATTCGAGAAACTCTTGTCCCAAGTGGCGCCGGAATCCTCGGTCAATGCCCGCCAGGTGGCGTCTGAATGGATCGCGCCTGGCGCAACGAAACATTAATTTTTGCGAGATCAATCGACTCTTCCCGAGGCCGGGATGATTTTGCTATAGCTTGCCAAGACGAAGCAGACAAAGGAGGAATTCCAATGACCGGCATAATTGATGCGGACACGCATATTTCTGAAGGCGAAGCGATGTGGGCGATGATGGATAAGGACATGTATCATCGCCGGCCCGTGCTGCTCAAAGGACCGGAAGATACGCTCTACGGGCCGCGAAACGCTTTTTGGCTTATCGACGGCAATATCTTTCCCAAGCCTAACGGCAAAGGCAGTTTTCGTTTGATCACTCCTTCCGCGTCGAAATTCGAATCCGCCCGCGGCGACATTCACCTCGCTTACAGGGAGATGACGGATATTCCGGGGCGGCTCAAGGACATGGACAAGCTCGGGGTGGATAAGCAGGTTGTATTTCCGACACTGTTTCTGATTTACATTACGGACGACGCGGCTTTGGACGTGGCGATGGCGCGCGCATATAACCGGTTTATCGCGCAGGCCTGCGCAAAATCCGGCGGTCGCATGAGTTGGGTCGTCGTGCCGCCACTTCATTCCGTCGAAGAGTCGTTGAAAGAGATCAAGTGGGGCAAAGACAATGGCGCCGTCGGAGTTTTCTTTCGCGGCATCGAAGGACAACGGACTTTAGATAATCCGTACTTTAATCCGATCTATCAGGCCGCCAGCGATACGGATCTGCCGATTTTGATCCATACCGGGGCGGGCTGCCCGCTGTTTTTGAATTTGTTCGATGTGGAGCGAAATCATACGTTTGGTCACAGCAGGGTACAGCCCTTATTCGCATTCCGCGATTTGATTCACAATAAAATTCCAGAGCAGTTTCCGCGCCTGAAATTCGGCTTCATTGAAGCTTCCGCGGGTTGGGTGCCGTTCATGCTGCATATTTTGAAAAGATTATTTCGCGAGAAATGGAAGTTCTCTTCGGATAAGGACATGTTCCGCGAATATCGGATTTTTGTCGCCTGCGAAGCGGACGAGGATGTGAGCTATATTGCGCAGTATACCGGAGAAGATCATCTCGTCATCGGTTCAGACTACGGCCATCAGGACCCCTCTGAGGAGCGCCAGCTCGTGGCCGCGATGCGCGCTCGAGAAGATATCCCGCGTACGCTCACGGATAAGATCTTTTTCGATAATCCAAGGCTGCTTTATCCGTTGAATTGAAGCAGCTGCGAGCTTTCGTCGTATTTTCTTCAACGCCGTCCCTTAGGATGAGGGAGAGGCCGGATGAGGGTGGACCCGCCAATTCGGAGTTTTTCAATGGAAAAGTCATTAATGCGGATTTTGTCTCGAATCTCACATGAACTGGCTGCGATTCTCGTTGCGCTTTTCCCTGTTCTGAGCCCCGATATCGCCGACGCTCAAACGCTTCAGCCAGTCAACATGGCGATCCCGGCGAAAAGTTTTCAGATGGTGAATCTACCCGGTTGCGCAACAGAAGGGGTACATGAAGGAAGAAGGCGTTGATGAAAGGGTCATCTTCGTCGCGCCGACAACGAGCATCCAGGCGATGCTAGGCGGAGACGTTCAGTTTACCGGCGCCGGCAGTAGCGCGCTCGTCAGCATCGCGCGCGGCAACACGCCGTTAAAGGTCGTAGTCGCGACCAACGACCGGGTTCTTCAATGGCTGGTTACCCGGCCTGAAATAAAAAGCCCCAAAGAGCTCAAGGGCAAGAAAATTGCGACAACCGGAGTCGCTGCCATCGCGACGTTTATGCTGAAGCAGATTCTCACCAAACACGGGCTCGATGGCAACAAGGATGTCAATTATCTCGACGTGGGACAGGGGAATCAGCTCTCGGCGCTCCTTGGCGGGGGATTCGACGCGGCAGTGCTCAGTGTCGAGCAGCGCTATGTGGCGTTGGATAAAGGCATGCACGAAATGTTTTTCATGGGCAACGAAGTGAAAAATTCCTGGGGCACGCTAGCGACGACAGACAAACTGATAAAGGAAAACCCCAAGATGGTCTCAGGCTTCGTGCGCGCGACGCTCAAGGCGTTGCGCTACGTTCGCCAGGACAAAGAAGGAACGGTGGCGGCACTGTTAAAATTTTCCGGCGTTTCCCGCGAGCAAGCAACGCGCCTGTACGATGATTTAATCGGCACCTTCACGCGCAATGGGGCCGTCGACGACGAAACCCAGAGAAACGATCTCAACATTATCCGCCAAGTCGCCAATACCAACGAAACCCTGCCTAATGGTAGAGCCTACGACTTCAGTTTCGCGCTCGAAGCCGATCAGCAGCTCACCAAGGCGGGCTGGAAGCCGTAGCAGGTTAAGGATGAAGGCGGAGGGATGAAGGATGAAGTTGGGTGCGCTACGCGCGCCATTTCAGAACGGGTGCGCAATTGCCCCCTGCGTGATGATTCTGATAATTGACTGCGCTTCTATTACTTGCCGAGTTCCTTGTTCGCCAACTCCTCGACAAACTTTACCAATCCCGAGTGATCCAAATCATCATTCCCCATGCCTTTCATCGCGGTCATCATCTGGCCGACTACGCCGGTAACCATCAGTGGAACGCCGTATTCTGATCCCGTCGCCAGCGCGATCTTCATGTCCTTTTCGTGCAGGCGGATGCGAAAGCCGGGTTTGAAATTGCGGTCGAGCATCTTTTGCCCGTGGGCTTCGAGAACCTTCGACTGGGCGAAGCCGCCGAGCAGCGCCTGCCTGACTTTGGCCGGATCGACTCCGGCTTTCGCGGCGAGGACCAGTGCTTCGCCGACGATCGCGATGGTCGTGCCGACGACCATCTGGTTCGCAGCCTTCGTGACCTGGCCGGCGCCGGCATCACCGACATGGACGATGTTCTTGCCGAGAGTCTGAAAAATCGACATTGCCCGTTCGACCGCAGCCGCTTTGCCGCCGATCATAATCGACAAAGTCGCGCT
>Ga0075291_1000011_pt1 | contig 11343 bp, 9 predicted proteins | sample SF_Rice_20C_80N__3_FD_69757 | JGI IMG/M metagenome (GOLD analysis project Ga0075291, IMG submission 69757) | Rice paddy soil microbial communities from Twitchell Island, California, USA - SF_Rice_20C_80N_302 | ecosystem: Environmental > Terrestrial > Soil > Paddy field/soil | place: USA...
GGCGTGGGCGACGGCGAAACCAGCTCGTACACCGATGCCAACGGCGTCCAGAACGTGACGTTCAACGACATCCGGAAATACTCCGCGGTGCTGATGGCGTTCCCCATCAAGGCCGCCGCCCAGCCCTACCTCGGCGTCGGCTACGGGATCATGCACGTCGTGAACCCCACGCCGACCAGTGCCGCCGCGTTCCAGAGCGATGCCAATGAAGTGGGCTCGACTGGATTCGGCACCTTCGTGGGCGGGTTGACGTTCCAGGTGGGAAGGCTGATGGCCTACGGACAGTATCAGATCACGACCAGCCCGACGACCCACGCCGTCACCGACAATGCCGGCACCGTGCTGGCCGTGGGGCGGCTGCTCGACGGACCGACCCACACCTTTACCGGTGGCCTGCGCATCGGTCTCGGCAGCGCCAAGGACAGCGACCGGAGCGCCGGCGGCTACTGAGCCGCCGCCCGCGTGCGCCCAGTCCGGCCGAGTCCCCGCGAAGCCCAGGGAGACCCGGCGATCAGAAACCGAAGCGGCCAGTCTGCCGCCTGAGTAATGCCAATCCGCGGCGTCACCTCCAATACAGGTGGCGCCGCGTCGCTTTCGTCCACCACGGTCAGCGCCGAGCCCACCATGCTCACGCCATCGACCTCGCGCGTGATCTCGAGCGCCTGACACAGCTTGCCGGGGCCTGAGCAGAGCTGACGATCGATCAGCGGCCCGCGGCGCCGGCGCATCGCTTCCAGGCCTTCCAGCGGCTCGAGCGCGCGCAGCAGCACGGCGGACCCCTGGCCGTCGGTCCCGCACACGAGATTCGCGCACCAGTGAATGCCGTACGACCGGTAGACGTACCAGGACCCCGGTGGACCGAACAGAGCGGCGTTCCGCTCGTTGCGCCGATTGCGATAGGCATGGGATGCCGGATCGCGGGCCCCGAGGTACGCTTCCGTTTCCACGATGCATCCCGACGTTCGCGTGCCGCCGAGCAGAGACATCACGGTCATCCCGAGAAGCTCACGGGCAACCACGTCGGCGGAGCGATGGAAAAAGGAAACGGGCAGCGTGGCTGCCCGTCGCGTACCGCTCACTCGGCCTTCTTGCGGGCTCGAGCCCGAGGCCGCTTGGGCGGTGCGCCGGCGCCTTCAGGCGGCGGCGAGGTGACGGAAGGCGAGGACTCTGCCGTGGCGGCCGCCGCGGCGCGCTTGCGTGGGGCCCGGCGCTTCCTGGCCGGCTTCCGCGGCGCATCGGCCTCCGCGGATTGGGCCGCGGTCGGCTCCGCGGCCGGTGTGGCTTCGGCGGGAGCCTCGACCTCGACCACACCGATGAGGGGAATCTCTCCCGTATGGAGCCGCGCACGGGAGCCCCGCCGGAACCTGACTCCGAACCGCTGGCCGTTCTCCCGAATCGCCCCGGCGGGCTCCGCGGCGGGCTCCTCCTGAAACCGGGCGGCCGCGGCAGGTGCCGACGCAGGCGCCATCGCAGGCACCGGCGGCGGCGGCAGCGTCCCGGCCCGGTGAGGTGAAATCTCGTACTCGTCGTCGCCGACTTTCCGGACGTCGGCCACCTCCGCGTCGTTGGCCTGACGGAGAAAGCGCGGGAAGCGCGCGGCCTCGAGCAACGGATCCTGCCGGCCATGCAGGGCGGCCATGCGCAGCCGCAGCGCCTCGTGATCCACCGGCCTCGGCAGCTCACCAAGCGCCTGCGACATCAGCTGGAACGCGCGGGCGAGCGTGAGCGAGCCGTCCGGCCGGGCCTCGCGAGCCGGATGGCGCTGCTGCCCATCCTCGCGCGCCGCCTCGGGCGAGCGCTCCCGATCGCGCCCCCGGCCCCGGCGCGACCGGCCCCGCCTGCCGCTGCCTTCCTCGCGCGCGGGCTCCTCGCTCCGGGCGGCGGGCATCGGAATCGTCGCCCCCGCGGAGGGCGCGACCTCGTATTGGCCATTCTCCAGTTTCTTGACCTGCAGCATGCCCTTCTGTCCCGCCTCGACGACGAATTTGCTGAAGCGATTGAATCCGGCGGTGCGCTCGTCGAAGTTGGGATCGATCTGCTGCATGACCTGCTTGAGCCGGTCGGAGCGCATGACGTCGCCGTTGCGCGCCATCTGCGCCACCGCTTCGCCTGCGAGCTGCCAGGGATCCCGCTGGGTAGACGGGGTATCCACTTCCTTGGTGAGTCCGGCGAGGTCGTTGTAGGAGAAGTACTCGTCGCAGTTCTGGATGAGCAGGTCGCTGGCGGATTCGCGGATCCCGACGCCGATGACGTACTTCCCGTACTCCTTGAGCTTGATCACCATCGTGGAGAAGTCGCTGTCTCCCGATAGGAGGATGAAGGTCCCGATCTCCGGGCGGGTGAAGACCAGCTCGATGGCGTCGATGGCGAGACGGATGTCGGTGGCGTTCTTCTTGTTGGTGCCGAACGCCGGCGCGAAGATCAGGTCGATCGAGGACTCCGACAGCGGCACGATGTACTGGGGATACCGCCGCCAGTCCGCGTACGCGCGCTGGACCGCGACCTTGCCTTTGATGATGTCGCTGTTGAGGAGGGTACGGAGCTCCTTGGTCAGATCTTTCTGGACACCGAGGGTGACGTTGTCGAAGTCGATCAGAAGGGCGGCGTTGGGGGCGTGCACTGGGGGCTGGCTCAAATGGCGCGCGGGGCGGATCAGCGGTTTGTTCACAAGTCTCTCGTCATGAGGATCGGACGCCCGGTGCCCATCCCGCGCTCCCGCCGGCCTGGGGCCAGTACGGGGGCGTCGGCGACGCGCACGAGGCTCATTGTCCGGACCACCGAGGTCCGGCTTCGTCGGGGGGAAACCTAGCACGACCGGCATCCCGGCGGGTAGTGCTCAGCCCGGGAGATCAGGTCAGCCGAACTGCGGCTGCCCGGCGAGCGGAAGATCGAGCACGAAATAGAACCGGGTGCCCTGCCCCGATTCGGTCTCCACGTCGAGCGCCGACCCCATCGCCTCAACCAGTTTGCGGCAAATCGAGAGCCCCAGCCCCGACCCCGAAAAGGCGTACTCTCCGGGCTTCTGCCGTCGCCGGAACGGCTCGTACAGCGTCGCCATGGACTGCGGGGGAATGCCGCGTCCGGTGTCCCGCACGGCGAACTCCACCGCGCGCGGCGAAAGTTCCCGGGCGGTGACCTCCACAAATCCCTCGGCGGTGAATTTGAGCGCGTTGGTGGTGAGGTTGAGCAGCACCCGGCTCAGCGCCACGGGGTGCCCCACGCGAAAATCGGCCTCCGGCGTCGAGAGCTGAACAGTCAGTCCCTTCTCCTCGGCGATCGGTTGCACGATATCGCGCACCGACTCCAGGATGTCCGTGACAGAGAATGGAATCGGATCGAGATCCACGAGGCGGTCGCCGCCGCGCGCCAGCTCGATGACGTCGCTGGCCACCGAGCTCAGGCCGAACGCGGCGCTGTAGATCAGGCCCAGCTGACGCTCCTGGATTTCGTTGACGGGGCCGCTACGCGCGCGCTGGAGCGTTTCGGCCAGAAAGAGGATCGAGGTCAGCGGGGAGCGGAGATCGTGGGCGACTTCGACGACGAGCTCGAGACCATCGGGGCTCGACAGGCGATCGGCGAAGTGCTGAGACCAGTCGGCTTCGAGCCGCTGGCTCACCTGCTCGAGGGCGTGCAGGAGCCGGACGAGTTGTGTGGAATCGGGCGGAGGGAGGGCCTGCACCTGCTCCACAAATGCCGTTCGCATGAGCGCGAGCAGCCGGCGGGACAGCGCGTTGCGCGGCAGGGAGCCGAGATCGACGTCCTGCCCGCTAGCCCGCTGGCGAATGGCCGTGGAGAGCTGAGCGAGATAGGTGGTGACTTCCTCGACGCTGGTGGCGTGCTCCAGCGCCTCCTCCCACTGCGCCTGCGCCGAATGGACCGCCTCCCTGAGTGCATCCCACAACGGGGCTGCGATGTTGCCCCCCGATGGACCATCGGGATCCCAGATCCGCACCAGCGTGGGACCGCTGGTGCGGCGCCGGCGATCGCCGCTAGCCGTGCCCAGGGCGGTCTCTGGCCTCACTCAGGAAGCCCCGAGCTCTCATCGCGGTGGAACGCGTGCTTGTCCATCAACCGATACAGGGTCGTACGATCGATACTCGCCAAACGCGCCGCCTTCGACATGTTCCCGCCCGCTCGCGAGACCAGGCGGGTCAGATACTCTTTCTCGAACTGCGCCACGACCCTGTCCTTCGCGGAATGATAGGCTTCGTCCATGACCCCCGAGGCGACGGAGCTCTCGACCGGACGCTCGCCGCCATCCTCGTATACCGGGATGTCGTTGGGCTGGATGACCTGGTCGGCCTCGGCGAGCACGGCGACGTGCTCGATGACGTTCTGGAGCTCACGTACGTTGCCTCGCCAGGGACGCGAGCGCAAGAAGGCGATGCTCGCGTCGCTCAGCCGCGGAACCCTGTCGCCCATCTGGCGGTGGCGCTGCCAGTAGAAGGTGAGGAAATGGTTGGCCAGCAGCGGGATGTCCTCCGGACGCTTCCGGAGCGGCGGCAGTTTGATCGGCACCACCCGCAGGCGGTAGAACAGGTCGCCGCGGAGGACGCCGGTGTCCACGGCTTCCTGGGGCTCGCGATTGGTCGCGGAGATGAACCGGACATCGACCACCGCATCCTGCTGCTCGCTCCCCACCCGCCGGACCACGCCATCCTGGATGACGCGCAGCAGCTTGGCCTGGAGCGGCATCGTCATCTCGGTCAGCTCGTCCAGGAAGAGCGTGCCGCCGTTGGCCGTTTCCAGGAGACCCGGCTTGTCCCGGTCGGCTCCCGTGAAGGCGCCCTTGCGGTGGCCGAACATCTCGCTCTCGAGGAGCTGCTCGGGCAATGCGGCGCAGTTGATCGGCACCAGCGCGCGGCCGCTGCGCCGGCTGTTCTGATGGATGAACTGCGCGATGACCTCTTTGCCGGTCCCGCTCTCCCCGCTGATGAACACCGAGGCATCGGTTCCGGCCACCTTCCGCGCGAGGTCGACGGCTTGCCTGAACAAGGGAGAGATGCCGATGAGAGCGATTTTGTCGCTGTGACCGTTCTGCTTCATCAGCTGGACCCGGAGGTCCTGCGCTTCCCGCGACATCATCACGGCATGCGACGCGCGTCCGATGAGCACCTGCAGATGGGTGGCGGAAAACGGCTTGGGAAGGTAGTCCCAGGCGCCCGCGCGAAGCGCTTCGATGCTGCTCGTGACGCTCGGATTGCCGGTCATGACGACGACGATGGTGTCCTTGTAGGCACCGAGCGCCGCCTGGAGAATTTCCAGGCCGGAGATCTGCGACATGTAGAGGTCGACGAGGATGATGTCGAACTTGCGCCGCCGTACCATGTCCAGCGCTTCTTCTCCACGACCGACCAACGTGACGTTGTAGCCGTCCATCTGGAGCACGCTGGCGCAACTCTCCCTCAGCGTGCGCTCGTCGTCGACCACCAGGACGCGAATGCTTGCCTTGACCTCGCCGGGGATCGAAAGCGGATCGCGGGGCGTCGCATCGGGTGAAGGTGGACCCGACCGATCCTGCTGCGCGAGCGGGTTCGCCATCGGTGCTCCTGAATTTGGTGAAGGGGTGCGACACAACCACGCCAAGCGCCTCGAACTGCCGCGCAGGGTGGTCAGCCTAGTGACATTGGTACTACAGATTGCTGCTCTTGTCAAGCAGATGATGTGATTGCGCAACATATTGCACTGCAATGAGTGTGACGACCGTGGTGGGATCCCTACATTCGGTGGGTTTCCGACTCAGCTCTCGGACTCGAGCGACACGTGCTCGAACGCTCGAATCCGTTCCTCCCTTCCCTCGCGACGAAGATCTCGCAGCGCGGTTGTGGCCCGGAGCAGCAGCTCCACCGCGTCCACCGGCGACTGAGCGAAATCGGGAACCGCGCAGTAGCCCGCTCTGATGCGGATGGCGCGTTCGCCGCCGCGGTGGGCAACCGGCGAGCCCTCGATGGCTCCGCTCAACCGGCGCACCAGGCGGAGCGCTGCGTCGGGTCCGGTGGCCGGTGCGATGACGGCGAACTCCGACGGACCGAGCCGGCCGATGGCGTCGGACGCGCGCCCGGCGCGGCGGAACAGCATTCCCACCTGGTCGGCGATCTTCTCGACTTCGTCGTCGGCGCCGTCCGCCGCGTGATTCTCGGGCTCGGGCGCGAACACGACGCAGGCGAGCGGATCATGTCGCCGCAGGGCATCCGATCCGATTTCGCGGGCGCGTCGCGAAAGGCCACGCATGTTGTACAGGCCGGTGCCCGGGTCGAGGAGATTCTCCTCGCGGAGATCATCGACGGCGCGCTTGCACTCCAGGAACGTGCCGAGCTTCAGGAGCAGCGACTCCCCGTCGAGCGGCTGACCGAGAAATTCCCACGCTCCGGCGCGGTAGGCTTCGAGCCGCTGCGTCCGGCCGGACGGTCCGCTCGTGGTGATGACGATGGGCGTCGTGGAGCTGAAGCGGGGGTCGGCGCGGAGGATACGGCACACATCGAAGCCGTGCATGTCCGGCATCTGGGCGTCGAGGATGATCAGGTCCGGTTGGGCCGTCCGGGCCCGCTCGAGCGCCTGCTGGCCGGTATAGGCTCGCACGACCGAGTACCCGCTGGGACCGAGTATGCTCTCCAGGGACCGCGCCGACCACTCCTGATCATTGGCAATGAGGACCAGGGGGGGCCGGGCGGCTTTGTCACGATTTTCCATTGGGTTCGGCCGGATTGGGAGGAAGCTTGCATCGAGATCGCTTCCGAGACAGCAGGAGTCGTGCGGGCTCCCCCGGGCGCGTCAACCCCTTACAAAATAATCTCATACGAATTGCCGAACTGGCCGCGGCCGGCCGGACCGCCGCCCCCGTGCCACACTTTGGATGGCAGGACGCCACGATCGCCGCGTAGCCAAGTTGTTGCACGGCAGCCGTATAGAAGTGTGGTCCCCGAGCAACGATCTCGCTCCAGTTCCGTCACGGGCGGCATGGATTGCCGGTTGCTAAACTGCTACAAGCTAATATCTTGTATCCACCCTCCACACTCGTGGCTCTCCGCCCGATTTCGCGGCGTCATACTTGAAGACGAAGAGGCTCAGGTGTATCCGTAAGTTTTTACTCTCACGGAAGTCGGGAAGTATGCCTCAGCCACTCGAAGCGACCCCTTCGCCCTCATCCGGCGACAGCGGGACAGACAATGTCCCCGGCAACGTCGCCGCCGACGAGCCCGTCGCTCGCGCGGCCAGCTGGCTGGAGCGCTCGCGATTCAGCCAGTGGCTGGCGAGCTTCGGACTTGGCGAAATGCCGCTGCCGCTGCTCAATCGGCGCCGCGGAAACAGACGCTGAGCATGCGTGGGTTTCGTCACGATCGGCCGACGTGACGCCCATCACAATATCGCTCGCGGCAACTGATTAACCTAGGCCATCCGCCGCACCCAACTCTAACGAGTGAGTACGACGACGACCATGGGTACCATGACATCTGGAGTTCGGCGAGCACTACCTTCCCGCTCGCTTGCCATTCGCCGACCCAGGCCCACGTGGTCTCGAGCGTACGCGCGCGCGCGCGCCCGCATTGGCCGCGCCATTCCCCGCGAGAGCAGCCTCTGGCTCGGCCGTTCGGTCAACGCCCTCCTCGCGGCGATGGCGCTCGTGATCGCGTCACCGCTGTTGTTGATCATCGCGATCGCGGTCAAGCTCACGTCGCGGGGCCCGGTTCTCTACACTCAGGAGCGGGTTGGGCTCGATCGCCGGCTGCCCGGCCGCGCGCCGCACAACCATCGCCGCAGCAGAGACATCGGCGGCAAGCCGTTCACGATTTATAAATTCCGCACCATGCTGGTCGATGCGGAACGGCAGTCGGGTGCGGTCTGGGCCCAGCAGCAGGACCCGCGGGTCACCCCGGTGGGGCGGCTATTGCGCCAGTACCGGCTCGATGAGCTGCCCCAGTTCCTCAACGTCCTTCGGGGCGAAATGAACATCGTGGGGCCCCGGCCGGAGCGGCCGAGCATCTTTGCCGAGCTGCGGGAGCACATCCCCGAGTATCCCCTGCGCCAGCGGGCCAAGCCCGGAATAACCGGGCTCGCCCAGATCAGCCAGAACTACGATCGCTGCATCGACGATGTGCGGACCAAGGTGAGCTACGATCTCGAGTATATCCGCCGCCAGAGCCTGCGTGAAGACTTCCGCATCATGCTCAAGACGGTTCCCGTCATTTTGCTCCGCCGCGGCGGCTGGTAAAGCTATCGGCCGCCGGCTGTTGCACAGCGGCCACATCCTTCGCGAAACGCTATCCCCCACCGCCGGTCCCAGCCCGAGTCCCTGCTCGGTAAATACCAGTCCCGAAATAGCTTTTGGCCCCGCGCCGACGCCATGCGGAGCGGAACGCGCATTGCTGGAAAGCAGAGGTGCTCCGTCCTATCTTTGGCTCATGATGGGGACTTGCCGATGACCGTACCATGGGCAGCCGACCGGCCGTATCTCTCGGTCGTGGCTCCGCTGTACAACGAATCGGAGAACGTCACGCCCCTGATCGCGTGGATCCTCGAGGCGCTCGGCCAGTATGCGAAGCCGTTCGAGGTCATCCTGGTGGACGACGGCAGTCGTGACGACACGTGGTCGAAGGTGGTCGCCGGGGCGGCCGGCGACTCGCGCATCCGGGGCATCCGGCTGGCCCGCAATGCCGGTCAGACGGCGGCGATGATGGCAGGCTTCGACCACGCGCAGGGCCAGGTGATCGTGTCGCTCGATGGCGACCTGCAGAACGACCCTCGCGATATCGAGGCGCTGGTGACCCGGCTCGAAGAGGGTTACGACCTGGTCTGCGGGTGGCGGCAGCGGCGGCAGGACAAGCTGCTCCTGCGGAAGGTGCCCTCCTGGGTGGCCAACCGCCTCATCCGCCGCCTGACCGGTGTCCCGATCACCGACAACGGCTGCTCGCTCAAGGCATACCGGCGCGACCTGCTCGACCGCATCTCGCTGTATGCGGAGCAGCACCGATTCATTCCAGCGCTGTCGGCGAGTGTCGGCGCGCGCATCGCGGAAATGCCGGTCCGGCACCATGCCCGACGTTTCGGCGAGAGTAAATACGGCATCTCGCGGACGGTGAAGGTGTTGGTAGACCTCCTGACGCTCAAGATGATCACGACGTTCCACTCGCGTCCGTTGGTGGGGTTCCTGGTCGCCACGCTTCTGCCGCTGGCCGTGGCCCTCGCCTTCGGCATCTGCTGGCTGGTCGCGCTGACGCAGTTCGGCCCGGAAAAGGCGCACGCGATGGTTTTTCCGGGCGCCGCCGCGCTGTCGCTCGGAACCGCATTCTACCTGTTCATGCTCGGCCTGGTCGCCGAGGTCGCGCTCAGCAACGAGCGGGAGAGCGCCACCGCCACTCCGACCGCCTGGGAGTCGAAATGACGGCCAAAGGTGTCGTGATCCACCCGGAAGACCATCCGGCCGCGGCGACGCCGCTCACCAGCGATCGCATGATCTCGGTCATCGTGCCGGTCGTCGAGCGAGTGGACGACCTGGCCGCGCTCTACCGGGAATTTGCCGCCGAGCTCGAGCGCAGAGGCGAGGAATTCGAGTTCCTGTTCGTGTTCGACGGCGGCTTCGCGCCGAGTCCGGAGCTGGCCGCCCTGGTCGAAGAATCCGACCGGATCCACATGCATCTCTTTTCCCAGCGCTTCGGCGAGACCGCGGCCCTCCGCCTGGGGATTGCGCGGAGCCGGGGCGACCTGCTCGTCACCTTGCCGGCCTACTTCCAGGTGCGTGCCGAGGGGATCAATCCCCTGATCGATGCAGTGGCCGATGGCGCCGAGCTGGTGGTGGCCAACCGGTCCCCGCGGCTCGACAGCTGGCTCAACCGGCTCCAGTCGCGTGCGTTTCATCAGATCCTGGGTGGGATCGCGGAGAACCCGTTCCACGACATCGCCTGCGGGGTGCGCGTCATGCCTCGCCGCGTCGCCGAGTCGCTTCCTCTCTACGGCGACATGCACCGGTTCCTTCCGGCCCTGGCCGCCCGGGAGGGGTATCGGGTTTCCGAAGTGGCCGTCCCCCAGCACCCGAACGACGCGCGGGTACGGGTCTACGGGCCCGGCGTCTACTTCCGGCGGCTGCTCGACATCGCGACCTTTTTCTTCCTCGCCAAGTTCACCGAGAAGCCGTTGCGCTTCTTCGGCATGGTAGGGTCGGTGTCCCTCGCGATCGGCGCGGTGCTCGGCATTTATCTGCTGGTCGACCGGCTCGCGGGCCACGCCATCTCCAACCGCCCACTGCTTCTGCTCAGCGTGCTCCTGGCGGCCCTCGGAGTCCAGCTCATGGGCCTGGGGCTCGTCGGCGAGATCATCGTTCATCTGCGCGCACCGCATCGCCGGGCCTACCGGGTGCGCGATCGGGTGTAACTGCCCACTGCATCACCGGTTGACGGGGTCTCGCCGCTTCACCGAGCCCTCGCCCTTGCACACCCCCTGACGCGAGGCCCTGGACCGGCTTACCATCCACCTTGGCCGGGCTCGCGGTCCTGGCGTGACCAGGCATGGGGAGTAGACTTATCTTCGCTCCCGGCGAGCAGAAAGGTGGTCGGCGGCGGCCAAAGCGGGCCGCCGGGCTGTATCTCGTTCCCACGAGAAGGTCGCGCGTCACGGAGGACCGGACCCCCCCGCGGCATGTTTGCTAGCCGAGCGAGCAGTGGACCCGATCACCACGGAGTCACGGATGCCCGACCCCGAATGCCGTATCACGTCCTCCCAGATAACGGCCCGCACCCAGCCGGCGGAACCGGGACCTCCCGGGGCTCCGGAGTGAACATCCTCCTGCTCGCACCGCACCCATTCTTCCAGGTGCGGGGCACGCCACTGGCCGTTCGGACCATTCTGGAGTTTCTCTGTTCCCGGGGACACCACGTGGACGTCCTGACGTTCCACGAGGGCGAGGACGTCAACCTCCCCAACTGCCGCATCCACCGTATCGCGCGAATACCCGGCATCCGAAACATCCGGCCGGGCTTTTCATTGAAAAAGGTGCTGTGCGACTGGCTGATGCTGCTCAAATGCATCCGCTTGATCAAACGGAAGCGGTACGACCTCATTCATGCGGTGGAAGAGTCGGCGTTCATCGCGGCGGGAGTCGAAGCGGTTACGCGGATTCCGTACGTCTACGACATGGACTCGTCGCTCGTGGAGCAGATGGTCGACACCTTCCCCAAGCTGCGCTGGGTATCCGCGGCCCTCCGCCAGTGCGAGGGCTTCGTGATTCGCCGGAGCCTGGGCGTGCTGACGGTCTGCACCGCCCTGGCCACTATCGTGCATGGTCATGCGCCCCGGAAACTGGTCGCTCGGGTCGAGGATACGACCTTGCTGCCCTACATCGACCATCCCTCG
>Ga0075291_1000013_pt1 | contig 11066 bp, 11 predicted proteins | sample SF_Rice_20C_80N__3_FD_69757 | JGI IMG/M metagenome (GOLD analysis project Ga0075291, IMG submission 69757) | Rice paddy soil microbial communities from Twitchell Island, California, USA - SF_Rice_20C_80N_302 | ecosystem: Environmental > Terrestrial > Soil > Paddy field/soil | place: USA...
GGGCCAGTTCCCCACCCGGCGGGCGCTCTATGACGATCCGCGACTGAGGGACGCGCTCCAGGTGCCCGCGGCGGAGGCGCGCGCCGTGATCGAGCGTGCGGTGCCGCGGCCCGTGACACCGGTGTACACCCAGCTGTCGGAGCTGCTCCAGGTACAGCTCCACCGCGCCCTGACCAGGCAGGTGGAGCCGGCGGCGGCGCTGCGGGTGGCGGCTGGTGCGATGCAGAAGCTGCTCGACCGCGCCGGACTCGGTGCGGGGGCGCCCGTTGCCGCGCGGTGACCCCGGATACGGCGTCGAGCGCCGCGAAGCCCGGCTCGCCTGGTGGCTGGTCTCGCCGGCGCTGGCCGCGATCGTCCTCGTCGCGCTCTTCCCGCTCGTCTGGACCGTCTGGGAGTCGCTCCACCTGCACGATCTCCGGATGCCCTGGCTCGGGCAGCCATTCATCGGCCTCGAGATAGTTCCCGAGGCCGTCGGTGACGAACGGTTCCGGGCCCCATGGGACACACCCTCTTCTTTGCCGTCGTGAGCGTCACGCTCGAGCTGGCGCTCGGCACCATGCTCGCCCTCGCCATGAACCGCGCCTTCCGGGGGCGCGGTCTCATGCGGGCCTCGGTGCTGGTGCCCTGGGCCATGCCGACGGTCGTGTCGGGGCTGCTCTGGAAGTTCATGTTCGACGGGGACGCGGGGATCGCCAACGCCGCGCTGGTCAAGGTGGGCGTGCTCGACCAGCCCCTCGTCTGGTTCATCCGCACCGGCTTCGCCTGGGTGCCGGTCATCCTCGCCGACGTCTGGAAGACCACGCCGTTCGTGGCCCTGCTGCTTCTCGCGGGCCTTCAGAACATCGACGCTTCCCTGTACGAGGCCGCCCGGATCGACGGTGCGTCGGCGTGGCGGCAATTCCGTTTCGTCACCCTGCCCCTGCTCCGGCCCGCGATACTCGTCGCCCTCATCTTCCGGACCCTGGACGCCTTCCGGGTGTTCGACCTGATCTACGTGATGACCGGTGGCGGCCCCGGCACGTCCACCGAGCCGATCGCGCTCTATACCTTCAACTCGCTGCTCCAGTACCTCAGGTTCGGCTACGGCTCGGCGCTGTCGGTGATCGTCTTCGTGGTGACGTTCGCGCTCGCGCTCGTATACATCCGGTATCTCGGCGCGGGGCTCACGGAGACAAAGGCATGACGGGCGAACCCGGACGCGGCCGGTGGGCCACCGTGGCGATCGTCGGCCTGATCGCCGCCACGGCGTTTCCATTCTATTGGGCCATCGTCTCGTCGTTCACGCCGGAGTCGCGCCTGTTCTCGGCGCCGCGGCTCTTTCCCGACACGCTGGTGCTCGACCACTACCGGGCCCTGTTCACCGAGCGCGAGTTCTGGGTGCCCATCCGGAATTCCCTGGTCGTGGCGGGTACCACGACGGCGTTCTGCGTGGCGGTCGGCGCGCTGTGCGCCTATGCCCTCGCCCGCCTCCGCTTCCGGGGCAAGGCCCCGCTGCTGGCGCTCATTCTCGCGGTGAGCATGTTTCCCCAGATTTCGGTCGTCTCGCCGCTCTACCTGCTGCTTCGGGCCCTCCGGCTCATCAATACGTACCCCGGCCTGATCCTCCCCTATCTGACGTTCGCCATGCCGCTCACCGTGTGGCTGCTCGTCGGAATCTTCCGTCAACTCCCGGCGGAGCTGGAGGAGGCTGCGATGGTCGATGGGGCCAGCCGACTCCGCACTTTCCTCGAAGTGGTCATTCCCCTGGCGCTCCCGGGGCTCGCGACGACGGCCATTCTCACGTTCGTGTACAGCTGGAATGAGTTTCTGTTCGCCTTGTCGTTCACCCTGGGTCCGGAGCGCCAGACGGTGCCGGTGGCGATCGCGCTGCTCCGCGGGCAGTACCAGGTACCGTGGGGCCAGATCCTCGCCGGCTCGATCATCGCGACCGCACCGGTCGCGCTTCTGGTCCTCGCCTTCCAGCGCCGGATCGTCCAGGGGCTCACGGCGGGCGCGGTGAAAGGATAGGCGATGGCATCCGTGCGACTCGAGGGCATCAGAAAGACGTACCCCAACGGCCACGTCGCCGCCCGGGATCTCGACCTGGAGATCGCCGACGGCGAGTTCATGGTGCTGGTCGGGCCGTCCGGCTGCGGCAAGAGCACGGCTCTCCGCATCGTCGCCGGACTCGAGACGCCGACCGGCGGACGCGTCCTCATCGGCGACCGGGACGTCACCGGTCTGCCGCCGCAGGAACGCGACATCGCGATGGTCTTCCAGACCTACGCGCTCTACCCCCACATGACCGTCCGGGAGAACCTCGGCTTCGGGCTCCGGATGCGCGGCGTCGCCAAGGCGACGATCGTCGATCGGGTGGTGAAGGTCGCCGAGGCGCTCGCGCTCGGCCAGGTGCTCGACCGGAAGCCAGGCCAGCTCTCCGGAGGGCAGCGCCAGCGTGTCGCGCTCGGCCGCGCGATGGTGCGCGAGCCGCAGGCATTCCTCTTCGACGAGCCCCTCTCCAACCTCGACGCCAAGCTCAGAGTCGAGACCCGCGCCGAGCTTGCCCGGCTGCACCGCCGTCTGGCCGCCACGATCGTCTACGTGACGCACGATCAGGAGGAGGCCATGACGCTCGGCGGACGCGTCGCCGTGCTGCGCGACGGGAAGGTCGAGCAGGTGGCGCCGCCGATGGAGCTCTACCGGCGGCCCGCGACCGTGTTCGTGGGTGGGTTCGTGGGCTCGCCGGCCATGAATTTCCTGCCGGGCGACATCATGGGCCGGACCGACGGATCGACGCTGGGCATCCGGCCGCACGATGTGGTGCTGGTGCCGCCGGGGCAGGGCGACCTCGACGCGAAGGTGGACGTGGTGGAGCCGCGCGGAAGCGAGCTGCTCGTCCATCTCAGACTCGATGGCCTCGGCAGCGAGCGGGAGCTGCGCGTCGTCGCCCCTCCCGAGCCGATGGTGCCGGCCGACACGGTCACCGGCGTGCGGTTCGACCGGGAACGGCTGCACTGGTTCGATCGGCAGGGAAGGCGGGTCGAGTAAGTCGCGCCGCTATTCCGCCTCGACCACCGGCGCGTCCACCAGGTGCTCGGCCAGGAACCATACCTGCATCTCGTTGGTCCGGATGACGTTGCTCACCAGCAGATCGTTGGTCCCGTCGTCGCCCGCCTCGTCGGCCTCCTCGGCCGCCTCGTGACAGTGCCTGAGGATCAGCTCGTGGGCCTCGAGCAGCCGGGAGATCTGCACCGGCACCTCTTCGCGGCCGCGCGGGGGACGGGGAATCCGGGTCTCCTCCGCGATATCGTGGGCCATGGCCAGACTCACGCCACCGAGGATCTGAATCCGCTCGGCCAGCAGATCCACCAGCTCGCTCTGCTCTGCATAGTGTTTGTCGAAGAGCAGGTGCAGCTGATAGAACGTATGCCCGGTGACCTGCCAGTGGTGCTTCTTGTAGAGATCGCGCAGCGTGATGGTATCGGCGAGGGCCTGGTTGAGGGCCTCGACGCTCGCCTGGCACACCTTCTCGTCCAGGCCGATCGGGAGCCGAGCGATCGTGCCGAATTGCTGGAGCTCCCTGGCGCGCTGGCCGGTTCGGGGGCGAGGGCTGGGACGAGGGGTGGCCGTCGCCCGGCCCCCGCCATTGGAACGTTGCACCACGGTGTCCTCCATGATGGGCGAACGCACCAGTCTACCACGATGCGGCTGTGAATCCCGTGAGCGTAGTCACGTTCCGCCCGGGCGGTGAGCGGCCTCATCACGAGGACGCGTCTCCGAGTGAAGATTGAGCGCCGACTCTTACGGGGGAGCGAAAATGGGTCGGACGACCAAGCGTCTCATGAAGACCGCCGCCGCTGTCGCCGCGGCGGAAAGTCGCCGAGATCGGGAAGACCGTTCAGAAGGGTGCTAGAGCGACGGCACGGAAGACCGCGAAAAATGCGGCGGAGCTCAAGGAAGCGGCCGGCAAGCAGGTGCCCGGAGTGAGAAAGCGGGCGGCGAAGCAGCTCGAGAAGCTCGCCAGAATCGCCGCCCCCTGAACCGATCGCTAGTGCGCCGTCGAGTCCGGCGTCCCGATGGTCGTATCGCGGCCCATGTGCGCCGTCGTGTCCATCGATTGCATGCCGCTCGTGTCGGGCGACGGCTGCGCGGTGGTGTCCACCCCGACGTTGCCGCTTGGCGACGTGTTGGTCGAGTCCACTCCGGTGTTGATGGTGTCACCCTTCACGGTCACCGGCTGGCCCTGGTCGGGCCTGGTTCGCGTGACGGTATCACCGGTCACCGACTGACCCGACGAGTCGATGACCCCCGACTTGGTCTGATTCGCCTTGGCTGAGTCGGTGGCCATATCGCTGGTGTCCCGTCCCATGGGCTGGTAGCCCACCGTGTCCTGCGTGGAGTCCGTTCTCACCGCGGACTCGTCCGGCTTGGCCACGGTATCCAGGTTCTTGCCGCACGCCAGTCCCGCCAGCAAGGCGCCCATGGCGGCGAAGCGTGTGACTGACTGAGCTCGCATCTCACAACTCCTTGACTAGTCCGCCTCTGGAACTCGGCCCTGCGCCATCCCCGCGGCGGCTGTGCAGGGGATTCATGGCGAGTATAGAAGCGGTGCCCTGAGACGGAAGTGAGGTAGCTCACCGCTCGGGGGCGCGGGCGCGGACCTCGCCGAGAGACCGATAGAAGGCGTCGAGTACCGCCGACCCTCGCGCCAGACGCTCCTCGTCACGAGCGTACCCTCGCCTGATCCCGTCCACGACCGCCTCGAGGCCGGCCGTCTCCGGCCGGGCAAACCTGGTCTCCTTGAGATCGATGTCGTGCACCATCTCGCCCAGCGCGCGCAGCGCCGGATCCTCGTGCAGGGCGAAGCGCGCGAGCAGCACCTCGAACGTGCACTGGTCGCCCTCGTGGGTGTACTCGCCATCGAACATGTCGAACCGCGTCTCGCCCCGGCCGGGCCGGTAGGTCTTTTCGTCCACGAACCGGAATTTGGCCCGCGGGTCGATGAAGCGCAGGATGAGCCACGCGCTCGCGATCCGGTCGATATACACGCCCTGCCGGGTGACCCAGGTCTGCCCTGTCTTGCGTCCGCGGCCGCCGGTCGCCGGGCGCCTGACTTTCGATTTCGGCCTGGTCGTCATGCGCTCCTCCAGTCGCCGGAGTGCGTCCTCCGCGAGGTCCCGCGAGGCCGCACCGAAGAAGTCGATGGCCGCGATCTCGTCGAGGCGGCGGCGCAGGCGCGACACCGACGACGCGGCTTCCGCTCGACGCTCCGGATCCAGCGCGCGGCCGGCGGGAAGCCCACGGAGCACGTCACCGGCTTCGCCGGCGAGCGCCGCGTAGTCGGCGGCGCGGGCGGTCCGGAAGAACGCCTCGACCTGCCCGTCGGAGAGCCCATCCACGAACGCCGCCTCGCACACCGACGCCTCGCCGCCCGCGGCGACGATCTCCCGCACCATCCACTGGAAGTGCTCCATTGCCTGTTCGCTCCGGGGCAGCGCGTAAACGGAGCTCTTGATCGCCACCGCGCCGATGCGCTGGAGACGGCGCCAGGTCTTCACGCGGAGATAGTCCGGCTTGGAGGGTAGCTGGTGGATCAGCAGTAGCCAGATCCGGGTGGGCTGGCTCAATAGAGCCCCCGGATCACGAGCCCCTTGTCGACGGCTCGCCAGGGCATCTCGCCCTCTTCACGCATCGGCCGGCTGGCGTCGAGGCCGACGGCTCCGGTTGCCGGGTCGAAGAAGTGCTCACCAGCGGCCGCCGCCGCGAGCCGCGCCACCTCCGGCTCCGCGAAGTGGCGCCGCGCCCGGGCAAGGACCCGGTCGGGCGTGGCGCGGTCGCGCTCGGTGTGGAAGGCCACGGCCTCCGCCAGGCCCAGGGCCGCGCGCTCCCGCTCGGTGAACGCGGGGCTGTTCTCGTAGTGACGCACCTCGGTCAGGAGGGCGGCGGGGAGAAATGCCCGGAGCCACAGGTGCCGGGTCCACGCCAGGCACCACGGGCAGGCGCTCAACTCGGCGGCCATGCGTGCGACCAGCAACTCGAGCCTGGGCTCGAGCACCGCGCCCGCGGACGACCAATGCCCGAGGGCGACGTACGCCGGAAGGGCATGATACGAGTTGGCTGATGCCATGATACTAGCGTATCATGCTCTGTCGAGCCGCGCAAGACTCCGCGAGCTCTTGACGCCCCGGTACCCCGGCCTATTGTGGAGCACTCTCAGATGCCATGATCCCCAGCGCGTACCTGGTTCGCCCGGGCGCTGGGCGGAGCGAATCGCGAAACCGGCTGAGCAGGGTCCTGCTTTGCCGGTTTTGTCGTTCCGCCGACCCCCCGCGGAGGCAATCTCTGCCGCGCGCGCACGAAACACCCGATGCCAGGGGCGGACGTCATTCCCTTACGAAGGCGGTCCGTAACGCGACCGCCCAGTGAAAGGACCGAGCCATGCCGACACCATCGACGATGCTCTCCCCACAGCAGCTGATCGACGCGGCGAAGGCGCTCCAGTTCGCGTACAACGACAAGGATTGGGCCGCGGTCAAAACCTGTGTCACGCCGGACATCACCTACGATGAAGTGGCGACGCACCGGAAGGTCCAGGGCATCGACCGCGTGATCGCGCTGTGGCAGGGCTGGGCCTCGGCGCTTCCGGACTCGCGATGCACCTTCCAGGGCGTCCTGGCCAGCGGCGCCAGCGTGGTGATGGAGGTGACCTGGCACGGAACCCACCGGGGGGTTCTGCAGATGCCGGCGGGACCGGTCCAGCCCACCGGCAAGCGCATCGAGGTACGCGCCTGCGTGATCTCGGAGCTGGACGGAGAAAAGGTGAGGACCCAGCGCCACTACTTCGACATGGCGACGCTGCTCCAGCAGCTCGGAGTGCTCGGCTGACCCATGCCGAGCAGGGCGGGTCGGGCCCCGGGCGCTCGCGCCGGGGGCCCGGCGCCCGCATTTTCCCCCCATGGCCGACCACACCTTTCCCGCCGATCCGCTCGATAGTCTCGTCCACCTCTCTCATCTCCTCGGCGCCGATACCCGGCTGGTTCAGCCGGGCGGGGGCAATACCTCCATCAAGATGGGGGACGTACTGCTGGTGAAGGGGAGCGGCACCGACCTCCGCACCATCACCCGCGAGGGATTCACCCGGCTCTCGCTCGAGCGCCTGGCCCCTCTGTCCACGGCCGATGGAATGGGCGACGCCGAGATGATGCGGTTCATGGCGGGGTGCATGCTGGGCGAGGGCCCGGCACCGAGCGTGGAGACGCCGCTCCATTCGCTGCTGCCGCATCGGATGATCGTCCATACGCACGACGTGGCGACCATGAGTCTCACCAATGTGCGCGACGGGACGGCGGAGCGGCTGGTCAAGGAGCTGTTCGAGGACACCATCGTCCATGTTCCGTACGCGCGACCCGGCTTTCCGCTCGCGCGGTCGGTGAGCGGCATGGTGGACCGGATCCCGCCCCAGTCGATCGGCATGGCGCTGGCGCACCACGGCCTCGTCATCTGGGGAGACGACGCCCAGCAGTGCCAGGCCCGGCTGGCGAGCACGGTGTCGAGGATCGACGAGTATCTATCGGCATCCCGCCGCGGGCGGCGCCTCCTGGGTCCGCCGGTCCGCATCGCTCCCCCCGCGGAGCGACGCCGTGCGCTGGCTCAAACCGTGCTGCCGGTGATCCGCGGCGAGCTGAGTGCCAGGGCCCGTGTCATTCTCCACTACGATGACGCCGATGAGGTGCTGGCGCCGCTCGCGGCGGAGCGCACGCCCGCGCTCGTGCGGAAGGGCATGGCCACCCCCGAGCACCTGCTTCGCGCCGGACGCCTGCCGGTCTGGCTCGACCTCGACCTCTCGGCGACGGGGGAGCACCTGTCGCATCAGGTGAGGAGCGGCCTGGCCGCCGCGCGATCGGAGTACGAGGACTATCACGCGCGCAACGCTTCGGCCGGCGAACGGCCGCTCGACGACTGGGCCAAGGTGCTCCTCGTGCCCGGGCTGGGCGTCATCACCGCGTTCAACGACAAGCGCAGCGCCATGACCGCCAACGCCTGCTACCGTACCGTCCTGGAGACGATCGAGAACGCCGAAGCCATTGGCGGCTTCGAGTTTCTCGGGGAGCGGGATGTGTTCGAATTCGAGCACTGGCCGCTCGAGCGCCGGAAGGTCGAGGAGCAGATCGCGAGAGAGCACGCCAGGTTGCTGCCCCGGCACGTCGTCGTGATCATTGGCGGCGGGAGCGGCATCGGCGAGGCCGCGGCACGCCGGTTCGCGGAGGAAGGGGCCCACGTGATCGTCGCCGACCTCGACGACACCGTCGCCGGCAACGTCGCGGCCAGGCTGACGGCGAAGTTTCCGGGCCGTGCGGTCGGCGCGGCGGTGGACGTTCGCGATGACTCGAGCCTGGACGCGCTCTTCTCGCGCGCGGTACTCGAGTTCGGGGGAGTGGATACACTTTTTTACACCGCGGGCACCGCTCCACGGTTCGCGCCGGTCACCGACGTCGCCAGGGCCGATCTGCAGCAGCAGCTCGAGGTGCACTATCTGGGTGCGGTGGCGGCGGTGGGCCGCGCCGCGACGATCATGCGCCGCCAGGGACTGGGCGGCTCCATCGTCGCGTCGGTGTCGAAGGCGGCGCTGGTGCCGGGCAGGGACGCGGTCGCATACGGCGGCAGCAAGGCGGCTCTGATGCAGGCGCTGCGCGTGGCCGCCGTGGAATTGGGGGGCGACGGCATCAGGGTGAACGCGATTAATGCCGACCAGGTGGAGACGCCGCTCTTCCTCCGATTCGTGCGTGAGCGCGCCGCCGCCCGTGGCGTCACCGTGGAAGAGCAGCTGGAGACCTACCGGCGCCGCAACCTCATGGGCGCCAGCCTGATTCCGCCCGACGCGGTGGCCGAGATGGCGGTGCTGCTCGCGAGCGACCGCTTCCGGTACACGACGGGTGACATACTCACCGTGGACGGGGGGTTGCCGGAAGCCTTCCCCCGGTAGCGCCCGGCATCCTACCGGAGCATGCCCCGCACCGAATCCAGCGCACCGTCACCGGGCGGCAGGCGCAGCCGGAGAAGCGTCGCGAGCAGCGCGTAGACGTGGATGTTCCGGAACGCCGGCACCGTGACGCCTCGCCGGAACGCCGGCCCGTGCGCCACGAAGATGGCGCGCATGTCCGGCAGTGTGTCGTCGTACCCGTGGCTGCCGTAGGTCTCCCAGCTGCCCTCGCTTTCCCACCGGATCGTCCATCCCGGGTCCGCCACGGCCATGACCGGCGGTATTCGGGAGCTCTCCTCGAGGTGGTAGCGCGCCGGCAGGTCCGCGCGGCGATAGACGGACAGATGCCTCAGCGCACGGAGCCGAGCGTATACCGAGTCGACCAGGCCGGCATGCGGCCACGCCATGAGCACGGGCGAGAGCTCTTCTACGTCCACCCACTGCCGCGGGAGGTGCCGGCCCAGCGCGATGACGCTGTCGGGGCTGGTCGCCGCCATGCCGTGGTCGGACACCACGATGAGGTTCACGCTGTCGGCGAGGCGCCCCCGGTCGAGGCCCGCGAGCAGCGAGCCCACGACGCTGTCGGCGTGCGCAATGGCCGCGCGCGTTTCCGGAGCGTCGGGCCCGTAGCGATGACCCGCGGCATCCACGCCGCTCAGATAGAGGGTGAGGAACACCGGCCGGCGCGCGGGCGGCATGTCGAGCCACCGGAGCACTCGCGCGACGCGGTCGGCGTCGGGAAGGGCTCCATCGTACGACACCAGCCAGGTCGGCCGTGTTCCCCCAATCGGCGCTTCACTCCCCGGCCAGAAAAACGGCGCCGTAGCCAGGCCACGCCGTTCGGCGGCCACCCAGATCGGCTCGGCGAGGTAGAACCGCGGATCGCGCACCGAGCTCCGGTCGTGCATCGAGTAGACTCGACCGAGGTCCGGCGCCCTGAAGCTGTTCGCGACGATCCCATGATGGGCCGGGTAACGCCCGGTGACGATCGAGTAGTGGTTGGGAAAGGTCAGCGTGGGAAAGACCGGAATCATCGCTCGCGCCTGGACTCCCTCCCGCGCCAGGCGCGAGAGGTTCGGTGTGATGCCGCGGTCCAGGTAGTCCCGGCGAAAGCCGTCGATCGAGACCAGAATGACCGCCGGCGGACGCGCCGGCGATGCGGCCGGAGCCGGGCACGCGGCCAGAGCAATGACGAGCGCACAAAGAAGAACGTGGACCATCGAACGAATCTATCTCGTCATCGGACCAACGTCGGCGCGAATGTTGCTGTATCAGGGAGTACGAAAGAAGGGAGTCGAAGGAGCGTTTTATGATGCTTTCATTGCTGTTCCTGGCCCTATCCGGCCAGGCCGCCACACCCGCCGCCCGCCAGACCGCGCCGAACGATCCTCCCATTCACGTGTGGTTCAATTCCGACGGCGACTATCACTACCTCGACCGCGCCAAGGTCTACGCCAAGTCCGCCGACAACGGGTACATGGTCGTACTGCGCGCCGACATGAACGGTCGGGTGCGCGTGCTGTTCCCGGTCGATCCCGGTGACGATCAGGGCGTCAAGGGGGGCAAGAAGTACGAGTTGAAGGGCCGGGGAGGCCGCGAGGCGTTCGTCGCGGAGGATTCGAAGGGCCAAGGCACCGTGCTGGCCGCCTTTTCGCTCACACCTTTCCGGTTCGACGGGTTCGCGAAGGACGGTCACTGGGATGTCGCGGCCCTGACCGGGCGGGATCAGAAATTGGTGAGCGATGACGCCGAAGCCCGGCTGCTGAGTGTCGTGCACGATATGCAGTCGGCCGACGGGCACTTCGAGTACGATGTCGCGAACTACATCGTGTCGCCGCAACCGCGATATGCCCGCGTGCTCCGTCCGTATCCCTACGGATTCGGCTGGTGGGGCTGGGACCCCTGGTGGGGGTACGGTCCGGTCGTGAGCCGCGGGTTCTGGTTCGGGCCGCGCCGGCTCGTCCTTGGCGGGAGGTGGCACTACTAGGGTGGCGGAAGAGCCGTCTGGCGGAGCCGGGTACGCCTCTGCAGATTCGGGGCGACATCTCAACCGGTTTCCGCCGGATGACTCTTCGCCATTCTGCTCCCTGCTGGGGGTGACTGATGA
>Ga0075291_1000015_pt1 | contig 10979 bp, 7 predicted proteins | sample SF_Rice_20C_80N__3_FD_69757 | JGI IMG/M metagenome (GOLD analysis project Ga0075291, IMG submission 69757) | Rice paddy soil microbial communities from Twitchell Island, California, USA - SF_Rice_20C_80N_302 | ecosystem: Environmental > Terrestrial > Soil > Paddy field/soil | place: USA...
CTGTTCGACGAGATCGAGAAGGCCCACCCCGACGTGTTCAACGTGCTGCTCCAGATCCTCGACGACGGGCGGCTGACCGACGGCCAGGGCCGCGTCGTGGATTTCCGGAACGCGGTGATCATCATGACGAGCAACATCGGCAGCCAGATCATCGTGGATGCCGGCGCCGCCGACGAAGCGGCGTGGGGTCGGATCGAGTCCCGGGTGCGCGAGGAGCTGCGCAACTACTTCCGGCCCGAGTTCCTGAACCGGGTGGACGACATCGTCGTCTTCCGGCCGCTGAGCCGGGGCGACCTCGCGCAGATCGTGGACATCCAGCTCCGGAAGCTCGAGGAGCAGCTGGCGGCGCGCCACCTGCATCTGGACGTCACGCCGGAGGCGAAGGAGCTGCTGGCGACGCAGGGGTACGATCCGGTCTACGGCGCGCGACCGCTCAAGCGGGTCATCCAGCGCGAGCTGCAGAACGCCATCGCCCTCGAGCTGCTCGAGGGCACGTTCCGCGAGGGCGACTCCATCCGGGTGGAGCGCGCAGGCGAGCATCTCCGCTTCACCCGGGCGGCAGCGGCGGCGGCCAGGGCCAGTGCGTAGGGGCACGCCGTCCCCGAGCGACCTCACCGGGATGGAGGCGGCGCTTCGCCTGGCGCGGGCGGCCTCCGTGCGGCAGGAAGTGCCCGTCGGCGCGGTCGTGGTGGCCGATGGCGAAATTCTGGCGGAGGCGCACAACGAGACCGTGGAGCGGCGTGACCCCACGGCCCATGCCGAGCTCCTCGCGCTGCACCGCGCGCTCCATCGGGCAGGCGCCGACCGGCTGCCGTGGGCCACGCTCTATGTCACGCTCGAGCCATGCGGCCAGTGCGCGGGCGCCATGGTTCTGGCCAAGGTCGGCCGGGTCGTGTTCGGCGCCTTCGACGCGCGCTGCGGCATGGCAGGCTCGGTGTACGATCTGCTCCGCCACCCTCGCCTCAATCATCGCCCCGAGGTGCTCGGCGGCCTCATGGCCGAGGAATGCGGCGAGCTGCTGAAGCGCTTCTTCATGGCCCGGCGCTAGCCTCCCGCGCGGCACCGGGCCACGCTGGCAAACTCGATTGGCCGCGTATAATCTTCCGCCCCGAGTAACTCGCAGCGTCAGGACAGGTGTCCGAGTGGCTGAAGGAGCCGGTCTCGAAAACCGGTATACCCGCAAGGGTATCGTGGGTTCGAATCCCACCCTGTCCGTACCTTCCAGATTCTCCGCCGATCACACGCTACACCGGCTTGCCGGTGTCCGCCTCGCGTTGAGGGCTACGTGAGTCACCCCCACGAGCATAGCCATCCCCCGCACGGAGTGAACGACGCCCACGCGCCTGCGGCGGGCGGCCGTCGGGGCCCCGACTCGGGCCCCGCCGGGCACGACCGGCACGCGGGCCACAGCGTGGCGATGTTCCGCGACAAGTTCTGGATCTCGCTGGCCCTCACGGTGCCGACGCTCGTGTGGGGCCACATGCTGCCGAGAGCGCTCGGGTATACGCCGCCGCTCGTACCGGGATACCGATGGATCGCGCCGGTGTTCGGAACGGCGGTGTTCCTGTACGGCGGACTCGTCTTCCTCCAGGGTGCCTGGCGCGAGCTGCGCGCTCGCCTTCCCGGCATGATGACGCTGATCGGGCTGGCCATCTCCGTGGCATTCGTCTTCAGCGCCGCCGTGACGCTCGGTTACGCGGGCACGCCGCTCTGGGAAGAGCTGGCCACGCTGGTCACCATCATGCTCCTGGGGCACTGGATCGAAATGCGGTCCATCTCCCAGGCGCAGGGGGCCGTTCGCGAGCTGGCAAAGCTCCTGCCGAACACCGCCGTCCGGGTGCGGGGGGACGCGGTCGAGGAAGTCCCCATCGGTTCGCTCGAGGTCGGCGACGTCGTGCTGCTGCGGCCGGGCGCAAGCGTACCCTCCGACGGCACGGTGGCGGAAGGCGCGAGCGAGGTCGACGAGTCCCTGATCACCGGTGAATCGCGGCCCGTGAAGAAGACGGCGGGAGCGCGCGTGATCGCGGGAACGGTCAACGGGGCGGGATCACTCCGGGTGGAGGTCACCGGCACCGGCGAGCAGACGGCGCTCGCCGGGATCATGCGCCTGGTCGAGCAGGCTCAGAGCTCACGGTCGCGCGCGCAGGCCCTGGCGGATCGGGCGGCGTTCTGGCTCACCATCGCGGCCATTGCCGCGGGCGCGCTGACGTTCGTGGTCTGGATGGCGCTCCGAGGCGACGCCGCGTTCGCCGTCGAGCGGCTGGTGACCGTGCTGGTGATCTCCTGCCCCCACGCGCTGGGCCTGGCGGTGCCGCTGGTCATCGCGATTTCGACGACGATGGGCGCGAAAGGGGGACTCCTGGTGCGCGATCGCCGCGGGCTGGAGGACGCGCGAAACCTGACGGCCGTGGTCTTCGACAAGACGGGGACCCTGACCCGCGGGGAGTTCGGCGTCGTGGGGATCACGACCACGGGCGGCATCACCGAGCAGGAAGCGCTTCGGCTTGCGGCGGCCGTGGAGCGGGATTCGGAGCACACCATCGCCCGAGGCATCGTCCGGTCGGCCGGCGAGCGGGGAATCGCACCGCCGGCGGCGAGCGACTTTCAGGCGATGCCGGGCATGGGTGTGAGCGCGCGCGTGGATGGCCGGTCGTTTCTCATGGGTGGCCCCGCGCTGCTCGAGGCACGCGCGGTCGCCCTGCCCGAGCACCTGCGCGCGACGATCGGTCAGGCCGCGCGCCGGGGGCAAGCCGCCGTCATTCTGGTCGAGGAGTCGAGCGACGACCGCGCGGTGCGGCCGCTTGCCGTCTTCATCGTGGCGGACGTGGTGCGACCGGAGTCCGAGGCGGCCGTGCGGGAGCTGCACGCGCAGGGCATCAAGGTCGTGATGCTGACGGGTGATGCCCGGCCCGTCGCCGAGGCCGTGGCTGACGAGCTGGGCATCGACACCGTGTTCGCCGGAGTGCTACCCCAGGACAAGGTGGGACGGATTCAGGAGCTGCAACGCGCGGGCGAGCGTGTCGGGATGGTCGGTGACGGCGTGAACGATGCGCCCGCCCTCGTGTCGGCGGAGGTGGGCGTCGCCATCGGGGCCGGTACCGACGTGGCGGTCGAGGCCGGCGACATCGTCCTGGTGCGCAGCGACCCGAGGGATGTGCCGCGTATCGTGCGGCTGAGCCGCGCCTCGTACCGGAAGATGGTCCAGAACCTATGGTGGGCGGCGGGCTACAACGTCGTGGCCATCCCGCTTGCCGCGGGCGTCCTGGCGGGCCGGGGCCTCCTGCTCTCGCCCGCCGTTGGCGCGGTGCTCATGTCGCTCAGCACGGTGATCGTCGCCGTGAATGCTCAGCTACTCCGTCGCTCGGCCATCTAGCCACGTCCCTACCCGCCGGCACCCGCAGGCGATATGCTTCATCGGTCCTTCGCGTCAGTCTCAATACCACGGGCTCCCAGACACCGATGTCGAGCACCTCCGTGTCGCCGGGCGAGGTCGAGTTCTTTTCCCAGCTCCTCCACGCGGTGCGCGACAGCGTCATTTATACCGATCTCGACGGCACGATCCGCTACTGGAATCAGGGCGCGACCGACATGTTCGGCTTTGCGGCCGACGAAGCCATGGGCCGCACGCCCGCGCTGCTGTATCCCGACGAGCCGCCCGATCGCCTGACCGTCGAGCGCCGCCGTATCCTCGCCGGCGAGGAGTTCTCCGGTGAGTGGCGCGGCCGCCGGAAGGCCGGCGAGACGGTCTGGCTCGACGTCAAGACGACGCTGGTGCGGGGACGCGCGGGCGAGCCGATCGGCCTGATCAGCGTCGCCAAGGACATCACGCAGCGGAAGCATGCGGAGCAGGCCCTTCGGGCGAGCGAAGAGCGCTACCGGGCGTTCATCGAGCAGACCGCCGAGGGGATGTGGCGGGTCGAGCTGGAGGAGCCGATGCCGATCGGCCTCTCCGAGGACGACCAGATCGATCACTTCTACGCCTATGCCTACATGGGCGAGTGCAACGACGCGATGGCCCGGATGTACGGGCTGGAAGAGGCGTCCGACCTCGCCGGCGTGCGGCTGGGCGACCTGCTGCCGCGCTCCGATCCCCACAACATCGAGTACCTCCGCGCCTGGGTACGCAATGGCTACCGGCTGATCGAGGCGGAGTCGCACGAGCGCGACGTGCGCGGGCGGGACCGATATTTCCTCAACAACTTCATCGGCATCATCGAGGACGGGAAGCTGCTCCGGGCCTGGGGCTCCCAACGCGACATCACCGAGCGCCGCCGCGCGGAGGAGCAGCTCCGGCAGGTGGACCGGCTCGAGGCGGTAGGCCAGCTCGCGGGCGGCGTGGCCCACGAGGCGAACAACCAGATGTCCGTCATTCTCGGCTGCGCCGAGTTCGTCTTGCAGCGGAACGATCTTCCCGAGCCCGCTCGGCTCGATGTCGAGCATATTCAGCGAGCCGCCGAGCGCACCGCCGGCATCACGCAGCAGCTCCTCGCGTTCAGCAGCCGCCAGCTGCTGCATCTCAGGGTGATCGAGGTAAATGCCACGATCCGCCGCCTCGAGCCCATCCTGCAGCGCACTTTGTCGCCGAATCAGCGGCTCACCCTGCGGCTCACGGCGGAGCCCGACCTGGTGTGGGCCGATGCGGGCCAGCTCGAGCAGGTGCTCCTCAATCTCACGCTGAACGCGAGGGATGCGATGGCCGCTGGGGGAGCGGCGACGATCGAGACGGCGACGGCCTACCTCACCCCCGAGTATGCCGGGGGGAAGGAGGGCACCCGTGTGACGCCCGGACCCTACGTCCTCATCGCCGTGACGGACACCGGCCACGGGATGGACCGCGAGACCATGTCACGCGTGTTCGAGCCGTTCTTCACGACGAAGGAGGTGGGCCGGGGCACGGGTCTCGGATTGTCCACCGTATACGGCATCGTCAAGCAGTGCGGCGGCTTCATCTGGGCCTACAGCGAGCCGGGGCTGGGGACCACGTTCAAGGCCTATCTGCCGGTCGCGGGTGAGTCGTCGCACACGGAGCGGGCGGCCCGGCGGGATCTGCGCTCGAAATCCGGCGAGACGATCCTCCTCGTGGAGGATGACGCGATGGTCCGGCGCGTCGTGGGACGGGCGCTCCGGGAATTCGGGTATGCGGTCGTCGAGGCCGAAAACGGGAAGGAAGCGCTGGCCTGGCTCGCCCAGTCTCCGCCGCCCGCGCTCGTCGTCACCGATCTCATCATGCCGGAGATGGGCGGACGCGAGATGGCGGCGGAGCTGGTGAAACGGTATTCCGATCTTCCGGTCGTCTTCACCTCGGGATACACCGACAACGAGGCCGTGCGCCGCGAGCTGGTCCAGGAGAACCGTCCTTTCCTTCAGAAGCCGCTCACCCCCGACATCCTCCTTCGAACCATCCGCGGACTCCTCGACCGGAGCTAGGTGCCATGTCGTCGGGCCTGCCGAGGACCATCGCCGACAGGCTCATCGGCTGTCTCCTGGGCCAGGCCGTCGGAGACGCACTCGGTTTCGTCGTGGAAGCCGAGTCGCCCGAGGTCGCCGCGGCGTACGTCCGGGACCTGGCGGCGGACCGGACCGGTGAGCGCGGGCGCGACGGATTTTGCCTCGGGCAGTACAGTGACGACACCCAGCTCGCCCGGGAGCTCCTGCTCGCCGTTCGCGACGCGAGCTGCTGGGACCCCGGCGCCTTCGCGCGCCGCATCGCCGGTCTCGTGACCGCTGGACAGATCGTGGGCGCCGGGCCAGGGACCCACGCAGCGGCGGGACGGCTGGCGGCGGGAATGGCGTGGAGTCAGGCGGGAACGCCGGCGCCATACGACGGCAACGGCAGTGCGATGCGGGCGGCGCCGATTGGGGTGCTCTTCGGCGATCAGCCGGTACTCATGCTCCGCGTGGCGCGGGAGCAGAGCCTGATCACACATGGCGACGCTCGCTGCAGCGCGGGGTCGGTGGCCGTGGCGGGCGCCGCCTGTCTCGCGGCGAGCGGCGGGCCGGTCGAGGCGAGCGAGTTTCTTGGCCGTCTCGCCTCGTGGGTCGAGGCCGAAGACCGAAGGTTCGCGGACGCGGTCCGCGCTCTCGGCGGGTGGGTGCGGTTGCCGCCCGATGACGCGGCCGTGTGTCTGCACCAGTCCGGACTGGATGCCGCCTTCGCCGGCCGCGGGCGGGGGATCTCGGCGTCGGTGGTTCCGAGCGTTGTGTGGAGCCTTTACGCGTTTCTCCGAACGCCGGACGACTACTGGGCGACCATCTGCACGGCGATCCGCATCGGCGGCGATACCGATACCATGGCGGCAATGGCCGGCGCCATCAGCGGCGCGCGACTGGGACTCGCCGCACTGCCGCATGCGCTGCTCGAGCGGGTCAACGACCGGGGCGAGTGGAAAGCATCCGAGCTGGCGGCACTGGCGCGCGAGTGCGCGAGTCTCGCGGGTGGATGGCCTCGCGGCGCCTCTTGAGGGCCCCCACAGGGGTGTTATTCTTGCGCAATTGTTCCCCCCAGCCCCGAGACGACCATGCCCCATGGCACGATCTACCAGGACATCACCGCGACGGTCGGCAACACTCCGCTGATCCGGCTCAATCGGCTGGGGAGCGGGTTGCCGGGACGGATCGTGGTGAAGCACGAGGGCTTCAATCCGTACAATTCGGTCAAGGATCGGATCGGCGGTGCCATGATCGACGACGCCGTGGAGCGGGGCTTTCTCCGTCCCGGGATGATCATCGTGGAGCCGACCAGCGGCAACACCGGCATCGGCCTGGCCTACGTGGCCGCCACGCGAGGGTTTCGCTGCATCTTCGTCATGCCCGATACGATGACGATCGAGCGCCGGCACCTGCTGCGCGCGCTGGGGTGCAGGATCGTGCTGACGGAAGGACCCAAGGGCATGAAGGCGGCCATCGCCCGCGCCGAGGAGATCCTGTCCCGCCTCGGTCCGCGGGGCTGGATGCCGCGCCAGTTCGACAATCCCGCCAACCCGGCGATGCACTATCGCACCACCGGCCCCGAGATCTGGGCCGACACTGAAGGGAAGGTGGATGTCTTCGTGTCGGGTGTCGGGACCGGCGGCACGATCACCGGCGCCGGCCGCTATCTCCGCGAGCGGAATCCCTCCATCCGGATCGTCGCGGTGGAGCCGGCCGAAAGCCCGGTGCTCTCGGGCGGCGACCCGTCGCCGCACCGCCAGCAGGGCATCGGGGCCGGGTTCATCCCCGGCAACCTCGACACGAAGATCTACGACGAGGTCATCCGGGTGGCGAACGACGATGCCATTGCCACCACGCGTCGCCTGGCACGCGACGAGGCGATCTTCGCGGGGATCTCGTCCGGATCGATCACCTGGGCGGCACTGCAGGTGGCCGCGCGGCCGGAGAGCGCCGGCAAGCTGATCGTGTCGGTCGTGTGCGACTTCGGCGAGCGGTATCTCTCGAATCCGGTGTTCACCGAGCTGCCCGATCCCGATTTTGCCGACGTGGCGGCCGCCCTGGAGGAGCCGGCGGGCATCGCCTGACGTTCGCCATTATTTTCCTCCAGTCCCGTCACCCATTCCCTCACCCGAGGCACACGCATCCGTGACCACTCCCGCACGCCCCCGCCCACTCGACGGAGACTCAGCCACGCCGGAACGCATCGACGCGATCTTCGGCAGCGACACGTTCTCGCGAAGCACGATGCGCCAGCGGCTGCCGAAGGAGGTCTACCGCAGCCTCCTGCGCACCATCGATCAGGGGCAGCCGCTCGATCCCGCGGTCGCGGATGTCGTCGCGGCGAGCATGAAGGATTGGGCGATCGAAAACGGGGCGTCGCACTATACCCACTGGTTCCAGCCGCTCACGGGTCTGACCGCCGAGAAGCACGACTCCCTGGCGGCGCCGGACGGGGCGGGCGGCGTGGTCTTCAATTTCTCGGGCTCCGAGCTGGTGCAGGGCGAGCCGGACGCCTCGAGCTTTCCGTCGGGCGGGATCCGGGCCACGTTCGAGGCGCGAGGCTACACGGCCTGGGATGCTACCAGTCCCGCGTTCCTCATGCGGGGGGAGAACAACGTCACGCTGTGCATTCCGACGGCGTTCGTCTCCTGGACCGGCGAGGCCCTCGACACGAAAATCCCCCTGCTGCGCTCGGTGGAGGCGCTCTCCCGCCAGGCGATCAGGATCCTCCGCATCTTCGGCGCCGACGAGGGCGTCACCCGGGTCTACACCACCGTCGGGCCCGAGCAGGAATACTTCCTGGTGGATCGCGATCTGTACTTCAAGCGACCCGACCTGCTGATCTGCGAGCGGACGCTGTTCGGCGCCAAGCCGCCCAAGGGTCAGCAGCTCGAGGACCACTACTTCGGCACCATCCCGCCCCGTGTGCTCGCCTTCATGGCGGAGGCTGAGCGGGAGCTGTATCGACTCGGCGTGCCGGTCAAGACGCGCCACAACGAGGTGGCGCCCGGCCAATACGAGATCGCCCCCCTCTTCGAGCCGAGCCAGATCGCCGGCGACCACCAGATGCTGATCATGGAGACCCTCAAGCGCGTGGCCCCGCGGTACGGACTCCAGGCGCTGCTCCACGAGAAGCCCTTCGCCGGCGTCAACGGGTCGGGCAAGCACAACAACTGGTCGATGTCCACCAACACGGGCGTCAATCTGCTCGATCCGCAGGACGAGACGCACACCAACATGCAGTTCCTGGTCTTCTTGGTCGCGACGATCCGGGCCGTGGACCTGCATGCCGACCTGCTGCGCGCGTCGATCGCCTCGGCGGCCAACGATCACCGCTTGGGCGCCAACGAGGCGCCGCCCGCCATCATCTCGATCTTCCTGGGCAAGATGCTGAACGACATCCTGAGTCAGGTGGAGCGCGGGCTTCCCAAGCGCACCATCCGCGGCGGCACGCTCGATCTGGGCGCCACGACGCTGCCCCAGCTTCCGCGGCACTCGGGCGATCGGAATCGCACGTCGCCCTTCGCGTTCACCGGAAACAAGTTCGAGTTCCGCGCGGTGGGCTCGAGCGCCAGCATCGCCTGGCCCAACACGGTGCTCAACACGATCGTAGCGGAGTCGCTCGATTACGTGGCGACCGAGCTCGAGCAGGCCCTCGGCTCACGTTCCACGCCGGCGCGGCTGCAGGCGGCCGTGCTCTCAGTCCTCAAGAAGCTGATCAAGCAGCACAAGCGGGTCATCTTCGACGGCGACAACTACGCCGATGAGTGGCACACCGAGGCCGAGCGGCGCGGCCTGCCCAACCTCCGGGACTCGGTGGCCGCGTTCCACGTGCTCCGCGCCCGGAAGAACGTGGATCTCTTCCGGAAGTATGGCGTGCTCACCCGATCGGAGTACGAGTCCCGGATTCACATCCAGCTCGAGAAATACGTCAAGCAGCTGGCCATCGAGGCGGAGACGATGGTGGCGATGGCCAGGAATCTGATTTTGCCGGCCGCGCTGGAGCACCAGCGCCGGGTAGCCGAATCGGTGGCGGCCACGAAGGCCGCCGGGGTGGACGCGAGCGACGGGGTGGCCGCGCTCAAGGAGCTGGTCTCTCTGGTGGCGGAGTTCCGGAAGCGGACGGCGGAGGTAGAACGGCTGGTGGCGCACACCGACGGCGACCCGGGCAAACACGCCGCCTGGATCAATCGCGAGCTCAAGCCCGCCATGGCCCGCCTGCGCGAGACGGGTGACGCGCTGGAGACGCAAGTCGCCGCGAGCCTCTGGCCGATGCCGAATTACCGGGATCTGTTGTTTCTGAAGTAATGTCGCGAGTCTCGAGTCGCGAGTCGTGGCGAGTAGAGATCCGGCCTCGCTCGCGACCCGCGACCCGTCACACCGGCCACCCGCTGGGCCGCTGTCGGGTCAGCACGAACAGCTCGGAAGGGCACTTGGCAGGGGTGAGGATGCCCGCCATGGCCTGAAACGCCATGACTTCCTCGGGCGAGGTGTCGGGATCGAAATAGACGGCGAGCGCTTCCACCAATGTCGCCCGATCGGGGCGGGCCAGTGCTTCGAGCCAGGGCTGCGGGTCCGACAGCCGGCGGCGCTCCAACCGGACCCGCACCGCCCCATCGAGCCAGCAAGGACGTGTGCCGAGGTCGTCCAGGAGCGCCTCGCTCAGGAGGAAGCTCTCCCCGTTGGGCGTGATGGCGCCGAACCGCATCTTCCCGCGCTCGTTGCGGCGGTGAATCACGGTACCCCAATGGAACCCGGCCGGGCCATGGTGGTACCAATCCAGGACACGGAGGAGCTGCTCTCTCAGGGCGTCAACTACAAGAGGTGATTGCATATCGGCCGCTGGCGACAAGGCTGAGACGTGTGCCGGCTCGGGCGACTTCCACCGCTGCTTTTCTGCAGAATGCGGGCCAGACGCTCCCGGTTCCCCCTGGCGCCCCATCACCCCGCCGGACACATTCGCTTCCCACCATGACCATCTACGGCGATCCGACCTCTCATGTCCTCTACCGCAAGCTGAGGCACGACTACCCACGCATCGTCCGGGGCGAGGGGTGCTACCTCTACGACGCGGACGGGAAGCGCTACCTCGACGGCAGCGGCGGAGCGTTCGTGGTGAACCTGGGCCACGGAGTCGGGGAGATCGCGGAAGCGATCGGCGCCCAGTCCAGGCGCCTGGGGTACGTCAGCGGCATGGCCTTCACGCACGATCCGGTGGAGGAATTCGCTGCGGAGATCGCCGCGCTCTCCCCGGGCGACCTCGACCTGGTCTACCCGCTGTCGAGCGGCTCCGAGGCGGTGGAGGCGGCGCTCAAGCTGGTACGGCAATACTGGGCCGAATTGGGCCATCCCGGAAAGCACCGGATCGTCACGCTCTCCCCGGGCTATCACGGCAACACGCTATTGGCGCTCTCGGCGTCGGCGCGCGAGCACTACACGGTCTACTTCCGGGGATGGCTGGTCGATATGATCCGGGTGCCCGCGCCCTATGCCTACCGCTGTGAATGCGGCGGCGCGGCGCCGCTCTGCCCCGCCTGCAGCGGGGAGGC
>Ga0075291_1000018_pt1 | contig 10667 bp, 10 predicted proteins | sample SF_Rice_20C_80N__3_FD_69757 | JGI IMG/M metagenome (GOLD analysis project Ga0075291, IMG submission 69757) | Rice paddy soil microbial communities from Twitchell Island, California, USA - SF_Rice_20C_80N_302 | ecosystem: Environmental > Terrestrial > Soil > Paddy field/soil | place: USA...
AGATATTTGCCAATGTGGCGGGCTATCAAACGCGTGTATTGATCGTACGTGCCGCCCGGCGAATAGCCGACGATGAACGTGAGCGTTTTATCCCGATAGATATCTTGCGCCTGCGCGACAGTTACGAAACCGAGAAGACAAACTACCGTTGTTAAGAGCGCGAATGGGTTTTTCCATTTGCCAATCATCGTATTCTCCTAAAGTTGTCTCGGAATGAGATCGTCACTGCGTATTGTTGGTGAACCGCGATCCTGCGCATCCGGCTGCACTGGCCCAAAGCGATTTCAAAGTAGTCAGAGCCGCCGTGCGCGTCAAGCAAAAACGCCATAATCGCCTAGCGTGGCAAAACGGTCGAGGAGCTAGTCTAGGGCACGCTTGATCATTCGTCGACTGCTGTTAGAAAGAACCTGACGTAGACTATCGGAGGCGAAAGATGGAAAACCAGCAAAGCGCGGTTTGGGATAGCCTGCGCAATCTAAAGAAATCCGCGACGGATAAGAAGATCGCCGGTGTTTGTGGAGGATTTGGCGAGCACACCCCGGTGCCGGCATGGGTATGGCGCGCATTGTTTCTGATATTGGCATTTGTCTGGGGCATCGGCCTCGTTGCGTACATCGTGTTATGGATTTGCATGCCGCCGGCAGAGCAACAGCGCAATCCGTAGCCTGTCTTGACGCGAGTCTGCAGCGAGGCCTGCCGATGCAGGTGCGGCCTGGTTGCAATCTTCCACATTTCCGTCAATCATCTTTCCCGACATCTATGAGACGGCTGAGTGGGTTCTTCGCAGTTTTGATGTTTGCCGGGTGCGCCAAGGTCGTTTCCGTGGAGCGCCTCCCGGACATCACACTAAGCGAGGCGACTTTTTTCCCTACAATCGAGGCTCATACAGACGCGCCGATCGTCAGCGGCAACCGCATCGACGTTTTGCTCAACGGGGATGAAACGTTCCCGGTGATGTTACGTGACATAAAAGCCGCCAAGTCTACCATTACGTTCGCCCAGTATCTCTTCGAAGGAGGCTCTTTAGCCCGCGAGTTTGCTGAAGCTTTTGCAGAGCGCTGTCGCAATGGCGTGAAGGCGGACATCCTTCTCGACAGTCACGGCTCGGGCAATACTCCCGCCGACATTCTTGCATTGATGCGCGATGCCGGTTGTCACGTGGAATTTTTTCGCCGGGTCGAGGCCCCGGCAATCCTCTTTCCATGGAAACTGCTGCAGTACAATTATCGCAGTCACCGGCGCGTTCTGGTCATCGATGGCAAAGTGGGATTTACCGGCGGCTATGGAATCGCCGACACATGGCAAGGGGACGGACGCACCGCGGATCATTGGCGCGATACCAACGCGCGCATCGAAGGTCCGGTGGTTAAGTTTCTTCAGGCCGCATTCGCCGAAAGCTGGCTCGAAACCACCGGAACTGCAATCGGTGGCGAAGGCTATTTCCCACATCTCCAGCCGATAGGAAAAGTTCCAGCGCAAATCGTCAGCAGCTCGCCGGCGGGCGGCAGCTTTCAGAATTACATGCTGTTTTTGCTGTCTATCAACTCGGCGCGGAAATCCATTATGATAACCAACCCCTACTTTATCCCCGATGAGGTGATGACTGACGCGTTACTGAAAGCTGTCTCCCGTGGAGTGCACGTCGTGATCTTGGCTCCGGGGAAAATAGACAGCAGGCTCACCTATGTGGCCAGTCGCGGCCACTACGGCGACTTGCTGCTCGGCGGCGTCGAGATTTATGAATATCAGGCGGCCCTGATGCACGCGAAAACGATGGTCGTCGATGGGGTTTGGGCGACCATCGGAAGCACTAACTTTGATAATCGATCATTTGCGTTGAACCAGGAGCTAAATCTGACGGTCTACGATGGCTCCATCACGCGGCGGCTGGAAGAAATTTTTCGCGAAGACCTAAAGCACTCAAAAAAAGTAGGTTATGAAGAGTGGAACTCCCGCGGTATCCTAGAACGTCTCTGGGAACTTTTTACCTTTCCAGTCAAAGAGCAGTTGTGATTGGACTTACGACGCTCAAGAATCTGTATCCTTAATTATTGTCTAAGCGGAAAAGTGGGCGACTCCGTGATGTCACCGGCATCTCATCGAAACTTCCTTAGATAGTACGATTCTGCCGCGCGGTTACTTACTTTTCCAGCAGGAGCTTCTTCATCCTTTCGATTACCTCGGGCGGTTGCACCATGATCTCTTTCGCCATAGCCTCGAGCTCCGCGCCGCTCGAGAGATCTAAATCCCATCGTCTCTTCTGAGCGTCTGCCAATAACGCCGGATCATTCATGGCCTTGGTGAAAGCATCGCGCAAAGTTTGTACTCGGTCTGGAGGCGTAGCCGGCGTACCGATAATAGGCCTGCCGAGATCCCCGGAGGAGAGCAGCACTCGCGCAAGGCGCTTCGTTGCTTCAGGTGTTTTATGTGTTTCCATCAGCTCGTAAAAAGTTGGCACATCGGGTAATTTCGAATAACGCTTGGTTCCGCTTTGTACTAAAGCACGAACAAACCCTTTCTTAATCCACGTGCGGGTGGGTTCACGGTCCACATAAGCCGAAACGGTTCCAGCGCGGCAGTGTATTTCCCCTTTTTCCATGGCAAGGTTCATTTCGCCGCCGCCGCCGTAACCCAGGACCATATTGATCTTGATCCTAAGCACTTCCTCAACAAGCCTCGGCAAGAAATAAGCCAATCCGGCGCGCGCCGTAGCCGCACACCTCGGCGGCTCGGTAGCATTACGCATTTCGTCTAAGGTCTTGGAGGGAAAGTCGGTCCGTATAAACAAGACTTGCGCTATCTTTTCGGGCGAGCCGATCCAGACAAATTTCGGCCAGTCGAACTTTACTTGTTTTGATCCTATAAGTTGATCGTTGTACAGAGCCGGATTGACGATGGCGAGGGACAAACCGTCCGGTTTAGCGATGTTAAAAATGTAGTTGGCTGCGGTTATGCCCCCCGCGCCGGGCATATTCTGCACCACAATATCGGGATTTCCCGGAATGTGCTTGCCTAAATGTTGTGCGATGAAGCGAGCCCAGTCGTCCATCGCTCCCCCTGCTGAGTTCCCGACCACGAGCCGAATCGTTTTGCCTTTAAAAAATTCTTCTGCGCTCTCTTGCGCCGCATTGGCCGCGACTGCAAACCCAAGTAGGATTGACACTGAAATAATCAATTTTCTCATAAGACCTTCTCCTCGAGTCGTCATAGCCATTTTGCTCGCACTCGGCCAACCGGCGGCCAAGATGATGAATCCGCAGATGCACGCCAGAGGGACAATTAGTCCAAGGCCAAGGTGTCTGTCAAGACAGCATGCGCAGCACTAAAACGTTTCTTTGGCAGCGAGAGATTGATCTGATCATCCCTGTCATTTCGAACAAAGTGAGAAATCATTCTTTTAAAGGTTTTGTTCATGGCAGTGATCACAGACTGAGCGGATGTTTATACGGCCTGTGGCGGAACGGCAGATAGATATACGCTTGACGATCGCCCGACGAAAGGAATAAATATTGAATTGCCATTTGGTGTCAAATCGCCGCAGGAGGATGCTATGTCTCAGTCCGCCGTGCAGAAATTTATCGTTTCCACACGCGATCTCTTTGCTGCTGAAGCAGATCCGGCGAGGCGCTGGGAACGGATGCCGCCGTTGCTGCAAGAACTGCTTGCCGATCCCTCGATTAAAGAGCAAGCGAAAAGCTGGCCCGATTGTTCACAAGGGAGCGAACGGGCGGAAAATTTACTTTTTTACGAGGATCCCGATTATAAGTTTGTCATCAACGGATTGATCAAAGCGCCGAAAACCCGAACCCAGATCCACGATCACGCCCATAACTGGACACTGTACGGCGTTCTCGATGGCACCGAGACCATCAAGCGTTATGAACGGACCGATGATCGCTCGAAGCCGGACTACGCCGAAATCCGCAAGACCGTCAATGTGAAAGTTGGTCCCGGCAAAATCGATCTGGTTCCTCCCTATGAAATCCACGCCGAGGAGAGCGGTGACGAGCGCACCGTTGCGATTATCGTGCGCGCGGAAAAAGCCGGCGGCTTTCTCCAGGGCCGCTACGACCCGGCGACAAAAAGGTATTGGCAGGGGTACGGCCCAAAGCAGCTCCCTTACGAACTAAAGTAGGTTCGTCCGATTCATTTAGCTCCTTCCGAGTCATCGATGGCTACAGAATCGCGCGTTGGTAAGCCGCGCATCGCTGTTTTCTCCGGCCCTACGGCGACGATTCAAAATACCGAGCCGCTGGTGACGAGCAACAAGGCGCGCGAAAAGTATGGGTTGCCGCCGCGAAATCACGCCGACGGCTCGGCGATGCGCTTCGACGTGTTGCGCCCGCAGCGTCTGGCCGCGCCGGTGACGGTGTACATAGAGCAGTTCAGCGCACACCCGTTGGAGCGCGATTTCGCCGAGCTTCACGCTGCGCCGGATGGTTATCTCGACGGCGCCGGCGTCTTTCACAAACAGCGAACGAGTGCTAATGACAAGCCGGTATACGAAGTCACGCTGCGACCGGAAGATGGCCTCTATCCGTTGCCTTACATGGCGCGGCAGATGAACGGTCAGCCGTGGGAGATGGACGGGACTGAAAAGAACGCGCCCGGCGAGCTGTGCCGCGTGCCGTTTTTCCCCGATGGCTCGAGGCTTTTCGAGGAAATCGACCGTCTCGGAGTTTCACACGATGGCGTCGGGTGTTTGCTTACCGCCAAGGCTGATTTCGAATTTTACCGCGCCCTACCTTCCGGTGGTTATGCGAAAGGCCGAAGCGCCGGCGAGCGAACCGATGTCGGCGAGGGCGATATTGCTCCGGAGACTCGCGGTATCGATTTCTTTCCTTACCGGCCCGGTTACTTGCGCAAAGAGCCGCCGATGGCGGCGCTCGCTCGGGTGACCAACGTCGTGCAACACGCTCTCGGGAGCGGCAGATATTTGGGCGCGATCTGGCTCGAAGGCAGCCCGTTCGTCGAAGAGACGACTTATTGGCTCAATCTGTTGATCGATACGACCGTGCCGATTGCCGGCAATTCTTCCCAGCGGCCGCACGGCGCGCTCGCCAACGACGGCGATCGCAACATCGTAGATTCGGTGGAATACATCACATCGAGGATCTGGGCGGATGAAACCGGCAGGGATTGTGTCGGCGCCGTGGCGATCCTCGATGAAGTAATCTTTACTTCACGCGATGTGCAGAAAGCCGATGCGCGACCCGGCGGTTACGTTGCGACAGGGGGCCATGGCGGCATCATCGGTAGGATGGGCCATCCTGGCGCGCCGCAATTTTCATTCAAGCCGGTGAAGCGGCATACGTACAAGTCGGCGGTGAACCTGAGCCGGCTGACGAGAGAAGTTCAAGGTTCAAGGGTTCAAGGTTCAAAGGTCGGAACCGTCGTGGTCGCAATCAAGGACGATCGAGGCGATCTGTTGCCCACCGCCATTGCGAAAGTCACGATCGTCAAACATGCGCGCTACTTGCCGGAAGACACCAGCGGAAACGCCGGCCAGGAAGTCGATATTCTCGCGCGGATTGAAAAAAATTTGCGCGACGCGCCGCTTGCGGGGTTCATTGCCGAAGGATCGGCGCCGTTCGGCGCCATGAGCAATTCGGTCGATGCAGCGCTCAAGCGCGCCACGTTCAGCGGCATGCCGGTGGTAAAAGTGGGCCGAGGCAATGCCGGCGGCTTTGTCGATCCCACACGCGACCCGCTGGCAATTGCGGGCAGTAATTTAACCGCGACCAAAGCGCGGCTGCTGTTGATGGCCTGTTTGATGAAATTGGGCTGTTTGCCGCCTGCTATCGACCCGGCGAACCCGACCGCGGCGGAGGCAGAAGCGACGAAGGCGAAGCTGAAAGAATATCGAGAAATTTTCGATACGCACTGAAATTTGGAGGAACCGTTATGTCGGGAAAACATGGCCACAAGCCCTTCGAAGGCCATATGCATGATTACGAAGCGCACATCAAAGCCGTTGAGGAAGATTTGGAATACTACCGCGCCAAGCGGTTCGAACCACGGATTTTCTATTTAATTCGGCGCGGCGTGGTCACGTTCTATGATCTGCTAAAAGTCCGAAGCGCGCTAAAAAAGAAGGACCGTTTTTTCAAGGTCAATAAACCCCAAGGAAAGAATATCGAGGCGCGGGTGCGCTATCTCGAAGAATGGCTCGATGAGTACGTAAAAGGTATTGCTCTGGTTTCGGCGCGGACGGTCGAAGGCATGGATATGGTGACCGAGGACAACCGCAAAGAGCGCGGCGACTACGATGACTTTTTCAAAATTAAAAAGAAAGAACATCATGGCGCTCTCGGCGAGCGCATGGTGAACCTGGAGCGAGATCTGACAGATTACCAGGAGCTTCTCGAGGTATTTGTCCAGGCTCTGATCAAGCGCGGCTGGGCGACACGAGAGGATTTGGAACAACGCTGGAGACAGCTTCATGAGGAGCGTCCCTGGGCGGGGGGCGTGATTGTCGCCAAAGCGTGGACCGATTCCGCATTCAAAGAAGCGCTGCTCAGGACGGGGAGAGAAGCATTGAGAGAAATGGGAGTGCACCAGGGCAAAGTGGGCAAGCTGGTGGTAGTGGAGAATACCGACAAGGTGCACAACCTGATCGTGTGCACTCTCTGCTCCTGTTATCCCTACGACATTCTCGGCGACACTCCCTGGTGGTACAAGCACGAAAGTTATCGAACCAACGTCGTGCAAAATCCGCGCGCCTGCGCCAAGGAAATGTTTCAATTGGAACTTCCAGCGAGCAAAGAAGTCCAAGTGTGGGACAGCACGTCCGACGTTCGCTATTTCGTTTTGCCGCAGCGGCCTGCCGGCACCGAGGGAATGTCGGAAGAAGAATTAGCCAAGCTCGTTACCGTCGACAGTTTGATCGGAGCAGGCTATGCGCTCGAACCATCGGAGCAAAAAGAAGCGGAAAGATCAGGAGCAACGCCGGAAGCGCCCAGGGTCCGGCCGGATTGAGAAGAACGATGAATTCAACCGACAGCAAATACAAGATCGGTGACGCCGTCATGGTTGCCGTCGATAACCCGACCGGCAACCCGCGCACGCCGAAATACATTCGAGGCAAACGCGGCGTCGTCGGCTTAGTTCACGGTGTTCTGGAAAACGTCCGGGATCATCGCGGCATTCACAAGCCGCTTTACACTGTCAAATTCGACCTAAGCGAGGTGTCGACTTGCCACGACCAGGACTCGATCTGGGTGGATGTGCACGAGGAGTGGTTGAGCGAGGTCAGGCAGGATAGCTGATAATAGCCGAGGAGCTTGCGCAGGATATGCGATGATAAATCAGCTAACCCCATACTTGGCTCGCCGTCTGCACAATCGTATCTAATTTCTGCCACATCTCGTCCTCACTGAGAACTTTCGAATCGATCCCGCCAAAGCCGCACTGTGGGCTGAGGGCGAGTTGGTCGAGGGGCAAGAATTTGGCAGCTCGGTCGATCCTGCGTTTCAGGTCATCGACCGTTTCCATATCGGAGTTCTTGGTCGAGACCAAGCCGAGTACGACGATCTTGTCTTTAGGCGCGAGGCGCAGCGGTTCGAAGCCGCCGGCGCGCTCGCTGTCGTACTCGAGCAGGATGCGTTGGTGCTTGAGAGTGTTGAAGAGCTTTTCGGCAATGACGTCGTAGGCGCCTTCGCGGTGCCATTGGGGCACGAGCTTGCCGGTTTTCGGATCGATCGTCCGAGCGTTGCCGCGGCAGATGTGGATGCCGAATGCGACACCCGAAAACCCTTCGATGAGAGCGTTGTCGGCTTCGATGGAGCGTTGGAAGTTCCTTTCCGGGTCCTCGCCGCGCGACCGCATTCTATCCAAGGAAACCTTGTCGACATAGGCGGTGTACCCCGGCGCGTCGATTTGAATGTACTTGCATCCGGCTTGCACTAGCTCAGCGACGATTTGCCGTTCGATTTGGACGACGTGGTCGACGAAATCGTCAAGGCCTTTGTAGACGTCAAGCGAAGCCTCCCACCTGAATCGCTGGGCGATGCGGTCGGGACCGAGCACGGTTACTTTCGCGGGCACTTTGGCAACGCTCTGAGCATAGCGGAATTCTTGCAGCGGAAGGTTGCGAACCAACTTCAGACGTTCAGCAGCTCCGCGCCGCGTAATGATCGCCGGACCGGCTTCTTCGAAGTTTTGCTCAGCGCGCTCCAGCGGATTTTCATTGAGATCGCGCTTCTCGTAGTAAAGTGAAATGTTCTTGGGCACGTCAAAGCCGGTGACGCACTCCGAAAAACTTTCCTGGAAACTATGGCGGCGAAACTCGCCGTCAGTGACTACGGGAAAGCCGTGCGCTTCCTGTTTTTGAATTACATCGCGGATAGCGCCGTCTTGCGCATTCGTCAATTCGTCCCGCGACGCTTGCCCACGGTCGTAGCGGGAGAAGACGTCCTTTAGCTTGTTTGGACGCACCAGACTGCCGATATGATCGATGCGAATCGTGTTTAGGTCGTGGTGCGTTGCCATAGGGACTCCTGATTTGTGCGCTTTTAATTGTAGCTTTTAAGAAGGATTTCTCGGCTTCGCCTCGAAATGACCGGTCAACGGGTATCCTAAGTCGGACGGCTTTGCGACGCCAGCCCGGCGTATCAACGTCGGGGCGGCCGGCGGTTGCCCCGGATCTTACATAAATTCGACGAAAATCGAATTGGCGACGAGCAAGCCTTTGGAAGTCAGTTTCAGGTAGTTTCGTTTTTCTTCGAGCAGATCGCCTTCGATCCAGTCGCGAATTCTGGGGTACAATTCTACCGGAGGTTTGCCGAATCTCGAAGAAAACTTTCGGATCGAGACCCCTTCCGTCATTCTCAATCCGAGAAACATGAATTCGCCCGCCGCCTTGGCGGGATCGATTTCTTCGCGTTCGACTACGCCTTGCTGCAACTCAGCAACTTGGGTCATGTAACGACCCGGATTTTTCTCATTGCTCCATCGCCGGCCATATCCACCGGCGGAAATTTCCTGTTTGTAGCTATGGGCGCCGGCACCCAGGCCGAGATAATCGCCGCCACGCCAATAATTGACATTGTGCCGCGAGTGCCAGCCCGGACGGGAATAATTCGAGATTTCATAGCGGGACAAACCGGCGGCGGACAATTTGTTCTCGATCAGCTGCGCCATGGCGATTTCTTCTTCCTCGCTGAGGGATCTCATTCGGCCGGCGCGGTACTCGTAATGAAACGGCGTGCCTTCTTCAAAGGTGAGATTGTAGGCCGAGAGATGCGGCGGTTGAAATTCCAAAGCGGTATCGAGATCGGCTTCCAGCTCCGTCAAGGTCTGGCCCGGATTGGCATAGATCAAATCGAAGCTGAAGTTGCCGAACCCCGCTTCGCGCAGCGAGCCGAGAGCCTTGCGCGCTTCATCCGCGCCATGCGTGCGCCCGAGAAATTTTAGCAATCGCGGTTGGAATGATTGCACGCCGACGCTGATGCGGTTCACGCCGGCGTCGCGATATCCCAGAAATCTATCGCTGTCGACGGTGCTGGGATTCGCTTCCAGCGTGATTTCGCAATCCAGGTTGATTGGAAATGTTGCCGCGACCCAGGCGAGCAGTTTGCCGATGCTCGTTGGCTGGAAGGTAGACGGCGTACCGCCGCCGAAGAAGATGCTTTGTACGGTTCGGTCTTGCCATTCGTCGAGGGCTCCGTAATGCTCCAGTTCACGCAAAAGAGCATCGGTGTAGTCGCCTTCCGGAATTTCCGCAACGACGTGGGAATTAAAATCACAGTAGGGGCACTTGCTGACGCAGTAAGGGATATGGATATAGAGAGAGAAAGGCGGCCGCATTATGCCCCTATCATATTAGGCCGTGTACGTCCCGGCAACTGCCCGCCTTTCCGTGGTCGCCGGTTCAGAGCCGGAATAGCGCCTGTCGCTGCGCAAGTCGGCTTTCGAATCGAGATTTTTCACTTCGATTATTCCGCTTCGGCGTCTGAGAAAAACACGGTCCAACGATCCACCGAGTTTGACCGACCTTTGAAATCAAGTTAGGTGTTGTTATGATTTGACCGGAGATTTTTTGGGAGACCAGCGATGTCAGTTCATGAGCACAAGGAAAAAGGCAAGAAGAGCATCCGCTGTTTTGTCATTACCGTGAGCGACACTCGTGACGAGAGCACGGATACAAGCGGGCTGAGCATCCAGAAATTCCTCATCGGCGAGGGTCACCAAACCGCGGGTTACCAGATCGTCAAGGACGAGCCACTCCAGATCGAGCGGGTACTTGAAGAAGCGCTTTCACGGGCCGACGTCGACGCGGTGATCGTCAATGGCGGCACCGGCATCGCGCCGCGCGACGGCACTTATGAAGTCGTGAATCGGTTTCTTGAAAAAAAGCTCGACGGGTTCGGCGAGGTTTTCCGTTATCTGAGTTATCTGGATATCGGCTCCGCTGCGATCATGAGCCGGGCTGCCGCCGGCAGCGCGCGGGGAAAAATACTTATCTCTCTGCCGGGGTCGAGCGGCGCGGTGAAGCTGGCAATGGAAAAGCTGATATTGCCTGAAATCCGTCACATGGTCTCGCAGCTCCAGGGATCATGAAGGTCCGGGTTAAATTTTTTGCCATTTTGCGCGAGCGCGCCGGCACGGGCGAACTATTGAAAGAGGTACCCGACGGCGCCACGGTCGCCGATCTCTGGCGCCAGCTT
>Ga0075291_1000019_pt1 | contig 10560 bp, 9 predicted proteins | sample SF_Rice_20C_80N__3_FD_69757 | JGI IMG/M metagenome (GOLD analysis project Ga0075291, IMG submission 69757) | Rice paddy soil microbial communities from Twitchell Island, California, USA - SF_Rice_20C_80N_302 | ecosystem: Environmental > Terrestrial > Soil > Paddy field/soil | place: USA...
CGCGGCGCTGGTGACCGACGCGGCGGGCAATCCGGTCGAGGGCGTGCCGGTGGCGTTCGCCGTGACGCAAGGGGCCGGCGCGATCGACCCGACGACTCCGGTTACGACCAACGCGCAGGGACTGGCCGCGCTCACGTCCTGGACCATGGGCCCGATCGCCGGGTCCAACGCGGTCACGGCGAGCGCCGACGGCCTGGCCGGGAGTCCCGTCCAGTTCGATGCCACCGGTACCAACGGCGGCGTGGTACCTGGACCAGTGGACCAGGCCAAGTCGTCGGTAACGGCTTCGCCCGGGTCGTTCGCGGCGGGCTCGGCCGGCACGACGATCACGGTGACGGCGCGCGACGCCGATAACAACCTGATCGGCGGCGCCACGGTGACCCTGGCGTCCACCGGGAGCAACAACACGTTCGGGAGCACGTCGCTCACGACCGGCACCAACGGCGCTACGCTGGGCAAGGCGACGACGACCTACGCGTCCACCAAGGCGGAGTCGAAGTCGATCACCGCGCAGATCACGGCGGGTACCGCGACGGTGACGCCGGCAGCGCTCGTGGTCACGGTCAATCCAGGGGCGCCGAGTGCGGCCACGTCCACGGTGGCGGCATCGCCGGGAACGGTCACGGGCCTGGCGAACGGCACCCTCATCACGGTGACGGTCAAGGATGCGAACGGCAACGTCATCGGGGGGCGGCCGGTCGCGCTTTCGCTCGTGGGCAACAACGTGGGGGCGATTCTCAACCAGCCATCCCCGACCAACCCCTCGGGCGTCGCGACGGCGGGCTTGTTCTCGATCAGCGGCGGCAGTTACACGGTACAGGCCTCGGTGGTCAGCGGCCCCACGATCGCGCAGACCGCGGACGTGAGATTCCTGGTCTCATTCGGTGGCGACATCGAGCAGGGCATCTACGACACGCCCTTCAACCTCGGTCTCGCCGGGATCACGACGCCGTGCAAGAGCTGTCACCTGCCGTACCTCGTCGGCGGAAACATTCCGGATCTCAGTTTTGCCCACATTACGGACGCCCACGACGCGGGGTTCGTCGTGATCCCCGGTGACGCCGCCAACAGCCTGCTGATCCGGTCACTGCTACATGATTCGGGTCTGCAGGCGGATGAGCTGATGCCGAGCGCGACGCAATTTCTGCCGGACGACGTGATCGCGAAGATCAGACTCTGGATCAACCAGAACGGTACCGGACAGCCGCTGACGCCATGACCGCCGCGTCCGGGCGCTAGCCCTCTCGCGGCGATCATGGTGCTGCAGCCGGGCACGCGCGCCCTTCTCTCCATTCTGCACGCCCAGCCGTCGCTCCGGTGGCAGATCCGGGCGGCGCGCGACCGTACGCTCCTGTACTGCGGCTCGTTCTTCCGGCCGGCGTGGAAGGAGATCGCCGACCTCAAGTGGTCCAGCCCCGAGGCGGCGAGCAGGGAGACGCTGGCGGACGTTCTCGCCCGCCTCCCGGTGCCCGGCACGACGTATCCCAATCTCCTGGCGTTCGTCCAGGACGTCGAGCATCCGTGGCAACCCGACGGCTACATCGTGTGGCGCGCGCTCTCGGGCATCTTCGCGAGTAATGCGGAGGGCAGCGTGGCCTTTCAGATCGGCTCCGGCATCGGGAACACGAAGGTGCTCACCGCCGCCGAAGTGCCGGGGCTGCTCCGCAATCCCAAGGTGGATCCGTTCATGAAGGACTTCCTGCACTACCTCCAGCGCTGCGTCCGGAGCCGCCAGGCGCACGTCAATCTCGGCTTCATTGCCAGGTAGCCGCCATGGGACTGCTTCGCACCGAGCTCACGGGACACGAGGAAACCCTCGGATGGCAGGATTTCATGGGCACCGCTCCAGCCAAGTACACGGGCGATGCCGCGCAGACGGAAGCCCGGTTCGACGTGCAGTACGATTACGAGTGGGACGACACCGCGGGCCACAAGGGCTATCGGGTCGATCATGTTCAGGTCACGGTCACGCTCGATCGGGCGAGCATGTGGTCCGACAAGCCCTCTCGCACCCCGGCGCTGCTCCAGCATGAGCAGGGGCACTACGATATCGTGGCTCTGGTCGCGCGGGACCTGTTCAACGAGTTGACGGGGTGGGACTCGGGCAAGCCGCCGAAGCGCTTCCGCAAGCAGACTGACCTGAAGAATGCAGCCGACCGGCTCATCCGCCAGGCCAAGGCCCAGGCGGCGCGGCTCGCGGGCACCGCCACGACGGTGGGCGTGTACGACACCCAGACGAAGCACGGCCAGGACGCGAAGGCGCAGGACGAGTGGGACAAGGCGCTGGCGGCGGCGCGGTCGGGCGGAAGCCGGCTGGTGGCGCCGGTCAGCGGGTCGAGCGCGAGCGCGGGGGCGGGGGCAAAGCGATGATGCCCTGCGACTCATCCTTGCTCGAAGACCGCCACGAGCAGGACGCCGACGACGACCAGGCTGACCGCGACTTTGAGGGCGAGACCCGTGTGGGCCGCTCGATACCTCGAGGTCAGCTCGGCCGCGACGGCCTGCCGCGTCGAAACGCCTATTCCCCGTTCGGCGACCAGGTCGTCGGATGATGGAAGCGTCGCAAGCATCCCCTCCATCGTATCCCTCGGCAGGGCCGGATTGGCGCGGATGGCGGCCCGAAAGGCGGCCAGGTCGATTTCTCCCGTGGTCCAGGCCCTGAGGAGCCAGTTCCGCCATTGGTCGAGGAGGCGATGGTCGAGGAGGAAGAAGGCGGCGCAGGTTGGGATGACCACGAGCGAGCCCGCAAGCGGCGCGAACGAACGCTGGAGGGCGGCCCCGGCGAGCGACACGAGCCCGATCAGAACGACGACGACGACGAGATTACGAAAGTACCTGGCCCGCCGTTGTATGGTCTGTGCGGTGTGGTCGATCGCTGGCCGGTACGCCGACATGGTGGCTAAAGACCCTTCGAGCGCCGTAGCTTGTGCGCCGACGTGACGACCTTCCCGATCGCGTAGTCGATCTCCTCACGCGTGGTGAAGCGACCGAGGCTGAAGCGGATGCAGGAGTAGGCGTCCTCGTCGCTCAGCCCGATGGCCTTGAGCACGTGGCTGGGACCGCTGTTCCCGCTGGAGCAGGCCGACCGTGTCGAGACAGCGACGTCGTGCATGTCCCGGATCAGAGTTCGGGCGTCGATCCCCTTGAACCCGATATTGGTGGTGTTGCACAGTCGGTTGGCGCGGTCGCCGTTGACCCAGGTGTGCGGCAGCTGTGTGAGAATGCCCTCCTCCAGACGGTCGCGCAGGAAGGCCATACGCGGCAGGTCTCGACCCGCATCGGTTTCCAGAAGTCGGCATGCCTCACCGAACCCGACGATTCCTGGCACGTTGAGGGTCCCTGCCCTGCCTCCGCATTCCTGGCCGCCGCCGACGATCAAGGGCTCGATCTCGTCGTCCGGGTTCCGGGCCAGCAGAGCGCCCATCCCTTTCGGTCCGCATATCTTGTGGGCGGACATCGTCGCGAAGTCGGCTGCACCCGCGTCGGTGGTCGCGTCGATTTTCCCCCATATCTGGGTGGTATCGGACAGGAGAATCCCGCCCGCAACGCTCACCATGCTGCCGATCTCCCTCAGCGGATGGGTCGTGCCGATCTCGTTGTTCGCGGCCATGATCACGACAAGCGGACGGACCGACCCCGTCATCGCGTCGCCGAGGGTCGAAAGATCGAGATGCCCGAGATCGTCCACGGGAAGCAGCCGCAGGCCGACGCCCGAACGCCTGCAAAAATGCCGGCTCGGGCCAAGCACCGCCGCATGCTCCGACACACAGGTCACGACCCTGGAAGGAGGGTGTCGCTCCGATCTGAGGTAGCCCTGGATCACGGTATTGAGAGCTTCGGTGGCGCCGCTCGTGAACAGCACGCGGCAACCGGGCCGACCTGCGGCCTCCCTGACGGCGTCCCTTGCGATTTCCACCGCGTCGGCCGCGTCCCATCCCGGGCGGTATTCAGTGCTCGAGGCGTTGCCGAATGTCTCCTCCAGGCAGTACGTCATCGCCTCGCCCACGCGCGGATCCACCGGCGTGGTGGCGTTATAGTCGAGGTAAACCACCCGCTCGCGGGGACTCAATTCTCCCTGCGCTGCCGCGCCCTGAGGCGCAGCTCCTCGTAGAGGTTTCGCAGCTCCCTGGCTAGCAGGGCGACGTCTCTCAGCGCCACGCTTGCGTCGTGAGGAGCGGGCGATTCGCTCTTGGGCTTCTGCACCGACTTGGACAGGAAGCGGACCTGGTCGCCTCGCCGGATGGCGAACACGTCGTGCTCGTCGAACATCTCGCCCGGCGAGAACCGCACCGGCGCACCCGCCGATTGGAGGACCTCCCACGCATCATGGGAGTCGAGGCCGAATACTCGGTCCGTCAGCTCGGGAACGGGTGGCTGTGTGACGAGCCCCTCGAGGTCCAGAACCAGCGGGTAGATGAAATCGGGCTCGGCTGGGGCGGCAATCGGAGAGCCGTTGACGAACAGCGTAAGCTCGCCGAACGGCGCCGGGTCAGTCCGAAGCAAGGTGAACTCGGCTCCGAACCGCTCCTTGGCGCCGAGGGAGTATCGCGAGCCTACTTGACGCATTTGGGGACGTGATTGTCGGGGATCGCTCTGGGTCTACCCGATTTCGTCACTCCCGCCGTCGAGCCGTTCCAATGGAACTCGCCATCCGCATGCTGAGCGAAGCGATGATACACCGCGGTACTTCCGCTGCCTTCTCGAGTCCAGCGGACGGTGCCACCGGGTGTCTCGACGGGAACGCTGTTTCGAAACAGCTCCACGTGATTCGGCGGCAGGACGCTCCTGTTCGCGATATAGCTGGGCGACGTCGGATCATGATGGCCCGGATTCACGTAGGAGTGGGTCTGAAAGAGGCTGTCCTTGGTAGAAGGCTTGGCCATCGCCACCATCTCATCCCCGTACGACCGGGTGTAAGGCACCTCGGCCAGTACGGGGTATCCCGACGTCAGTCCGAGCGGGTCTACCCATATCGTCGGATTGGCGGTGTATGCATAGAGGTTCAAGCCGCCACGGACGACCAGCGGGTCCTGACTCGTGTACGCGGCCGTCTCCGGATCGTAGAAGCGGAATCGGTTGTAGTGCAGCCCGGTCTCCCGGTCATGGTACTGACCCTGAAACCGAAACGGACAAAAGGGGCCGTCTCCATCTTCAGACGAGATTGCGCCATACGGCCCGTAGCTCAGCCGCCATACGACCGCTCCGCGGCGATCGATCATTTCGCGCGGCGTCCCCAGGTAGTCCGTTACCACACTGAAAAACTCGCCCCCGCTGACGCTCGCGATCGGGACGAACCGGTCCTTTCCGAATACCCACGAGACCGCCTCGTGCGGAGCCGAGTCGGCCACCTCATGGATAAGGGAGTGTCCCCTCCACACAAAGCGGGTCTCGCCGGACGGCCCGGTTTTCGAGATGCGACGCCCCAGCGCATCGTAGCGATATCGCCATGTATGTCCGTTGGGCAGGGTGATGCTGCTGAGGCGATCTTCCGTATTCCACTCATACGCCCACGCCCCTCCCTCCGACTCGCCATCGGCGTCAACCAGCACCGCACTTCGCCGGCCGTCGGCATCATAGGCGTACTGGTGGGTCGAACCTCGCTTCAGCAGACGGCTGCCCGGACCATAGACAAACGCCTCTTCACCTGCCTCCAGCCCCCGGCGCGCGATTCTGGTGATGTTGCTCGCTGGATCGTACGAATACGCTTCGGAGGCGCCCATTTCCCGAACCACCTCCACCAGCCGCTCGGCAGGGTCGTAGGCGTAGGTCGAGCGACCCCAGTGAGCATCGCTCAAGGAGGCCAGCGAGCCGGTGGAGGTAAAGTCGTAACGGCGGTGAATGCCGCTGCCGCCGGCATCTGCGGCCCCGCGTGCCTGGCCGCCGATCAGGGCACCGCTTCCTCGCACGCGCTGTTCGATCATGCGGCCGGCCCTGTCGTAGTGCTGCTCCATCACCATAGCACCCGGTAGCTCCCTCAGGATCTCCCGGCCGCCGGCGTTGCGCTGAAAGCGAACCCGATCACCCCCGTGAGTAGTGGCCTCGATGATCTGGCCGCTCCGGTCAAGCTCATAGTCGACGGTATGGCCCAGGCTGGTAGCGATCTGAACCAGGTTGCCCACCATGTCATACCGGCTGGCGACCCAGTGTTCGCCCTGTGACTCTCGAACCACGCGACCGAGCGGATCGCGCTCGAACGTCACCGCGGCATCGCGGTTCATGGCGGATACGAGGCTCCCGTTGCCATCGTAGGCAAACGCTACCTCCCCGTCCGGCATCGCCTGCTTGACGACGCGGTGCAGTGCGTCCCGGTCAATCCGGAACGATTGCCCCACGGCGTCGATGTACTTGATGACGTACCCGTCGGCATCGTAGGCATAGGTCCGCTCGGCACCGTCGAACGCCTGTTCGCGCACGATGCGGCCCTCGCTGTCCCGATGGAACCGGTACGTCTCTCCGACTTCGTTCACGATCGCGTCGAGTTGATCTGGCTCCGAGCCCCAGAGATAGCGAACGACGCTCCCGACCGGATCGACCTGCTCCAGCATCCGCTGGCACGGACCGAAGCGATACCGGGTCTCGCTGCCGTTGGCGTCGCGGAAGCGCGTCATGTTTCCCGCCTGGTCATATTCGGCCTGGATGGCCGTAAGGTCCGGCAGCGCGACTGCGATCGGATTGCCCGCTTGATCGTAAGTGATCTGAGTCGCCTCTCCGGATGGCTCCTCGAGGCGGGTGACGCGGCCGCACAGGTCGGTTTCGAAGCGAGTCACTCTCCCCGCCCAGTCGATGATCGACTCTAAATCTGCGCCGTTCCACGACTGCCGCCGTCGTACGCCGAGCGGATTCTCGATCTCGACGACCCGTCCCTCCTTGTCATAGAATACGGACCAGCGCCCCTGTAACGGGTCGATGGTCGCGCTGAGGCGGTTGGTCTCGTCATGCTCTCGAACCCAGCGGCCTCCGATCGGGTCCGTGAAGGCAACTGGCTGATGGTTGCCGTTGTATTCGTACCGCTGCGTCTGGCCCAGCGCGTTCGTAACCGTCGCCCGGTTGCCGGCCCCGTCGTAGGTATATGAGGTGGTCGCGCCGTTGGCATCGGCCCGGGCGGTGACGCGACCGTGTTCATCGTACTCGCTCTGCTTCACGCCGCCTACAGAGTTGAACTCCCTGGAAACCTGGCCGCTCAAAAGGTATTCGTAGCGGCGAACCGCGCCGCGGCTGTCCGTAATCTCGGTGATCCGTGGAACCTCGAGATATTTGAAGTGCTTCCTGGCGTACCCGTCCAACCCCTGAGTTCTGATGCACCGGTTTTTCTGATCATAGGCGTACGATGTGACGCCGCCGTCCCTGGGCAGCTCCCGGTGCAGGCGACCGCTGTCGTCGTACTCGTAGCGTTCGGGTACTCCTGCGGCATCGTACGCGGCGGTCAATCGCGCCCGGGAGTCGTACTCGTATCGCACCAGCGGCATTCGCTCGCCGTTGCGGCCATGAAGCACCACGGTCGCCAGGAGGCCTCCTTCGCGATAGGCGAACGCCAGCCGCCGGCCTCCCGGTTGCTGTAGCAGCGACTCGACGCGGCCAGCTGGATCGCGGGTGATGAATGTTCCGCGGCCGCTCACGTCCTCGATGCTCGTAATCAGCATGCGGCCACCCGGCGCGGCCCGGGCAAAGCAGTATCGCCAGACGAGGCAGGTCTCGACGTCCCAGTTCTGCACGATGTATCGGCCCTGCTCCTTGAATAGCTCGACAAACGCGCTGAGATTGCGGCTTCGGCCCCCCCGCTCCACCACGCCATCCGGATCAGCCAAATGCTCGACGGCGCCGCTGGGTGATCCGAACGCAAAGCCGCCCTCCACGCGCTCCAGAGTGCTGTCGTAGCGGGTCATCCAGCCGCCGCCGAGAGAGGTCCGCGGCCGGCCCAGAGACACGATGCTGTAGCGTCGATCGAAGATTAGGTCGACAATTCCCGGAATGCGGATATCCTCCCGCTCCAGATGAACGTTACCCGACGCGACGTCGATCGGCATTGGCTGTCCTCAGAGCTCGTGGGTCAGCAATTGCAGTCCGCCTTGCCCTGGCGGCTGGCACTGATGCGATCCACCCCGGCACTTACCCCCGCGCTCACCGCCCCCTGCGCCGCGTTTACCGCGAGCGCCCGCACCATGTCCGAGATACTCACCCCCACGAGCACGTTGCTGAACCCGATCGGCGCCGCGTTGGGCACGATCGGCAGATCGCTGCACGACGTGGCCATAAGCGGCGCGACGAAGGCGAGCGGTCCCCCGTTGACCGTGACGTTGGGACTGCCGATGGCCGCCGATCCCTGGCTGCCCGGATACGGGATCGGCGGCATCAGGAGCTTGGCCCACGTCTGCCACTGGGTGTAGGAGGCGAAGCTGCTCTTCACCGTCTCCCACACGCCGCTCCAGCTCGACGTGTCGACCCCGGTGACATCCTTCACGAACTTGCCCGTCGCGCTGTCGGGCTTGACGAACAGCGACGAGATCCCCGAGATGGCGAGGTTCGCCATCAGCGTGAGCGCCACGAGCATCAGGGCCTTGGGAATGTTGGTCAGGTACCGTTTCCAGTAGGCCTGGTTGAGCATCGAGGGCGGCGTCGGAATGCCCTGCGGGATGTGGCAGGAATACCCCATCGCCCCCGACGCGCAGGCGGGCATGCCGTTGATGAGGATATTGATGGTCGGAAAGGAAGGCGTCGACCACAGATAGATGAGGCCGAAGTAGGGATGCGGCATCATGGGCACCGGCGGGGCCGGCGGAATCGTGACTGTGTGAAAGTCGAGTCCGATGACCATATCGGTCATTTTCACGGCCGGCCACAGCATGAGTCAGCTCGCTCCCTTGCGCCGCACGTCGGTGATCATGAGCCGCTTCGTCAGGCGGCTCCGCTGGAACTCCACGCGTACCGAATCGCCTTGGTTCACGGCTTCGTACATCCGCGGGTCGACCGCGCCGCCCGTCGGCTCGCCGTCGATCACGAACTCCAGGATGTACGCATCGGGGTTGTCCGTCGCCTGAGTCCAGGCCCGCCCGGCCGCGATCCTGGTGTTGTACGTCGTCGAGCCGTGGGCGACCTGCTTGCCGGTGACCCGGGCGTCCGCCTCGTGGACCTCCAGGCCGAGCCGGTCCACCGCCCCATAGAGGTAGTACATCAGCACCGCCGTGAAGGCGATGGCAGGAAAGACGTAGACGAGACGGTTCGGTGTGCTGGACGACATGGTTTCGGGCTCCTCCGTCGCTACGCGATCGACACCTCCATCTTACGCATTTCCGGCAACCAGTCGGGTCCGCGATACGGCACCGCACCCCGCCACACCAGGTCGACCTCCTGATCGTCCATCCGGATCATGACGGTGTGCGTCACGACCTCCGGCTCCAGCACGCCGTCGCCGATGTCGAGCCCGATGCGGGGCCGCTCGCTCGGGAGACGGAACGTCATTTTCCCGGCCGGGCTCAGGTTCTCGGTCGTGACGGCCTCACCGCCTTTGAGAAACGGCAGGGCCAGCCCGTCGGACGCCCCGTTGAAGAACCGGAAGTCCATGTCGCGAAGCCCGTTCTTGAGATAGGGCTCACGCTGGTCGGCCGGAAGCAGCTTGGCATAGGCCTGCCGCAGCTCCTGCTCGACCGGCCTGTCGAGGGGAAGTATCCCGGCCAGCTCCGCACGCGGCAGCCACACCTTGGGGAACCAACCGAATCCTGCAGGCATCGGACGCGACGTCCACTGTCCATACTCACCAAGGCAGAGCGGAAACCTGGACAACGGCGACTGCGGGTCTTCCAGGTTGGGCAGCGGCAGCTTGTCGACGGCCTTGGGCGTATTGGCGACCACGAAGCCCTTTCCCACGCGGTTGCGCGGATATGGGTACGGGGCCTTGAGATCCGAGTAGACATCCGTGCCGCCGTACGCCCGCTCGTGGCGCAGCTCCATCGTGGTGAACGGCTGCGGGTCCGTGACGGCCGGAGGCCCCCCATTGGCGTATCGCGCGACCCGGTCACCGACGACGTGGACGGCTTTACGTCGATCCCCGACCTCGAGCGATACCAGGAGCGACTGCCTCGCGGCCCCGCCTGGCGTGTGTGCGGTACCGTTGAGGACGACATCCGTCGCCACCTTGAACGGGACCAGGTCGCTCTCGTGGCGGACCGACGACGTCATCGGGTCGTCCCAGAACGCGTCCCCGGTAACGATCGGGCGATCCTCCTCCACACGCGTACACGCGCCTCCCGGAACGATCCGATAGGTGCGCTTGACCAGCACGCTGAGGATGTACGCCCCATCGGGCGACTGCCCGGGCAGTACCATGCGCGCCCCGGTCGGCTCGGCCGACCCCACTGTCAGTGAACCTCTGCCTCGAGCCGCCTCAGATTCGGCAGCCAGCTGTACCCCTCGTACACCTGCGCGCCGCGCCAGATCAGATCGACCTCCCTGTCCTCCACACGAATGCTGACGGTGTGCAGGTGAACCGGGAGCTCCTTCACACCGTCGCCCATGTCCAACCCGACGGCAGGCGTCTGTCCAGGCAGCGTGAACTTGAGGATCCCA
>Ga0075291_1000021_pt1 | contig 9853 bp, 12 predicted proteins | sample SF_Rice_20C_80N__3_FD_69757 | JGI IMG/M metagenome (GOLD analysis project Ga0075291, IMG submission 69757) | Rice paddy soil microbial communities from Twitchell Island, California, USA - SF_Rice_20C_80N_302 | ecosystem: Environmental > Terrestrial > Soil > Paddy field/soil | place: USA...
ACCCGGCTCTCACTGTCACGACTGTTTTGCAAGCTTTTGATTCTCGGTTGAACGTGGCGGGAAATCTTACTTGAGGGAAATTCAGGGCCGCCCCTTCAAGTGGTCGCCGCTTTTTGCCAGAGTAAAACTAGAGCCGGGACGTGACGGCTGCCGGCACGAGTGAGGGTTTTGACTTGCAGTTTTCGTTGCTATAAGAAAAACGCCTGAGCGCACTGCCGAAGATTACGACTACAAGGAGAGCTCACGTTTTATGTTAATGGAGAAACTCGGATACATCCTTTCGGAAGGGCCTATCTTGATTCTAATGGTTTGGTCCGCCGTATGGATCGTTCGCTGGCGCCGTTCCCGTGAAAATCGGCCATGGTTCAATCATCAGGACCAGCGCTTGCTTTTCCACGCTGCACAATACCGGCCGGACACGTGGCAATTTTATCCGAGGTTCATTTTGGCCGTCCTTGCGGTTGCAATCCTTGGGTTTCTCCAGATTACGCTGCTCGCGCCTCTAGGGGCGGCGATCGGAACCGCCGCGTTTATTCTTACCAGCGCTGTTATCGTGCACGGCGTTCTGCTGCGCCACCGATGATTCTTCTCAGAAAAATCGGTTCCGCTCATACGGTATCGCAAATTCTGGCCGGTTCGGCACCTAATCGCGCGCTTGGACCGTTATTTCGTTTTCCACCGGAGCATCCTGGCTGAGCGATGCCACACCCACGGCCGCGCGCGTGTGTTGGCCGCGCTCGCCCCAAAGTTGGACCAGTAAATCGGACTCGCCGTTTGCGACCTTCGGCATGTCGGTGAACCCCGGCGCGGCGTTTACGTAGCTCAGGACTTTCACGATGCGCTCCACCTTGTCCAGGTCCCCGAGCGCCGCTTTCATAATGGCGAGATGATTGAGCCCGCAGTTGCGCGCGGCTTCATAGGCCTGTTCCAGCGTAACCGTCGCCCCCACTTTACCACGATACTTGAGAACCCCATTGATGCGGCCGATATTGCCGCCGATAAACAACAGGTTACCCACGCGTACGTAGCCGATATAATTGGCCGCCGGTGTCGGCGGGTTGGGAAGCTCGTAGCCTAATTTCCTCAGCTCCATCTCGATTTCCATGACGTTCTCCTCATCCTTGCGAATTGCCCCGACTCTAATAGACTCTTCCGTGCCGGTGCAAGCCGTAAACTTTTTGCCGCAACCGGCGTCTAACTCTTAAAATACCAATCCCTGAGGAGGGTCTAATGAAGAGATTTCGTAATTTTATTTTAGGCAGCGCCGCGTTAGCGCTCGCCGCAGTATTTGCGGCCAATGTCCCGGCGGTGTTGGCGCAGGAGGGGTCGTCGGGCACGAAAAGGCCGGCGGTTCGCGGCGACCGAATGCATGGGGGATTCGCCGGAGCGCCGCTTATCAGCATCGCCTTGAGACATAAGAGCGAGCTAAACCTTTCGGCAGATCAGGTGACCAACTTGGAGAAGATCAAAAGCCACTACGAGTCCCAGGTGACGCCGTTGCAACAGCAACTAACCGCGGCCGAAAAGGAAATCGCCACGCTGACGCAGCAGTCGCCCGCCAACTTGATTCAAGTCAAAGCCAAGGTTCAGGAAGCGGAGAAGTATCGTTCGGAGCTGCGCTATCTGCGCATTGAAGCACTCGAGAATGGCAAAGGCGTACTGAGCACGCAGCAGCAAGAGCAGCTGAAAACATTAGCCCGCTCGCGCCACGAAAGTTTCCATAAGCCGCAAAGACAGCCTTCTTAACGCTGATCCGACGACATTCGAAAAGCCCGGCTCAGAAGAGTCCGGGCTTTTTTTTGAGCATCGAATGTGGCGATTGCGCGTGTGCGGGAGATGAAATCCTACGGAAAGTCCCGTAGAATTATAGCCGCCTCATGTTTGCGAATACGATAGCTGCGGTAATCTTTGACTTGGACGGGCTCCTGGCCGACACGGAGTGTCTGCACTGTCGGGCCTATCAGATGGCGTTACTCGAGCATGGTGTGCAACTCCAGGATTGCGACTATGCCGAGCATTGGGTGCGCTACGGCAAAGGCATCGCCGAGTGGGTCGCGATGCGCGGGTTGGCGTTGGATCCCCATGTGCTCCGGTTGCGCAAGGCGCAGCATTACTTGGATCTGCTTGGGTCATCATTGCGCCCGATGGAGGGCGCCTTGGATCTTCTGGAATTATTGCACGGCCAAACGAAACTAGCGCTTGCTTCCTCATCGTATCGCGATGCCATCGATGGAGTGTTGGCGGGTCTCGGCATCAGGCATTTCTTTCAGGTCATCGTCAGCGGTCTCGATGTCGCGCACGTTAAACCCGCGCCGGATATTTTTCTCAAGGCGGCGCGCGATCTCGGTGTCGAGCCGGAGCGATGTGTCGTGCTGGAAGACGCCGAGAAAGGCGTTACGGCCGCGCGGCTGGCCGGGATGCGCTGCATCGCTGTGCCGAACGATTACACCCACCATCACGATTTTTCTCAAGCGACAAAAATTTGTTCATCGCTGAGCGAGATCACCGCTGAGTTCTTGACGTGCTTGGAAACCGCGCCGTATCACCGCATCTCGTGACCGGGCCCATCTCGCGCAGCGTGAGGTAATTGCATTTGCCGGCGAACCACAGTTTTCTCAACAGCCCGTCATGATCCGCTACCTGCAGCGCTATTTCTCATTGATACTCATGCTGTCGCTCGTCGCGCCGCTTTGGCTGCTCGCCGCCGGCAGTGACGCCGCTTTGTTTCAAGAGAGATTCCGGGATGCCCTCATCTGGTCGGGCGTCTTCCTAGCCTTGTGGGCGCTGATTACATGGCGGCGCGGCTTTCAGGTGAGAGGCGCCTGGGGCAAACCTAGCCCGCAGGAAGCGAGACTCTACACGTGCTTGCTCCTCGGCGTGCTGGTCATCGATTTTGGCTCCAAAGCGTTGTTTTTTCGCTGGGACCGTCCGAACCAGGTCGAACTGATTAAAAATTTCGGTCTCCATTCGGTCTTTCACGAGACTGCGTTCGAGCCGATTCATTTTATTCTATTACTGTATTTTTTTTATTTATTCTTTGTTGGCGGCTGGTTTTTTCGATTTACCAACGCGGCGCTGGACCGAATCTGGATTGGATCCTGCACATTCGCGCTGGGCGGAGCGATCGCGCTATTCGGCGAACGTCTCCTTTTCGGCGGGGTGCACAACTCATTTTACTTCGCCGGACCATTGATGTGGATCTGCCCGCCCTGCGCATCACCGCGCTTTTCGAGTTACGCCTGGACACCGGCGGACTTGTTCGTTCATGCCGCCTTCACGGCGCCCATTATTTTGCTCGTGTCGTATTTTGCTCCCGCTAACAGGCGCAACGAATCAGATTAGCGCAATGTCGGGCCCGCGCTTGCATGGCCCGTCTACCTGACGTAGGTTGAAGCGAAAATAACTCCAGACAAGGAGTGCCACGAACATGGCCGCAGCAGAGCTTATCGTCGATGTCCACCACCATTTCATGCCGCCCTTGCTGTTCGACCGCCTGGCGGCCCAGGCCGGCGGCAAGCGAATCGTCACCAACGAAATCAGCTTGACCCTCCATCCTTCGCGCAAAGACCTCGATTCGCATCTCCAGTGCATGGACGCAGCCGGTATCAACGTTTGCATCTTGACGGATCAGGTCCAAGTGATGGGAGCCGAAGTCGCCAAGGCGCTCAACGACGGCATCGCCGAAGTGGAGAAAAAGCATCCGACTCGTTTTCGTGGCTGCGTTCACTTACCGGTCCACCAGCCCGAAGAGGCAAAAAAGGAGCTCGAGCGCGGTATCCACGAACTGGGTTTGCGCGCCGTCGCGCTGCTCGCTTGCCACCTGGACGTGCAGCTCGATAATCCGATCATGAATCCGCTCTTCGAGACCATTCAAAAAAACAATTTGCCGATCGTCATCCATCCGCAGTCGAAACCCACCGGTTCCGATACTCTTTATAATCTTGACCGCTGCGTGTTTCGCCCGCTCGAGACTACGCAGGCAATCGTGCGCGTGATGAATAGTGTCCTGCCGCGCTTCCCGGAACTGCGCTTCATCATGCCGCATCTCGGCGGCGGCACTTCCGCGCTCAAAGGCCGGATGATGGCTTTCTTCGAAACCGAAGACGCCGACGTACCGAGCGATATGCGCGGTTATTTAAAAACTCAATCAGAGCAAAAAAAATTCGGTCTCACCGAGCGCTTCGAGAAACTCTTCCAGCGGCTCTACTTCGACACCGCCGGGACCGGTGCCTGGCTGCCGGCGATGGCCGCGGCTTTCAACATTACCACTCCGGACCGGATCATGTTCGGCAGTGACTACCCGCTCGAATGCAAGACCGCGGCAAATTTAATCGAGTCGCTCAACATGGTGCGCCAGGCGCCCTGCTCCGACGGTGAAAAAGTCGCCATGCTCGGGAAAACTGCGGCAGGCCTGTTCAAGCTCTAATCGAGTGAGACGCACGCACCACGGATGAAAAATTTCCCGATCGGTATTCTCCTAGGATTGCTCATCTTCTCAGACGGCGCCGTTCGAATTGAGGCTCAGCAGAGCGTAAATCCGATTCCCAACGGCATCGAACAACTCGCCAAAGTCGAAGCGCCGATTGTTCTCTGCATCGACGACAAACCTGCGATCGGGGGCCAACCGTCGAGTTCGGCCTATGCCAAGGCGGCTGCCAACGGATTTCGCTCCGTGTTGACCCTGAGATCGCCCGGGGACGGCGTCGATCTTAACCGCGAGCGTTTCATGGTCGAGCGCACGCAGTTGCGTTATTTCAACATCGCTGTCGCCAAGAATTTACCGCAGCGAAGTCAAGTCGATGAATTCCTGCGCCTGGTCCGGGATAAGGGCAATCATCCGATGCTGATCAATTGCGCGTTTGCCCAACGGGTTGCGCCGCTGATGATGATTTTCCGCATCGTCGAACAGGGCTGGAGAGAAAAACGGGCGATCGAAGAAGCCAGCCAAAGCGGTATCCGAAGCGATTCGCTGAAAAAGTTCGCGAGAGAGTATCTCGCGCCTTCCAAGAAAAATACTCCGGCGGGCTAATTCGCAAAAACTCGATCAGCGCTTACGCGAGGCTGTTTAACCACGGGCGGCGGCAACACAGCTCTCGACCAATTTTACCGGATCGCGGTCGAAGAAAATCTTTTCTAAAGCAGGTTTGTTGCAGATTTTGATGATTTCTCGAACGTGGTCGGCAATCCCGCCGCTCCCTTCGAGCACGCCGATGACCTTGCCCTCATCATAGGCGATCGTGAATTCGTTGAGGGTTCCGGTAGCGCCACTCACAATCAGCACAATGTCAGCCGAACGGACATTGATAACGTTACGCCCTTTGTAGCCGAAGCCGGTGTAGATGATCACATCGGCGCCATCCTCGGGCAGGCCATACCGTGTGATATGCTCCTGCCGATTCTCCGCAGGAGATACGCCCAGAGCGAACCCACCGCTTTGCCGAAATGCCTGGGCAACGAGATCCGGCAACCCCGTAGTCGCGCCGGTGATAAGAATACAATCTTGCTTCGCGATTGCGGCGCCAAGCTCCTCGGCGAGCGCTCTGATTCGATTCGCGTTCGTCGCGCTGAGCGCGTCGTTCGCCGACGCTCCCATCACTCCGACAACCGGTTTTCGCAAGAAGAAATCTCCTAGCCTTAAGAATGCGTTAGAGCATGGATCTCGATATGCGACAATGGAGTACGTTAATTCGATACAATAAACGTGTCATTCTGAGGAATCCTGCGACGAAGAATCTGCTTTTGAGGCTTCGACGAGAATTCGCGATATTGTCCCGCCGAAGCAAAGCAGATCCTTCGCCTTTGGCTCAGCATGAAGGTTCGAGATCATTTCGATGACTCGTGCTGCCTATTTAATGGAGTTCGCGATAAAATACTAAATTACGGCCTCCCGTTTCAACGATTCGACGGCAGCGACATCGTAGCCGAGCTCGCCCAATATCATTTCATTATCCTCACCGAGAGCAGGAATGCGCCCGTAGCGCGCGTCGCTCGCGGACATCTTGAGCGCGTTCGCAATTACCGGCACTTTGCCGACCGGCGACTCGGCTTCACGAATGAGCCGGCGCGCGGCCACTTGCGGATGCGCGAGCACTTGGCCGATACCGCGGACGATGCCGTGAGGCAATTCAGCTTTTTTAAGTTGTTCGAGCCAATGCTTATGATCCTGCTGGAGAAAAATCCCTTCGATAGTCTCTTCCAAAAGACCGCGGTTTTTGCGTCGGCCCTCGACCGTTGCGAAGCGCGGATCTTGCAGCAGCTCCGGCTTCTCGATCACTTTTCGGCAGAAAATTTCCCAATCCGATGCGCTGGCTACGGCCAGGTTCACAAATTCGCCGTCGCGCGCAAGATAAGGCCCATAGGGCGTAACATAATGATGGCGCATGCCGACCCGAGCGGGCTCTTCTCCCGCGTGCCAGTAATGGTGCGGGAAATAGCCGAGCCACGACACGATCGAATCGAGCATGGAAACATCGATCAGCTGCCCTTCGCCGGTCTTTTCTCTTTGATAAAGCGCCAGCAGAATGCCGATGGCGGCGTACATCCCGGAAGCGATGTCGGCGATCGCAATCCCCGCGCGTGCCGGCTTGTCGGGATAACCGGTGGTCGCAATGATGCCGCCTTCGCCTTGAATCAGCAGATCGTAAGCTTTGACGTCGCGGTATGGCCCATCTTGGCCGTATCCCGAGAGCGAGCAATAAATCAGCCGTGGATTGAGTTCACTGAGTTTTTCATAACCGAGCCCCAGTCGTCCCGCCACGCCGGGAGCGTAGTTCTCGAAGAAGATATCCGACTTCTTCGCCAATTCCTGAAGAATGGCCCGGCCTTTCTCTTTCTTGACGTCGACCGTCAAGCTGCGCTTGTTGCGGTTCAGCCAAACATAACCCGAAGACAATCCCTTCACCACGGAATCCCAGGAGCGAATCACATCGCCGATGCCGGGCCGCTCGATTTTGATCACCTCCGCGCCCATATCGGCGAGCAAGCAGGTCGCAAACGGTCCGGAAAGCACCTGCTCGAAAGCGAGAATCTTAACTCCATCTAAAGCGCGGGAACGTTTAGAACTGTCTGCCACTTTCACCTCTTCTTTTTGACTCAAAGGTTTTGAACGGCTTGAACGATCTGAACGAGATTCATTTCTTGTCTTCTTTAATCTCAGGAAATAGATCCGACTTCGGCGCATGCGCCTTCTTCCAAACCATGACGCTGCGCGCGTAGTCGATAACGACCTTACCCTCCTGCTGAATGCCGCGCGTGCGAACCTTGATAATGCCCCATTGAGGTTTTGATTTCGATTCGCGCTTTTCCAAAACTTCGGATTCCGAATAGAGCGTATCGCCGGCGAACAGCGGATTGGGCAGCTTGATCTCGTCCCAGCCGAGCGCGAAACCGTTTTCGCTCACGTCCGCCACACCCATTCCGGCAACGATCGCGAGAGTCAACGCGGCATTGATCAAACACTTGCCGAACTCAGTGCGCTTGCCATATTCATTGTTGAAGTGAATTTGGTTGGTGTTGTTGGTTAGCAACGTAAACCAAATGTTGTCGGCCTCGGTGACGGTCCGCCCCAAACGGCAGCGATAAACATCGCCAACCTCGAAGTCTTCAAAGAACCGGCCTTCCCATCCCGGCTTAACGGCCATAACACTCCTCCCCTTTTGAGCCTAGACACATTACGTTATAGTCCGACGCAGCGCGTATGTTCTCTACTTTTCAGGCTGCTCAAGAAGACTTACGGGCGAGCCGCGCGAAGACTCGACGCGCGGAGGCCCACATACACGGTACGTTGGAGCGAGGCGAGCGAGCGCAACGAAGCCTATGAGGCTTTTCAGCAGCCTGATACGGGCTAATTATAGGAGGAAGCAATGGATTTCAACCTGACGACCGAGCAGCAACAGATTCGGGAAGAGATCAAAAGAATCTGCCGGGAATTTCCCGACGCCTACTGGCGCGACATCGACAAAAAAAAGGAATATCCCGAAGCGTTCGTGCGCAAACTTTCAGAGCTGGGCTGGCTCGCGGCGCTGATCCCTGAAGAATACGGCGGCACGGGGCTCGGCATTACCGAAGCCAGCATCATTCTCGAGGAGATCAACCACTCCGGCGGAGTGGCCACGGCGTGCCACGCACAGATGTACACCATGGGCACGCTTCTGCGCCACGGCAACGACGAGCAGAAAAGGCGCTATCTGCCGAAGATCGCCACCGGCGAGTTGCGCCTTCAGGCTTTCGGCGTGACCGAACCTAATGCCGGGTCGGAGAGCACGCGAATTGAGACCAGCGCGACGCGACAAGGCGGCAAATACCTTATCAACGGCCAGAAGATATTTATCTCGCGCGTGCTGCAATCGGATCTCATGCTCTTACTCGCCCGCACGACGGCATATGACGAATTACAGGATAAAACCCGCGGCCTTTCGGTCTTTATCGTCGATCTGCGAGAAGCTAAAGGGAAGCTCGAGGTTAAGCCGCTCGACCTGATGATCAATCATCACACCAACGCGCTATTCTTCGATAATGTTGAAGTACCGGTGGAGAATTTGATCGGCGCGGAAGGTCTGGGCTTTCGTTATATTATCGACGGCTGGAATGCCGAGCGTATCCTCGTTGCCGCCGAAGCGATCGGCGACGGCCGCTGGTTTGTCGAGCGCGCTGCCAAGTATGCGAGCGAGCGCAACGTCTTCGGCAGAGCCATCGGGGCCAATCAAGGCGTTCAGTTTCCGATCGCCAAAGCTTACGCCAATATCGAAGCTGCGGATTTGGTCCGCTTCCAAGCGGCGACGAAGTTTGACCGCAAGGAAAAATGCGGCGCCGAAGCGAACCTGGCCAAATATCTGGCATCCGAGGCGGCGTGGGAAGCCGCCAATGCCTGCCTCACGACGCACGGCGGTTATGGCTTTGCTTCGGAATACGACGTCGAGCGCAAGTTCAGAGAGACCCGCTTGCTGACAGTGGCGCCCGTGAGCAACAATTTAGTTCTTGCCTACTTAGGCCAGCATGTTCTAGGAATGCCTAAATCTTACTGAGCTTTGCCGCCGGTAAAAAAACCGCAGAAGCTCGAAGCAGCAATCGATTCCATCATGAGACCCCAGCTGAAGGATCAAGTCCTATGCTCAAAACAAGTGCCGCTTTACGCGAGAAAGTCATGGAGATCGCAGCGCGTGTGCTGGGCGACCAGTACGAACCGAGTCAGCTCCGTCTGGAGTTGACGTCGTTGAAGATGCTGGAGCTGATCGTAGCTCTCGAAGACGAGTTTGGGATTCAAATCTCCGAGGACGCGCCTTTAGCGCGCATTACGTCATCGATAGATACGATTGTGAAATATGTTGCTTCGATGCTTCCGGCGGACGCGGCCGGTCCGTAACCGGCAGGGTGATATGGAGTTTTCCGCCGAATTGCCGCTGAGCTATTTCCGGGAGATATGTTTGATTCTCTATCTCTAAGACTCGGCCAAGGAATTTTTTCTTGGCGAGAAAAATAGCGGTGGCGTGCGCAGCCGATGGATAGCCGAGAGTCGTCACTCCGGACATCTTCGAAATGCGCTGGGCATAACCTCGATCGATCTCGTGATCGAACCCATAGTGAACGAAATAGCTGGTTTTGCCGTTGTGCTGCTGCAACAACGACGCCAAATCTAAAACTTCCGCGAGGACTCGCCTGGAAAGCGACATCCGCCAACGATGAAGCGGATGGCGCGCCTTGCGGATGCCGTCTCGATTCACGCCGAGCTTGGTCTGCGGACTGAAAGCGTGAACGAAATCGGCGACCAGATAATGCCCTGCTATGATTGCAGCATAGGCGCCCGTCGAGGTGCCGACACAAACAACTTTTTCCGGCCTCAAGCGGGTAACTTCAC
>Ga0075291_1000022_pt1 | contig 9591 bp, 11 predicted proteins | sample SF_Rice_20C_80N__3_FD_69757 | JGI IMG/M metagenome (GOLD analysis project Ga0075291, IMG submission 69757) | Rice paddy soil microbial communities from Twitchell Island, California, USA - SF_Rice_20C_80N_302 | ecosystem: Environmental > Terrestrial > Soil > Paddy field/soil | place: USA...
GCGCGCCGGGCCTCCAGCTCGCCGGCGCTCAGCATGGACCGACGCCGGTCCTGGCCCAGCGGACCGGAAGGAGGCGCATGCCGAGCCCGCGGACGGCTTCGGCGGCCGGCGCGGGATCGTCGGGCCCGAGAAAGAACATGCAGCCGCCGGCCCCGGAGCCCGACGCCTTGCCGCCCAGCGCGTCATGCGCGCGCATGACGTCCTCGAGCCGGCTCATCTCGGGCGTGCACATGGCCGCGTCGAGTCGCTGCTGCCGCCGCCAGTTCTCGGTGAGCAGCTCGCCGGTCTTCGCCAGGTCGCCGGCAACGAGCGCCTCGGCCATGCGCTCCGCGATGTCGCGCAGCGCCGCGAGCGCGCCGGTGACGGCGCGGTCGCCCCGCTCGTACGCGCGCATCACCCGCGTGATCGTGGCTCCCGAGAAGCGCGACGCCCCGGTGTAGCAGAGCAGCATTCGCCGCTCCAGCTCCGCGGCAAAGGCCGGGTCGAGACGCAGCGGCTGGACGTCGGCGTGCGGGTCGTGAAACCGGAGCCGGAGAAAGCCGCCGAACGCGGCGACGAACTGGTCCTGGCGCCCGCCGGCGATGCCCGCCTCATGTGACTCCAGCCGGCAGGCGAGGTCGGCGATGTCGCGGGTGGCGAGAGACTCGCCGCGCGCGGCGGAGAGCGCGGCCACGAGGGCCACGTCGAGTGCGCCGGAGCTGCCGAGGCCGGAGCCCGGGGGCGCGTCGGAGTCGGTCTGCACCGTGCAGCCGCCGACCCGCAGCATCCGCACGCCGGCCGCGAGGAGCGCGAGCGGGCCGTGGCGCTCGAACCCCGCCGCATCGGCCGCTTCGGCCTCGGCGCCGAGATCGCGTGCCACGAGCCGGATGCCCGCATCGCCGGTGCGCACCTCGGCGCGCGCGTGGAGGTTGATGGCGCCGGCGACGACGGTGCCGCCCTCGCGAGCGGAGAACGGCGGAACGTCGGTCCAGCCCCCGGCAAAGTCGAGCCGCACCGGCGCGGAGGCGCGAACGACCTTCGTCACCGCGATACCCGCCAGTCGTGCACCGTGGGCAGCTCGCCTCGAAGGTCCATCGTCACCCCACGTACCCTCCGATTCATTCCCTGAAGGCCCCGCGCGTGATAGAGGAAGGCCACCGGCACCGAATCGGCGAAGAGGCGCTGGGCCGCCGATGGATCGGCCGCCGGCGTCAGCCCCGCCAGCGCGGCGAGGGGCCCGAGGTATCCGAGCCCCGGATCGCCCGTGATGCCGAGGACCGCGGCGTCGAAGTCGTGCGAGGGACCGTACACCCGAGCGAGGAACGCCGAAAGCTCGAGCTGCCGGATGACCACCTCGAAGCCGGCGCGCCCGAGCTGCGCCTGCACCATCTGCTCGAGCGCGGCCTCGCCGCTTCCCACCGTGAGCAGCTCGAAGCGCACGTGCGTTTTGCCCGCATCGGCCCCGCGGTCCGCCGCCATGGGAAGATAGCCGGGCACATCCGGTGGAACGGGACCGGTCGCGGGCCTGCCGAAGCCGTAGAGATAGCCGTCCACGATCTCCTTGCGATCGAGCGACCGGCTCACGGCCCGACGAACGGCGAGCGCGTCGAAGGGAGGGCGGCGCGTGTTGAGGACGATGCCGTACGTGAGCATCAGCGGATAGGTGACGACGGCGAGGCTGGGATCGCGCTCGACGAAGGTCGCGTGCGCCGGCTGGATGCCGGCCATGTCCAGCTCCCCGGCGGTGAGCGCGGCCAGCTTGGTGGTCGGCTCGTCCACCACCACGACGATGAACCGGTCGAGCGCCGGTGGGCCGCCGAGCGCCGGGGGAAAATCGGGATTGGCGGCGAAGACCCAGCGCCGGTTGGGCTCGTGGGCCACGAACCGGAAGGGACCGTTGCCCACCGGCTCGACGTTCCAGTGCGCGGTGCGGAGCCTGGCGTGAGGCACCGTATCGAGCAGATGGGCCGGGAGGATCGCGAGATCGGTGAGCACGTCGGGAAAGCGTGAGGCCGCGGAGCCGAAGCGAAGGGTGACGGTGGAGTCGTCGCGAACGGTCACCGAGTCGAGACCGGCCAGGTCAGCGGCGCGCGGGTAGCCGGTGGCGGGGTCGCGCGCGGCATCGAGGGTCCACTTCACGTCGCGTGCGGTGGTGGGGGCGCCGTCGTGCCAGTGCACCGCGGGCTCGAGGTGAAAGGTGAGCGCCCGGCCGTCCGGCGACCGCTCCCACCGCCGCGCCAGGTACGGCCGCGGCGTCAGCGTGCTGTCGTACCGCGCCAGTGTGGTGAGCAGCACGTAGCGCTGCACCTGGCGGGCGAGCGGATGCAGGGTGAGCAGCGGATCGATGCTCTGGAGATCGGCGCCCGAGGCGAAGAGCACGGTGCCGCCCCGGCGCGCCGCCGACGGCTGGCACGCCGCCAGGGCGAGGAGCGGCAGCAGCAGCGCGCGAGCGCGCGGCACGAGCGGGCGACGCCGGGACACGGCGTAAGGTATCGGGCCCCGGGCGATCGCGGCCAGTGCTCACTGGCGTCACCGGCACGATGCCGGAAGATTGCAGCCATGCCACTGCTCGTCCGGCGCGCGCTCAGCGGACTCGGCGTCGTGTTCGGCGTCGTCACGCTGATGTTCTTCCTGCTCCGCCTCGCGCCGGGCGATCCCGCGCTCCTGCTGGTGGGCCCCGCCGCCACCGCCGGGCAGCTCGCCGCCCAGCGCGACGCCATGGGACTCGATCGCCCATTGCCGGAGCAGTACGCGGCGTGGCTCGGGCGGTTCGCGCGCGGCGACTGGGGCACCAGCATCGCCACCGGGCGGCCGGTGCTCGGCATGCTGGCGGAGGCCTGGCCGCACACGGTGCGCCTCGTCGGCATCTCGCTCGTCCTGAGCTATCTCATCGGCATCGCCATCGGGGTGGTGCAGGCGGTGCGCAACGGCACGCTCGACACCGCGCTGTCGATCGTCAGCGTCACCCTCTTCGCGCTGCCCGGCTACTGGTTCGGCCTCATGCTGGTGATGCTCTTCACCTACCGGCTCCGGGTGCTCCCGGCTTTCGGCTCGGCGGGGTTCGACGCCGATTTCCTCACCGGCTGGGACCGCATCGCCGACCGGCTCCGGCACCTCGCCCTGCCCCTCGCCACGCTCACGCTGGTGGGCATCGGCGGCACCGCGCGATTCGTGCGCGGCGCGATGCTCGACGTGGCCCACGAGCCGTACGTCGCGATCGCCCGGGCCAAGGGCCTCACCGAGCTGCAGGTGTCCATCCGGCACATGCTCCGCAACGCGCTCATTCCGGTCGTGACGCTCCTCGGCCTCTCGCTGCCGGCGCTCTTCTCGGGCGCGGTGTTCATCGAGGCGATCTTCGCTTGGCCCGGCGTGGGGCGCATTCTGGTGGAGGGCGTGCAGGCGCGCGACTACCCGGTCGTGATGGCCTCGACCGCGGTGAGCGCGGTACTCGTGGTGCTGGGCAATCTCCTCGCCGAAGCACTCGCCACCTGGGTGGATCCGAGGCTCCGGTGAGCGACGGCCGGCGGCTCCTCGGCGACTCCCGCGCCAGGTTCGGCGTAGCGATCCTTGCGCTGGCGGTGCTCGCGGCGGTGCTGGCGCCGCTCCTCTCCGGCGATCCGTACCTCCAGCGCGACATCGTCGCCACCCGATTCCTGCCCCCGCTCGCCGTGGACGGCCACGGGAGCTTTCACCTCATCGGCACCGACCGCTTCGGCAGGGACGTCTGGGCCCGGCTCCTCGTGGGCGCGCGCGTGTCGCTCGGCGTGGGCATGCTGGCGACGATGATCTCGGTAGCGCTCGGCGTCGCGGTGGGGGCGGCGGCCGGGTACTGGCGGGGCTGGCTCGGCGCGGCGCTGCTGGGACTCACCGATTTCGCGCTGGCGTTGCCGCGCGTGGTGCTGCTGCTCCTGGTCGCGTCGCTCTGGCAGCCGAGCGCGACGCTGGTGATCCTGGTGCTGGGCATCACCGGATGGATGCCGATCGCGAGGCTGGTGCACGCGGAGGTCCGGGCGCTGGCCGCGCGGCCGTTCGTGGAGAGCGCCATCGGGCTGGGAGCGCCGGGGCTCCGGGTGCTGCGGCGGCACATCCTCCCCAACGCCCTCACGCCGGTGACCGTGGCCGCCGCGCTCGGCCTCGGCAACGCCATTCTGCTCGAGGCGGGGCTCTCGTTCCTGGGGCTCGGCGTGCAGCCGCCTCAGCCCTCGTGGGGCAACCTGATCGCGTCGGGGCGAGATACGCTGGTCAACGCGCCGTGGGTGGCGGCCGCTCCGGGCGTGGCGCTGGTGGTGGTAGTAGTGGCGGCGACGCTGCTGGGTGATGCGGTGCGCGACCGGGTGGCTCCGGCCGGCCGGAAAGCCTAGCGGCCGGTCCACCTCGCGCTGCCAGCCACCTCGTCGATCCGGTTCTCGAGCCGGGCCAGCGCGGCGGGGGCATCGGTGCAACCGTGGTCGTGCTCGATGCGCTTGGTACGCTTGCCATCGTCGACCGTCATGATGGCGCTCGGCAGGTCGGTGGCGTAGCGTCCGCAGGCCGGCGCGCCGTAGGCATAGCGGTCGTCGAATCCGTAGTATCCCGCCGCGCTCAGCTCCGAGAGCAGGCTGTCCACCGACGCGGAAGAGATCTGCGCGCTGCGGACGCCGCCGTGCTCCACGTACTTCCGGCCGTCGAACCGCACCCGTCCCGACCTGAAGAGCGAGACCGTGTACACCGGACAGCTTCCGAGGCAGGGCGTCCGCTCCAGCGCGATGGCCGGCTTCGAGGTCTCGGTCATCGAGGGAGCCGGCTCCGGCGCGGGCGTGGAGCTGTGGCAACCGGCGAGGAGCGCCGCCGCGAGGGCTGCGCGCAGCGTGAACTTCATCGCGCGGGCACCGCGATCCGCATTTCGCCGCTCTGCACCCGGTTGGAGAAGGCCACCGAGAGCTGGGAGTGCTCGCCCGGAAGCTCGACGCTGCCGCCGCGCGCGAAGGAGATGACCTGACCCGTGGCGCCGTCGCGCACCAGCAGCATGGGATGCGCGGCCGCGTCCCACTGCATCGCGATGCGTCCGCCGGCGGTGCGCCGCATGGTGACGGACACGACGCCGGCGCCCGGCCGGGTCACGAGGGCGGTGCGGGTGGAAACCACCTCGCGGCCGCGTCCCGCGAGCCTGAGACTCGAGAGCTGGGCAATGCGACTGGAGGCCAGCGGAATCGCAAAGGAGAACTGGCTGGCCTCGCCGGGAACGTCGGCGACCTGCGTGGGCGTGAACGGCAGCGAGAAGAGCCGGGAGCCGTCGGCCGCGCGGCCCTCGACCGAATAGTCGCCGGCGTGCGAGGGAAGCCGCGGCCGGGTGACGACCTCGAAGGCGGGCTCGAGAACGGGCTGGCCGTTCTCGATGCGTCCCCACACCAGCAGACAAGGCTGCATGGCCTGGGAAAGCGCCGTGGTGATGTCGGGATTGGCTTCGCGGAAGCTCAGCACGCCCTCGTAGGTGTAGGGGCTGATCCAGATATTGTTGCAGTAGCCCATGACGTCGGTGAAGGTCGGCGGCTTGAGGGTGACCGTGGCGACGTCGAGCCCGTAGGCGCCGATGGTGCCGTTGGCATAAGGATAGTTGGGATCGGGGTTGGCGGCGCCGCCGCACGGCGAGTGCTGCCTGCCCCAGTTGTGGCCCCACTCGTGAGCGGCCACCTCCGAGGCGCTGGGAAGCTTGTCCCAGCCGAGGGCCACGGGCGCGCCCACGTAGCCGACACCGGCGATGCCACTGGTGTAGTCGGGGTTGACTACGCCGAAGTAGTAGCGGGAGCTGTTGTCGGCGTCCTGCAGCGTGGCGATCTCGCTGAGCACCTGGGTCCAGGTGGACTGATTGCCCGCATCGAGGGCCGGCGCGGTGGACACGTAAGCCGCCCGCAGATCCGCGTCGATCGTCGCGAGCGGATGCATTTTCATCGCGTCGGTGAGGAACTGCGCCGCGTTGCCACTGGTTACCCCGCCGGTCCGGCCGGCCACCGTCACCGGGACGAAGCGCACGCTGAACGTGGGCGAGTTGTGCACGTCGAGCGGGAGCGGCGTGCCCGAAGCCGGAAAGGTATTGTCGCCCTCGTTCGACTCCGTAACGGTGTTGTCCGGATCGACCTCGGCCAGAATGGACAGACCGGGCTGGATGAGCGACTTCGGGACCGGCACGTTCCAGGTGCTGGACAGGCTGCTCTCGTTCGGGGAGAGCGGTGTGGTGATTCCCGGCGCGTTGATGGTCAGGGTCTGGACCGGCGACCCACCGCTGTAGAACGTCACCCGCACGGCGGGCGCGGCGGTGTTGACCTCGTTGGCCGTGACGAACACGCGGAGGTATCCATCGCGTCCTTTGACCAGCGGCACCGCGCCGTCGTAGGTCTGGACGCTCTGGGTGAGATACAGCCCGTCGATGCACAGATTCAGCGTGCCGGCCGCCGCCGCCGAGTAGCTGACGCTCGCCGAGGTGGCGACGCCGGCCGCCACCGCGACGGTCTGGCTCGTGGGGCTGGCGGTGTACTGGGCGCTGCAGCTCGATACGTCGGTTGCCGTGATGGTGTAGTCGCCCGGCGCCAGTCCCGTCAGGGTCTGGGTGGCCGGGACCGGTTGCGAGAAGCCGCCGGGACCGGTGACGGTCACATCGGCCGCGGTGCTCGAGGGGAGGCCGTTCACGCTCACGGTGAGCGTCGGCGCCGAGGGCGCGTAGTCCACGTTGGCCGACGCCGGCGTATCGCCCTTGCTGACGGTGACGGACTGCGTAACCGGCGAGGCGGTGTAGGAGACCCCGCTGAAGGAGACGTCGGACGATGAGACCGTGTAGGAGCCGGGCGCCAGACTCGAGAGCGTCTGGGTTCCGCTGACCGACTGCGCGAACCCGCCGGGCCCGGACACCGCGACAGCGGCCGATGCGCCGGTGGGAAGCCCTGACACCGCGACGGCCAGGCTGCCGCTCACGGGACCGGTCGGGCCACCGTCTCCGCCGCAGGCGAACTGGCTGGCCATGAGGAGCACCAGGACCGGGAAGAACCAGGCATCGCGTCGGATCATGTGAAGTCCGGAGCTCAAGGGGTGGCCACCATGTACCTGGCGGAGATCAAAAGTCTGGTGTTCTGCATTGTGGCCGGACACACCCGAGCGGCGCCGCGAAGGCCGGAACGGTCGTTCCAGACTCGCAAGTACAACTCAGCAGTGCGCTTGACTTCGGGACCGGCCCCGGCCGATTAGCGGAAGGTGGGCAACACCCGCGCCAGCAGTCCGGCTCTAGGAGACGAAGAAGGGGCCGCGAATGCGACCCCTTGCATGTACCAGCGCGGATTCAGCGGGAGGATCGGGACGGCACCCGGGCCCGGGCCGCACGGAGGTGCGCCGCCAGGTGCCGGCCGTCGGACTGCAGGCAGGGAAGCAGGTTCAGGTAGCCGCCCAGATTGGCCACGATGCCGAAGAGGAGAAGGTCGGCGGTGAAGCCGCCGACGTCCGGCTGACCGGCAATCTGCCATGCGGTGAGGAAAATGAGCAGACCGAGGAGGTTGCTCAGCCCGCCCGACGCCGAGATGATCGGCGCCCGCCACGCATCGGAGCACCACTCGAATCGCCAGCGGCCCGCCGCGATGTCGCGGTAGCCGATGGCATCCGCGTCTTCATCCAGCAGCGATACGCCGCCCAGGAACGGGAACAGGCCGACGTGCACCTTGCGGCCGTTGATCGTGCCCTTCCAGAGCGTGGGGCCCATTCCCAGACGGACGCCCCAGATGCGCACACCGACGGCCTGTGCCGCGGCGGCGTGCCCGAGCTCGTGAAAGAGCAGCCCGATCCAGCAGGCGACGAAGGCTGCGAGTACCGTCGATGCATGAGGCATCCGCGAGACCTCTTCCGGGTTCAGTGCAATGTAATCGGGGTGGCTGACAAATCGGGTCGGGCAGCGTTCGAGTGAAATGGAAGTGCAAGGATGGGGCCGCGCCTTCCCTTCGGTGAGCGGCGCCCAGGCAGGATGGTGTATTGGGACGGGCCGCTCGGCGGATGCGTCATGGTCGACGGGAACATGCGTGGCGCCGGGTCGCGCTCGGTGTAGCGCCTGACCATTCGCGAGGCTGACCTGGAGGTCGGGTTGACCTCCCCGGGGAGCACCGCTTGCTTGGGGATGACCGCGCTGCCGCGGTCCTCGGGTTCAAGAGCGTTCACGGTGCACGACTTCATTCCAGGCTCCCGCCGCAGGCACCCGGACCTCGACCGGCGGGTGACGCCTCGCGCAGAATACCGACGCACGGCTCCGGCTCTGCTGGAGTTCGAAGGCTACCGGTGTGCCGTCCGCGACCTCGGCGACGGCGGTCTCCGCATCGAGCCCGCACCGGCCGGGCGGGTATGGACCGTCGGGCAACCCATCCGGGGACAGCTTCATCTTCGCTCCGCCGGACAGATGACCATCGCAGGCACCATCGCGCGGATCGATCGGGCCGGCCTGGCGGTCATCCCGGCGCCGGGAGAGCCGTGGCCCGACCCCGCGGTCATCGACGCGGAGCGCGCCGCGCTCGCCACCACCAAGCGGGAACGCCGCGCGGCACCGCGACTCCCGCTGTCGGCTCGGCTGGGGGATACCACCACTCCGCTCCGCGATGTGAGCGCCACCGGGCTTCGCTACCTCCTGGCGCCATCGGATCCGGCGCCGCCGACGGGCAGCATGGTCGAGGGCGGTCTCCGGCTCGACGCGGACACCGTGATCGAGGTACGCGGTACGGTCGTGCGGCAGGTGGGGCGGGAGGTGGCACTGGCGCTCGACCCGCCGGGGCTCGCGCCCGAGGTCATCGACCTGGTGCGGCGGCGGTTCTTTCCGGAAGGCGCGGCGGGATAGCCGCGCCGTCGCTCAACTCGGCTTCGGCCTGGTGGGCACCGGCCGCGGCGGATGGGTGATGGACCATACGTACGCGGCCACCGCTCGGACATCCTCGTCCGGCATGTTGGACCACCCGCGCATCGGCATAGGCTTGCGGGTCCAGGTCTCGTGGGCGGGGATTCCGCGCTTGATCTGCTCCACGAGCCATTCGTACGTCCCGGGCCCATGAAGCCAGAGCGCGCCGGTCAGAGCCGGTCCCTGGTCCGTTCCCCATGCATCCGTTCCGTGGCAGCCCGCGCAATTCGCTGATCCGTGGAAGAGCTCCCTGCCCCACACGATAGCGCTATCGGTGACGCCCTCGGGCCGGGGGCGCGGGGAAACCTGTCCGACCGCGGATGTGGCAGCGGCCGCCACCAGCATACCGGCGAAGGAGATGATGAATAGCGGTCGGGACATCTCTGGCCTCCTGGTTCGCGGCTGGCTCACGATCACGCATCGGATCGATGATAGCCGACGACTCGACCGCTGCCGATGAAGCGTGCATGAAGAAGTCTTCCTGAAGGCTTCCCGGGAGCTTCAGCCCGCCCGCTTCACTTTTCGCTTCGATCGTCTCTGCCACGAGGAGGCTTGGATGCCTGGAACCCTGATCATCTACGGCAGCACCTACGGCCAGACGGAGCGTGTGGCCCACCGCATCGCCCGAGTCCTGCGGGACGCGGGCCACGTGGCGGATGTCTACAACGGAGACCACCTTCCCGGCACGGTCTCGCTGACGGGTTACGACAGCGTCGTCA
>Ga0075291_1000024_pt1 | contig 9538 bp, 9 predicted proteins | sample SF_Rice_20C_80N__3_FD_69757 | JGI IMG/M metagenome (GOLD analysis project Ga0075291, IMG submission 69757) | Rice paddy soil microbial communities from Twitchell Island, California, USA - SF_Rice_20C_80N_302 | ecosystem: Environmental > Terrestrial > Soil > Paddy field/soil | place: USA: Twitchell...
ATGATGACTCGCATGCTGCTAGGTAGTCACGGAGAGGCCATGGAGTCAACCGAGACCCGGGAGCCGCGCGGCAGACCCCGGGTACGCATCTCTATGCGGCGGCGACGGCCTTCTTGAGCGTCGCCCGGATGCGGGCGAGGTGGTGATAGCTGTGGCGCACCGCGTGGTCCTCCAGCATGAACTGGCAGGTGAGCGGGGCATCGCTGTTGAGCGACACCGGCGCGGCCCGGTCCAGCTCGTCGTCCCCCAGCGCCCGGATCGCGGCTGCCGCCGCCGCGCTGTTGCGGCGGAGCAGGTCGAGCGCCGCCTCCCTGGTGACGTCGTGATGATGACTCGCGTGCCGTGCGTTGATCTCGTGGACATGCTCCCACGTCACGCCCACCACCGCGTTGCCGTCCGCGAGCGTCTCCGCGAGCCGGACCTCCAGCGGGTACATGGCGCCGACATGATGGACGACGACGCCGATCTTGCGCCCATCCCCGGGGATGCGGGTGTGCCACTCCGTGTCCGTGAGCTCGCTCGCGAGCGCGTCGAGGGCCGCTGCTCCCTGCTCCAGGCGCTCCGCGAGGGCATTGCTGCGCTGACTCATTGCTTCACCTCTGATGTGTGGCGAACGGGAGACCGCTCGCGTGAAAGGATTCGCTTTCAGGCCACTCGCGCCAGGACGTCGAGATACTCGCCGGCGACCGCGGTCGAGCCGTCGCTGGCCAGGTTGTGCTCCTCGAACAGCCGGGTCAGCTCGCTGCGGAGCCGGCTCGCGCCGTCGGGATTGGTCGCCCGGAGCGTGGCGACCGTCGGCCCGTAGTTCGTGGCGAACAGCTCCGTCACCGCCGCGGGCGAAAAGGGGAAGCGAAGCTCCAGCGTGCGCCGGATGCAGGTTACCTCGGTCACCCGGCCGTCGAACCGCGCGCGCACCGTCTCTTCCTTGCCCCACTCGAGCGGGCTCGGCACGCCGGGCGGAGGTGACACGACGGCGGTGTGGGCCCGCAGCATGCGGCCGATGAATCCCTCGGGCGTCCAGTTCGCCATGGCCACGCGGCCGCCCCGGCGCGTCACCCGAACCAGCTCCGCGGCGGCGCGCTCCGGCCGGTAGGCGAACATCGCGCCGAACATCGTCATCGTGGTCTCGAACTGGCCGTCGAGATACGGTAGCGACTCGGCGTCGCCTACCTCGAACACGACTGTCGTGCCGGCCGCTCGCGCCTCGAGCCGGGCCTCCGCGATCAGGTTGGGGGCGATGTCGATGCCGGTGACGCGCGCCCCCCCGCGCGCCGCGGGAATGGCGAGGTTGCCGGTGCCGCAGGCGACATCGAGAACCGCCTCGCCTCGCCGGAGCGCGAGCCGGCCGATGAACTCCTCGGCGCCGGGCGTGAAGCTGCGGGCGATGGGGAGAAAATCGCCCGCGGTCCAGACCGCCCGGGCGCGCGCGGTCAGCGCGTCCTCGGACCAGGCCGGAGCGGTGGTGGCGGATGACATTCGGACTCCTCCGTCGATGGGTGAGCGCGCGCCCTCGGTGGCGCGTGCATGATTGTGCAAGCGGAGGCCGATTTCACAAATGACTGGAAGTCCCGACTTCTTGCTCGGGCGTGCGGAGGAAGGAGCTACGGTCGTGCGGTGCGGCGGCTCTCGCGCCAGGCGCCGGGCGCGACACCGGTCGCCTTCTTGAACGCCCGGCTGAACGCCGCCTCGGAGTCGTATCCCACCCGCGACGCGATCGCGGCGACTTTGTCACCGCTCTGGGTGAGGAGGTTGGCCGCGACCTGCATCCGCCACTGGGCCAGGTACTGCATCGGCGGCTGACCCACGAGCTCCGCGAAGCGCCGGGCCACGTTGGTGCGGGACGACGCGGCCTCGCGGGCCAGCTCCTCGAGGGTCCAGGAATGGCCGGGCCGGTCGTGCACCAGCGCCAGCACCCGGCCCACGACGCCGTCGCGCAGCCCGGCGAGCCATCCGGTCCGGCCCGCCGGCAGCTCCTCGAGGTACCGGCGGAGCACCTCGATGAACATCAGCTCCGCCAGGCGCGTGAGCACGGTGGCGGCCCCCGGGCGGTCGCGCCGCGACTCCTCGGTGACCTGGTGCGTGAAGCTGCCGAGCCAGGCGTTCGACATGCCCCGCATGTGCATGCGCCGCGGCAGCGCGGCGAGCAGTGGGTTGAACGGCCGGAGGTCGCAGCCGAGATAGCCGCACACGAATCCGGCATCAGGTGGCGAGGTGTTGCCCAAGACGACCGTTTCGAGAAACCGAGCGGGGGCGAAGGTGTGCACCGTCGGGCCTAGCCGAATGTCGGGCCCGCTGGACATCAGATGGGCGTCGCCGTGGGGGAAGACGATCACGTCGCCCGGAGCCATCTCGACCAGCTCCTCGTCCGGCACGCCCCCGTAGCACCGGCCTTCGGTCAGGATGTGATACGAGATCAGATGCTCGGAAGCGGGCAGGATCCGCGGCGTCAGGTCGCGGGCGGGCACCGACTCGACCAGCCACGGCGCCGCCGCTTCCACGGGATAGAAGAACGCGCCGTCGAGTCGGACGACGCGCAGCAGATCGGAGAGGGGGTCCATGGACCAGGGAAGATACCCGGATCGGGCCTGGAGTCCGGCCTCCATCAGTCGGCTGAAGCACAGGCCCGCTCGACTGCCGCGCGCTACCTGTTCGTGGGTCCGGACCTCGGCATCGGCTGCAGCATGCTCACACGGTTCCCCTCCGAGTCCGTAAAGGAGACGTACCGCCCCACGCCCGGGATGTCGAGCGGGTCGCCCAGCACCTTGCCGCCCGCGGCCCTGACCTTCTCCGACGACCGCTGCACGTCGTCCACCGCGATCACGACCGACGGGTACTGCATCGGCCAGTCGGACTTCTTCTCATAGAAACCGCCGTTGATGGCACCGGGTTTCCTGGGGCCCGTTTCGCCGGTCTCGGTGGTTGTGGCGACGACGTACTTGCCCATGTCCTCGCCCAGCATCTGGGTCTGCCAGCCGAAGGCCGACTGATAGAACCTGGCCATCCGCTCGCGATTCTCGTACGGCATCTCGAAGTGCACGACGCTGTCCATCGGTGCATCCTCCCCGTGTGGTTCCCTACTTTGGCACGATCTTGAACACGCCGCCGTCCGAGGTCAGGACGTACACTTCGCCGGCGGCATCTTCCCCGAAGCTCGTGATGTTGGCGCCGGGGGCCAACGCCGGCCAGTCCGTCGGCACGCCGGGGTCGCCCTGGGCGGGAATGCTCCGCACCCAACCCCGGCAGAAGTCGCCGAACAGATACTGCCCCTGGAGCGAGGGCAGCGCCGCGCCGCGGTACACGTAGCCGCCGGTAATGGCGCATCCGTCGTCGTGGCTGTACTCGAACACCGGCAGCGCGAGGCCGGTCCGGTCGCAGCCGGCCGTCAGGCAGTCCGTCCCTTCCATGACGCTCCACCCGTAATTCACGCCACGCCCACGGCCGTCCGCCGCCGTCGCGCGATCGACTTCCTCCCACCCCTTTTCACCTACATCGCCGATGAAGAGATCGCCCGTCGCGGGGTCGAAGCTGTAGCGCCACGGATTGCGGAAGCCGTACGCCCAGATCTCTGGCCGCGCGCCCGCGGTGGCGACGAACGGATTGTCGGGCGGGATTGCGTACCCTGTCCCGGACGAGACGTCGATGCGGAGCAACGCGCCGAGCAAATCGTCCAGCGATTGGCCGCGGCCGTCGTCGAGACCGCCGCGCGACCCACCATCGCCGAGACCGAGGTAGAACATGCCGTCCGGACCGAAGGTGACGAGCCCCCCGTTGTGACTCGGACCCGGTTGCTTCACGCTCAGCACCCTCGCCTCGCTCGCAGGATCCGCGACAGCCGGATCGCCCGATACCACGAACGACTCGATCTGCGAGTCGTCGGCGAGGTCGGTATAGTACACATAGAACCGCCCGCTGGTGGCGTAGTCGGGCGCGAACGCGAGCGACAGCAGTCCCTGCTCAGGCCGGGTCGAGACCTTGGCGGAAATGTCGAGAAAGGGCGTCGGGCGCACCGCGCCGTTCTCGATGATCCGGATGGTGCCGGCCCGTTCCACCACGAACAGCCGGCTGTCGCCCGGAGGTGATGTCAGGTAGACGGGGAACGCCAGGCCGGTGGCGATCGGCTCGAGGCCCGGAGTGCCCGCGGGTGGCGGCGGAGGCTCGGGCGGCCGGCGCCTCCGACGGAACCACGGCGATTACGAGGCTGCCCGTGACCCCGGCGGTCGTCGCGGTGATCGTCGCCTCGCCCTCGGTGACAGCGGCCACCATCCCGGCGTCCGACACCGCCGCAACGGCGGGGTTGCTGGTCGCCCAGGTGTAGATCTGGTCGGCGGTCGGGTTACCGGCGCTGTCCACCGCCGCGGCGGTGAGCTGCACCGAGTCGCCGATCACGAGCGCGGACTCGGCGGCGGTCACGGTCACCTGGGCGACGGTCGGCGCCGGTGGCTCCTGGAGATCGGCGTTGTCGTCACAGGCCGCGATCAGACAGACGGTGGCGATCAAGGGAGCGGCTAGCGAACGGAACACCGGTGGCATCGGGCCTCCATCGCACAAGCGCGGGTCAGCGACGGCTGGCCGCATGACAAGGTTACCGGGGCAGGTCCGGGCGGGCTGTGACGCAGATGCTGCTTCGGGGGAGGGCTTCGCCCCCGTCAGCCAGGACCCACGGCTTTCCCGGTGAAGAGCGTTCTGGGAAGGGCGATCGTACCGCCGGGCTGGGAGGACCGCCAGAGTGGCGAGGGTGCAGCAGGGTGAGGGATCGCCTCGGCGACATTGTGGCGGAGCGCCTTAGGTCAAGGCACCGAAGCACCTGGCGGTGTCGAGCGGTGCCGCGCGCGCATCTAGCGGACCGACGAAGGAGCCATGCCGGGTGTAACACTTCGGATCTTCGTCGGGAACCCGTACCGCAGCAGCAGCGGCCACGTCAGCGCGGTCACGACGCGCCGCGCCTCGGACGCCAGACGGCCGAGCCACTCGTTGTCGGGGGCGATCGCGACATCCCCCCGCTCGAACCGCACCGGGTTGCCCGCGACCGTATGATTCTCATCCAGTCTCAACCGGCCGCTCCCGAGAAAGCCGACATCGGCGCGGATGCCGATGCGCGCGAGCGCCGGCCCCAGCACCTCGACCGGCCTCGAGGTCATGTCCTCGTACCTCAGCACGCAGCGGCGCCCCCTCGATCCTCGCACCAGCTCGAGCGCGACGTTCTCGAGCGCCCAGTAGAACGCGCTCCGCGCCGGCGTGAACAGGCGCATGTATCGCTCCTCCTCCGCCACCTCGGGCATCCGCTTGCGCCGGGTCCACGAGTGGGCCACCGCCCGGCTGTCCCGCACCAGGTGCAGCACGGCAACCTCCAACCCCGGCACCCCGCAGAGGATCCTCCCGTACGCGGCGTACTTCGAGGAGTCCACGATCACCGAGGCGCCCGAGACCGCCCGCACGGCCCGGTACACCCGTCCGAGTATCTCCCGATACGCTCGCAGGTCCCGGTCGAGGCCGGCCGGCCGCCACGGTGCCAGCACCCAGGGCATCCTCGGCAGTCCGTCCACCCGCCGCTGGAGCGCGAGGATGGCGTCCGCATCCACCCGGTTCACGCCCCCGAACGCTTCGCCCAGCACCGCCTGCCAGAAGGGGCAGTCGGGAACGGGCACGCCGCACCCGCAGAGCTGTCGCTCCGTGAGGCCGCGCTCCCAGAGGAAGCGCAGCTCCCCCACGGAGACGAACCCGGAGATCTGCCCCAGCATGAGATCCAGCAGCGTGCTCCCGCTCCGGCTCCAGCTGCCGACGTACACCACCCGGAGCGGCTCGGCGCTCACGGGCCGCGCTCCACCAGCTCCACGTAGAGCCGTTCCAGCTCGCCCACCGTGCGCCGGACGTCGAAGCGGTGGCTGTCGACCTCGGCTCGCGCGGCGAGGGCGGCGCCGAGAGCCGGCGTCTCCAGAAGCCGGAGCACGGCCCCGGCGAGCGCCGATGGGTCGCGGGGCGGCGCCAGCAGGGCGTTCTCGCCGTCTCGCAACACCTCGCCCAGGCCGTCCACGGCGGTCGAGACCATCGGGCGGCTCATGGACATGGCCTCGAAGACGGTGAGGGGCGTGCCCTCCCAGAGCGAGGCGAAGACCTGGACATCGAGGAGCGACAAGAGCGCCGGAACATCTTCGTAGAACCCCGTAAACACCGTTCGCTCTGCGACACCGAGGGCGCGGGCCTCTTCGCGATAACTCTCCAGCAGCGGACCGTCGCCCGCCACCACGAAACGCACACCCGGCTTCCGGCCGATCACCTGCGCGGCAGCCTGCAGGAAGTAGGTGGTGCCCTTCTGGCCGTCCAGCCGGCCCACCGTGCCCACGACGGTTTCCCCCGGCGGCAGTCCCAGCCTTTCACGCGCCGCCTGCACACGTTCGGCGGATGGGACCTTGAACTCCTCGAGCGGCGCGCCGTTCCACACGACGTGGATCTTGTTCGCGGGAAGGAAGCGATGGCGGATCATGAACGCCTTGGTGGAAGACGAAACGGCGATGCCCATGTCCGTCCGCCCTACCAGCAGTCGGTCCACGGGGCGCTGATAGACCGGGACGTTGGGGAAGGCGGCGTGCTCGTGGATGATCGTCCGCACATCCGTCACGCCGGCGACGAGGCGGGCGAAGTTGGAGGTCGCATACCCGTGCGTGTGCAGGATGTGAGGCCTCTCGCGGCGTACGAGGCGCAACAGATCGGCCGCGACGGCGGGACTGAACCTGTTGCGGCCCAGGCACACCGGGTCGAGCCCCTGGCGCCGCAGATAGGCCGACGCCTCATCCTCCGGCGGAATGCCCACCAGGCGGACGTCGAAGCACGACGCGTCGAATCGGGGAAACCACCAGGTGAAGAGCCGGGAGACGCCGTGCGTGCGCGCGCCGCGGATGCCGAACTTGTCGCAGAGGTGCATGACCCTGATCCTGCCGCGCGTCACTTCGCTCCGACCACCAGCACCCGGTTGTGCGTGCCGCTCATACGGATCCCCGACGGTGGGAGGGCGATGGGCTTGCCGTTCAGGTAATAGGTGGCGCCGGGCGAATCCTCGAGTCGGAGGATGAAGGTCCAGCCGCCGTCGCTGCCGTCCACGCGGTATTCGATGCCCCGGTCCGTTCTGGCGCGCGAGAAGTCGATGGAGGTGGCTCCTATGGGGAGGCTCTCGATACTCATGTCGTCCCACCCACGAGGCACATGAGGCGCGAGCACGACCGTCTTGTGCATCGCATCCGGCTCGATGCCGAACACATGACGGACCAGCGGGACCACGATGCCGTAGGCGGTCCAGGCGATGACGAAGCAGCCGTAGTCGGGCATCATCTCCGAGATCGAGCCCGGCGTGACCCGATTGAAAGTGTTCACGATCTTGTCCATGTACCACAGCGCTTCGTCAGTGCGTCCGTAGTTGGATTCCGCCACCGCCAGCGCCCCGGTGCCGATGGTCATCGTCGCCTGTCGCTCGACCGCGGAGAGGAACGGTCCGTACGGCCCCACGTCCTCGCGCCGGGTCTTCTCCAGCAGGCGTATCGCTCGCGCTCGAGGCGCGATACCCATCTCCATCGGCGTCAGCGTGACGCCGTTCCGGTTGGTCAGCCACCCCCGGCTCGTGTCCGGCATTGCCGCGTACCGATCCCTGAGGCGTTCGTAGTAGGCGATCATCTCCCGGTCTCTCGGGGTCAGCGTGTCCGCCAGCCGGATCTGCCTGACCGCCCCCACGGCCGCGCTCACGGCCTGGTCCCGCGTCCCGTAGAAGTCCGCATACGAGGTATCGGCCTCGAGCCAGAAGCGGTTGTTGATCCTGGCCTTCAGCTCCGCGGCCAGCCGCCGGTAGCGGGCCGCCGAGTCGGACTCCTGCATCATGTCGGCGACGCGCGCCGTGGCCTCGAGTGCCCGCTGGGTGTACACGGCGACGTCGATCAGCTCCGCGTCGAGTCCCGTCACTTCCGTGATGCCATACCCCTCCGGGAAGAGGTCCTTGTTCCGGTCCATGTCGGTGAGAAGCCAGTGCAGTCCCCGCTTCATCGCCGGATACATCTCACGGGCGAACGCCATGTCGCCGGTCCAGTCGAGTACCTGGCCAACCGTCAGGATGAACTGCGAGGTCTCCTGGGTGTTCCCGGGATTGTACACGACGCCGTTGGTCGTCACCTCGTGGATGATGCGCCCGTTGCCGTTGGTTTTCTCCGATTGATTCTTCAGGAGACCGAGCGTCTCCTTGGCGATCTCGGCGCCACCCGCCGACATGAGCGCCTGAAGGGAGTAGGTCTCGGTGCCGAACCACCACGGGTACTCCAGCAGGCCCGCGCCGAGCCCGCGCCCCATGCCGGGCACGTCCCGCACCAGCCACTCCGCATCGACCCTCACCCAGTTGTAGACCTCCTGCAGGTGCTGGTCGGGAATGCGAACCCGGGCCCGGTCGATGACCGAGGCGTAGTGGGCCTTCTTCGTCCTGAGGAGATCGGCGTGATGCGCGGCGAGATACCGGTAGGCGTCGACGGCGGAGTCCCGGTTCGTTGCCGAGCCGGCGATGACGACGGTCAGCGTGGACGTGGCGTGTGGACCGACCGAGACCGTTTGACGGGAAGCGGCCGTAACTCCCATGCCGTTCGTGCGGATGGGCGGCGGATCCGCGACCGCGCGCGCGCCCGGCGCCGGCGTCACGCCCCAAGCGCAGAACCAGGGATTGTCGGTGTCTCTGGCGATGAAGAGGCCATCCGATTGCCAGCCGACGCTGTCGCGGCCGTCGTGGATGCCGAGACGCTCGGACTGCCAGACCGGTCTGAGGTCGGTCTTGACGGACAGGAGAAAGCCCAGGCGTCGCGGGCGCGCGGTGGCGTTCGTGAAGACGTACTGCACGACCAGCCCCGGTTGGCGGTCCGGACCGAACTGGAATCGCTCGACCTCGAGACTGTCGAGCGCCGCGCCGTACCTGAACCGGTTGCCGTACGGATAGTTGATGAACTCGGTGCTCTCGGAGAGGGTGACCTCCCGATCGGTCTCCAGGTCGGTGACGGCGGCGCGGAAGCCGTCGATCAACTTGATCGGGTGGAGCCACAGGCCGCCCATTTCGCCGGGCACGTGGTCACCCATGTCGGGAAAGTTCCCGTCCTGCGTCCCAACCAGGTACGCTCTGTCCCCGGCGGTGACGTACGGGCTGGTTCCATGCCGCCCACGGTTGCTGATGCCGGCCATGACCGTGGCCGAATAGTCATCCTGGCAGGGCAGGGGGCGTGCCGTCGCGAGGGTCAGGCAGAGGGAGAGCAGGGGAGTCGTGGGAGGTATTTTCATGGCCATCGCCATGAAGCATGCTCTGTGAAGCCTGCTTCACCAAGGGTTCAAGGCGAGTTCACGCCCGTCGCGGTATGCTGGGTGTGGCGCTTCCACCAGGAAGGTTCGCATGATCCGCGCAACTCTACTCGCCGCCGGCCTCGCGATCCTGGCCTGGTCGTGCGACGGCGATAGCACCGCCCCCCGGGCGCTCGATGGGGTCTACACGCTTGTGGCCGAGAACGATCAGCCGCTGCCCTCAGACCCG
>Ga0075291_1000025_pt1 | contig 9530 bp, 10 predicted proteins | sample SF_Rice_20C_80N__3_FD_69757 | JGI IMG/M metagenome (GOLD analysis project Ga0075291, IMG submission 69757) | Rice paddy soil microbial communities from Twitchell Island, California, USA - SF_Rice_20C_80N_302 | ecosystem: Environmental > Terrestrial > Soil > Paddy field/soil | place: USA...
AAAAGCGCATGCGCCAGGCCGAAGAAGGCATCGAAGAATTAAAGGCGAGCGTCGATACCCTGATTGTGATTCCCAATCAGCGCCTGTTGAGCATCGCCGCGAAAACCACGACGATGCTCGAAGCGTTCCATAAAGCCGACGACGTGCTGCTGCAAGCCGTGCGCGGCATTTCGGATCTCATCATCACGCCTGGGCTGATCAATCTGGATTTTGCCGACGTCCGAACGGTCATGGCCGAAATGGGCTTGGCCCTTATGGGAGCGTCGTCGGCGTCGGGCGAGAATCGCGCGATCGAAGCAGCGCAAAAAGCGATATCGAGCCCGCTGCTGGAAGACATATCAATCCAGGGCGCGCGCGGCGTGTTGATCAATATCACCGGCGGACCGGATCTCTGCTTGCACGAGGTGAATGAAGCTGCATCGATGATCCAGGAAGAAGCGCATGACGACGCCAACATCATCTTCGGCGCGGTCATCGATGAGAGCTTGACCGATGAGATCCGCATCACCGTGATCGCCACCGGATTCGGCGAAGTAAGAGAGGAGAAGAAGCCGGCTCCCTCGCCCGTACAGCATGTCGCTAACGTTGCCAGCGCGGCGCCGAAAAACCGCAAGGTGGTGCACCTGGGAACGATCGTCGACGACCTGGATACGCCGACCTGGCAACGCAAGAAAAGCGGCAGCGACGAAGTCGAGACCGTGACTTTGAAACCCAACAACTTCGAGTTCAGCAACAATCAAGAAGAAGACGACAAATACGATATTCCGACATTTCTTAGAAGGCAGATGGACTAGACCGGCGAGCACTGCTGTTCGCCAAATCTCCCTACCCCTCTTTTTCAAAGAGATGGGCGTGTTTGTCGGTTAGATGGGAATCGCGCCTGGGGACTATGCGTTGATCCGGCCCGCGATCGTTGCGGAGCCGTATCAGAGTGCGAGACCGATCCCCTTTTTTCAAAAGGGGGATACAGGGGATTTGGCGTTTACTTCGAGCTGCTCAGTCGTTTCTCTTTGCGGGATCTTTCTAAGGCAAGTCCGATCAGGCGGTCGATCAGACGGGGATACGTCAGCCCGCTGGCTTGCCACATTTTTGGATACATACTGATTTTGGTGAATCCGGGAATTGTGTTGATTTCGTTGATCAGCACCTGCCCGTTCGGCCGTAGAAAGAAATCGACGCGCGCCATGCCTTCACAGCAGAGCGCGCGGTACGCTTGCACGGCCATCCTTTGAATCGTTTTTACGGCAGCTTTGGGCAAATGGGCAGGGATCTCGAAACGCGCGCCTTGCTCGTCCAGATACTTGGCATCGTAGGAATAAAAATCGTGCTGGACGAGGATCTCTCCCGGCAATGAAGCCAACGGTTTGTCGTTGCCGAGGACGGAACACTCGATCTCGCGGCCGCGAATACTTTCCTCGACAATGATTTTGTTGTCGTAGCGGAAAGCTTTTTTCAGCGCAGCGGCGAATTCGCTTTTCCGGCTAACCTTGCTGATGCCGACCGAAGAGCCCAGGTTGGCGGGCTTAACGAACAGCGGCAACCCCAGCGCTCTTGTTGCTTTGGCAAAGCTGATGGCGTTTTTATCGCGCCGCTCGAAGACCAGAAATTTTGCGATGGGGATCTGCGCGTCGCGGAGAAGCCGCTTCATCACGTCCTTATCCATTCCCACGGCGGATCCCAATACCCCGGCGCCGACAAAAGGCACATTGGCGAGCTTGAGCAAACCCTGAATCGTGCCGTCCTCGCCGAACGGTCCGTGAAGGACCGGAAAAACCGCATCCACCTCCTCGAGAGTTTTCCCCGATGCGGCGCGCAGCATCGCTGTCGGCGCGTCGCCCGGCAACACAGCGACGCTCTGTGTCCGACGATCGATCTCGACTTGCGATATTTTCTCATCGCGCAGCAGTCGAGCGCCTTCATCCACAAACCAGCGACCGTGTTGGTCGATGGCGATCGCGAGCACAAGATATTTTTTTGGGTCCATGGCCGAAAAAATGTTTCGGGCCGAGATCAAAGAGATTTCATGCTCGGCGGATTTGCCGCCGAAAAGCAGCGCGACGCGGAGTTTTTTCTTCATCGTCTAATGCGGAGCAAATCGACTGAATAGAGGATGGAGAATAGAGAATCGCGAATCAATCTGGGATCGTCAATCCTCTATCCTCGGCGGGTTAATCTTTCGGGCTAGAATCGCGGAACCTAAGATTTCTTGGCTATTGCCGCCGGCGCCTGCTGTTCGATGACTTTGACGACTTTGCCCGGATACGCCTGCTTTTCGAACTGCAGCACGAAGTATTTTGCTTTTACCGGGTCGCCTTTATTATCGAATTCGATGGAGCCGGTAACGCCTTTAAAATTTTTGAGTTTGCGTACCGCGCCGCTGACATCCGCACGGGTCGGTTTTTTCCCGGGGTTCGCCTTCATCCATTGTTCCATCGCCCGGATGCCGACCAGCGTCGCGTCATAGCCATACATGCCGAATGATTCCACTTCCTTGCCGAAGCGCTGTTTAAATTTCTTGGCGAAAGCGGCGGTCTCCGGGTACGCATCCGGGGGGCCGGCCACACTGGTATAGTAACTCCCGATAGCAGCGCTACCGGCGATCTTCACCATCTCGGCCGAATCGAGACCGTCCGGTCCCATAAACTTGGCCTTGACGCCCTTTTCGCGCAACTGCTTCAGCAAGAGCCCGCCTTGATGATAGATTCCGCCGAAGTATACCAAGCCTGGATTCTTCGCTTTCAGGGTGATGATCATCGGCGAAAAATTGGCGCGCTCTTCTGTTCCTTCAAAGCCGAGAACGCTTAGACCGAGTCTTTTAGCTTCGTTGCGAAAGTTTTCGGCCACGCCTTGGCCATAAAGCGTTTTGTCGTGGATGATGTAGACCGACTTTAGTTTGAGATCCTGGGCCGCGAAACGGGCGCCGACCGGACCTTGGACATCGTCTCTGCCGCACACCCGATTGACGTTCGGATAGCCGCGATCGGTGATCTCGGTAGCTGTGTTTGCCGGCGAGATCATCGCCAGCATGGCATCCTTGTAAACCTCGGAAGCAGGCAGAGCCACTCCGGAATTGAAATGCCCCACCAGCGCCAGCACGTCGGGGTCCGCGACGATATTACGCGCATTGGCAACGCCCACCTCGGGTTTTGCCTGGTCGTCATAGGGTACCAAAACCAGATCGTAACCGAGCGTCTTGAACGGTTTGCTCGCTTCTTCGACCGCCAGCTGCGCGCCCAATTTAATGTGCTCGCCAAGAGCCGCCTGTTCGCCGGAAAGCGGCGCTTGGACGGCAATCTTGATCGTGCCTTTTTGCGCCAGCGCGACGCTGGCGATGCCTATGCATGCGAATACGACTGAAATGACAACCAACCGACGAAAATAATCGGTCACGGGAAATTTCCTTTCGCGAAATGATCGCCCATGCTAACAAATCGTCTGGATCAAAGCCACCTTGTTTCCGCTGCGGAGCAGCGGTATGAGGCCATAGCTCAGTGATCCTGCAGATCTTCGAGGGGGCTTTTGTTAGGAATGAAGCGGATCTTTTCACCCCTGTGACTGGCAGACGCTACGCAAACCTACGGGACCGTTCCATGGCGGCAAGTAAATCTTTAATTCCACGTTCGGGAAACATGATGAAAAATATTTCGCTGGCGCCGAGTTTCTTTACTGCCTGGATGTCATTCATCACTTGCTCCTCCGAGCCGGCGAAAAGCGGCCGATCTGGGCCGAGCGAGTGTGGCAGTATCGAGAGGTTGGCGCCGACGATCACTTCGAGCGACTGAGGATCGCGGCCGGCGTCCTTGGCAAACTGGCGCAGCTGCGTGATCATAGCCGCCGTGCCGTCAAGCGGGATGCCGACGGGCATCCAACCATTGGCCGACCTCGCCGCGCGCTTGAGCGCGGCGGGCGCGTAAGCGGCGAGGTAAATGGGTGGATGCGGCTTCTGCACCGGCTTGGCGATGATCGAGCGTGGTACAGTGAAATACTCGCCGCGAAACTCGACCGGATCTTCGCTCCAAATCGTTTTGAGTGCGGCGAGAAACTCATCAGCGCGCGCGCCGCGCGCCTTTTGATTGGCGCCGGCTGCTTCAAACTCGTCCGCCGACCAGCCTAACCCAAAACCGGCGCGCAGCCGGCCGTTCGACAAAATATCGAGCGTCGTCAACCGGCGTGCGAGAGTGACGGGATTGTAAAAAGGAATGTTGAGAACGCCGGTACCGACACCGATGCGGCTCGTGTGCGCGGCTCGACGGGATCCAAAACGCGCTTGTAGAAGTTCGGCAATGAGCCGTCGGGCGTGACCGGATATTTGGTCCTGGGCTGAACCCGATACAAAAGCCGGTCGGCAACCCAAAGCGTATCATAACCCAAACGTTCGGCTTCTCTGGCGGCTTTTATAAGATTGTCCGGTTGCGATAACGATCCCATGCTTGGCCGTGTGACTCCAATACGCATGCGCCCTCTTGTCGTAATCTGGGTTAAATCAGATGGCTGCTTCTTGAGCTACGACTGTCAAGGAAATTTTTTGTGAGCGGCGCAACAACGTTAGCTCGCAGCGCACGCCGATGCGGGCTTCGGTCAAAAGCTTGTGCAGATCGTCGACCGACCGCACTGACGAGCCATCGAGGGCGACGATCACGTCACCTTCCTTGAGTCCGGCTTGCTCCGCGGGACTTTGTTTTTCAACCGAGATAGCCAGCACGCCGGTTTCGAGTTTAAGCTGCTGCGCGCGCACGACCAAACGCGGGATCGTCACGTTTTGCCCGCCGACGCCTAGATAAGCGCGGCGAATTCGCCCGTGTTTGATTAGATGGCCGGCGATAAATTTCGCGGTGTTGACTGCGACGGCGAAGCAGAGCCCTTGGGCCGGCAGAATGACCGCTGTGTTGATACCGATCACTTCGCCATTGGAGTTGACGAGCGGCCCTCCGGAGTTTCCCGGGTTGAGCGCCGCATCGGTCTGGATAATGTTGTCGATCAGCCGGCCGGATTCGGAGCGGAGCGAGCGCCCCAAGGCGCTGACCACACCGGCGGTGACGCTGTACTGGAAACCGAAAGGATTGCCGATCGCGATGGCGAGCTGGCCGGCCCGGATCTTTTCCGAATCGCCGAGCGGCGCAGCGATTAAACCCGGAGCGGAGATTCTGATAACCGCGATATCGGTACCCGTGTCATGACCGACGACCGTCGCATCGAATCGCCTCCCGTCGCTGAGCGTGACGGCGACTTTATCGGCGGCCTGAACCACATGGCTGTTGGTGAGGATGAATCCGTCCGGAGTAAAGACAAAACCTGAGCCGCTGCCTCGACCTTCACCGCGAGCCGCCGGCCGTTGAGCCTGGCGGATTTTGCTGACTTCAATGAATGCGACCGACGGGCTGACCCTCTCCGCGGCATTGACGACGGCTTTAGAGTAGGCATCGAGCAATCCTGAGGCTTGGCCGGCGCCGGTGGGGCGGTTGGGCTGAGAGTCCGGGCGGTGCTCGTTGTCGAGAGTTTTTTTCAAGGCTGGCGTTTTCATAGCTACTCGACAAGTTAATCATTGGGGCATTTTCTGTTAAGTACGCACCGGCTGGTGATATAGTAACTTGGAAGTAACTTCAGGAGTTCTCATGAAACCGAAGGAGACGAACTGTCCGGCGGAATTCACCTTGAGCATGATTGGCGGCCGGTGGAAGATTCCGTTGATTTTTCACTTGTTGGGCGGCGCGAAACGCTTCTCGGCGCTTGCCCGCGCTCTTGGCGGCGTCAGCCAAAAAATGTTGGCCCAACAACTGAGAGAAATGGAACGGGGCGGTTTGGTCGAGAGGAAAATCTATGCCGAAGTTCCGCCGCGGGTCGAATATTCGCTTACGTCTTTGGGCAAGAGCCTCAAGCCGGTAGTCGACTCGATGTGCCGGTGGGGAGTGGCGCATGGCGCATCAACGCCGGGACGCGAGGCGCAGCTATGATCATCAGCACCGGCATAGATTTGGCTGAAGTCGATCGCATCCAAGCGGCACTGGAAGATCCACGCATTGGAACGCGCTTTCGCGACCGGGTATTCACCGAAAAAGAGATCGCCTATTGCGAAAAGAAACAACGCGGCAAATACGAAAGCTATGCCGGCCGCTTTGCCGCCAAGGAGGCGGTCATGAAGGCGCTCGGACGGGGTTGGGGCGCCAGGGTGCGCTGGCTTGATATCGAAGTTGCACGGGCGCGCAGTGGCAAGCCGGAGATCGTGTTGCATGACAAGACGGCCAGTCTCGCCGCAGAACTCGGCATCCGGCGCTGGGCGCTATCGATTACGCACACCAAGGAACACGGACTCGCGTTTGTAATTGCGCAGGACGAGTAAAGGAAAGATCGATCTCAGCCCGTCCGTCCCGAGAATTCACCGCTAAGAACGCAAAAGACGCAAAATTTCCAGCCTGTCATGCTGTACGACAGTGAAGCATCTGCTCTGTGCTTTTCGCGATTCTTTAGATCGGAAAAGCAGATTCTTCGTCGCTATGCTCCTCAGAATGACATACGAGAATAGTGACGCGTTGAGAAATCGCACCTTGCGAAGAGGAATCTGGATTTCCGCTCTGCTGCTCCCGGGCTAGAAATGTTTTTACGTACCTTGCGTTCTTTGCGGTAAATTCTTACTCTTCCCGCTCGGGAAAAATTGTAATCGCCCGCTAGATTTTCGCCGAATTTTTGGCTGGCAGCAGAAACAGAATTCCCAACGCCCAAATACCGCCGAGCAAACCAGCGACGGTCCACGCCGTTTTGTTGCGGCCGCTGTGGTTGGCGATGACGCAGCACAAGATGGCATCGAGTAAATGCACCAATACGGCAGTGCGCAATAACGTCGTTGGGTCCATTTCAGATTTGATGAAAAGGAGTCCGGAAAAGTATCCGAGGAATTGGTAGAAATCCACGAGGCCTTGACGCTTCCTTTGGGCAGCTAATATACTCGCTCTTCGCGGAATTAGGAATATTCATGGCGGTCAAAACCATCGAATGGAAAAACGATCGAGTGATCATGCTCGACCAGCGCTTGCTGCCGCACCGTGAAGTTTATCGCGTGTGCCGCGATTCCAATGACGTCGCCGCCGCCATCCGCCAGATGGTGATACGCGGCGCGCCGGCCATCGGCGTCGCGGCCGCCATGGGAGTGGCATTGGGCGCGCTCAAATCACCGGCGAAGTCATTCGATCGCTCTTTCGAGCGGAACCTAGCTGCTTTGGGCAAGACGCGCCCCACCGCCGTCAACTTGTTCTGGGCGTTGCAGCGCATGCGCCAAGTCTATTTGGCGAACCGAAGCCAGGGCATCGATACGGTCAAAGGGGCACTTAAAGAAGAGGCGCAAAAGATTTACAAAGAGGATATAGCGGCGAACCGCCAGCTGGGCAAATACGGCGTCTCGCTGCTGCGCAACGCGAAAAAGATTATGACGCACTGCAACGCCGGCGCGCTCGCTACCGCGGGCTATGGAACCGCACTGGGCGTGCTGCGCGCGCTTAAAGAGAGCGGCAAGCAATTTGAAGTTTTTGTCAACGAGACGCGGCCGTTCTTGCAAGGTGCTCGATTGACGGCCTGGGAGCTCAAAAAAGAAAAAATTCCGGCGACTTTGATCACTGACAATATGGCGGGCTACCTGATGCAAACCGGCAAGGTGGATGCGGTCGTCGTCGGTTGCGACCGCGTCGCCGCCAACGGCGATGTCGCCAATAAGATCGGCACGTATACACTTGCGGTGCTGGCCCGCCGTCACGCTATTCCCTTCTACGTCGCCGGGCCGACCTCATCGATTGACGTGGATTGCGCGTCGGGCAAGGATATTCCTATAGAGCTGCGCGATCCCAAAGAGGTGTCGCATATCTTCGGCAAAGCGCTGGCGCCCAAGGGGACCCATGTCTTTAATCCGGCTTTCGACGTAACTTCACACGACCTGGTGTCGGCCATTATTACGGAAAAGGGCGTGATCCATCCGCCGTACCAGCAAAACATTCGCAGCCATGTCCATCATTGAAAAAGATTACGAGCTGGAAGCGTACTTTCACGATGCCGGCAAGCCGCGCGAGCAATGGCGCGTCGGCACCGAGTACGAAAAAGTCGGCATCGATCGTTCGACCGGCAAGGCCATCCCCTATTTCGGCCCGCGAGGCGTGGACCGGATTCTCCGCGAGCTGATCGATCGTTACGGCTGGGAGCCCGAGGAACAAGACGGCAATATCATCGCGCTCACACGCGACAAGGCGCAGATCACTCTGGAGCCCGGCGGCCAGATCGAATTAAGCGGCGAGCCGTGCGAGAGCATCCATTGCACTTACGGGGAGTTCACCCAGCATATCCGCGAGCTGCTCGAAGTGGCGGAGCCGCTCGATATCGCTTTTCTCGGTCTCGGCATGCAGCCGGTGAGCCGGATCGAGGAGATCGAATGGGTGCCGAAGAAACGCTACCGCATCATGGGGCCTTACATGCCCAAAGTCGGCAGCCTCGGCCAGCGCATGATGAAGCAGACCGCGACGGTGCAGACCAACATCGACTTTCTCGATGAGAAAGACGCCATGGCCAAGTTTCGCACCGGCATGGGACTCGCCCCTGTCTTGATCGCGATGTTCGCCAACTCGCCGATCTGCGACGGCCAGCTCAACGGCTATCGCAGCTTCCGCGAACACATCTGGACCGACACCGATCGGAGCCGATCGGGATTGCTGAAGTTCGCGTTCGCGCCGGATGTATCGTTCGCCCACTACGTCGAGTACGCTCTGGATGTGCCAATGTATTTCATCGTGCGCCATCACGATTACATTGACATGACGAGCATGACCTTTCGCCAGTATCTTGCCGCCGGCTATAAAGGAGAGAGAGCGACGCTGGTGGACTGGTCCGATCATCTGACCACGCTCTTCCCGGAAACGCGCATCAAGCGCTATATCGAGATTCGCTCGGTGGATAGCCAGCCGCCCGACTTGATGCCGGCGCTCTCGGCTTTGACTAAAGGAGTGTTCTACGATCCCGATTGTCTCGCCGCCGCGTGGGACCTGGTCAAAGGATGGACCTGGGACGAAAGGATGGAGATCTATCTCAGCTCGCACGAGAATGCTCTGGCGGCGCGCGTCCGGCGCTATACGCTTTTGGATGTGGCCAAGGAGCTCTTCCAGATCGGTTGCGAAGGTTTGCGCCGCCAGCACTCGCTCAATAAAAATGGCGAGGATGAGACGATTTATCTCAATCCTTTAAAGCCGCTGCTCTTTCAAGGAAAATGTCCGGCCGATATTCTCTTGGAAAAATGGCAAGGGGAGCTGCGCCAGGATATTAAAAATCTGATCGCCTACAGCGCCTACAAGCTGCCGTGAATTTCTGCGACGATGCGCTGGTGATTCAAGCTTTTTAGCCGATCCTCGAGCGCATTTTCCGGCGCTCCGGTAAACTCCTTCAAACAACGCTGTTTCAGCGCGCCGATGCGCCGATAGCTCGCTTCGACTAAAGCGCGCAGCGCCGGCTCGCGCTCGACTGCCGCATGGAGAATTTCAAAAGCTTCGATTGCTTTTTCCAAG
>Ga0075291_1000026_pt1 | contig 9518 bp, 4 predicted proteins | sample SF_Rice_20C_80N__3_FD_69757 | JGI IMG/M metagenome (GOLD analysis project Ga0075291, IMG submission 69757) | Rice paddy soil microbial communities from Twitchell Island, California, USA - SF_Rice_20C_80N_302 | ecosystem: Environmental > Terrestrial > Soil > Paddy field/soil | place: USA: Twitchell...
TGCCCGCCGGGTGGATCTCACGGGCTATACCGTCATCCCCGGACTCATCGACTGCCACACCCACCTGATCGGAGATGCCTCGTCCTCCGATGTCCTCGAGCCGTTGGAGCGGTCGGAGGCGCAGGAAGCATTCGCCGGGGTGAAAAATGCCCGCGCGACGTTAATGGCCGGGTTCACTACCGTGCGCGACGTCGGGACCTACCGCGCCTTCGTGGACGTTGCACTCCGTGACGCGATCGCCGACGGAACGGTGATCGGCCCGCGGATGCAGGTTGCCGGGGCGTACGTGACCGTCTCGACCGGCGCGGGGGAGCTGGTCGGTGCGGCGCCCGACGTCACCATCCCCTTCAGCTATCGCTTCGGCGTAGCCAACTCGGCGGACGAGGTGCGCACCCGGGTGCGTGCGATTCTCAACGGCGGGGCCGACTTCATCAAGATCCTCGCGACCGGAGCGGTGTTCACCCGCGGCACCAAGCCCGGCGTCTCGGAATACACCGAGGAGCAGATCCATGCGGCCGTGGAGCAGGCGGCGGAATACGGCACGTTCGTGGCCGCGCATGCCCATGGAGCCGAGGGCATCAAGCGGGCCGTCCGGGCAGGGGTTCGCTCGATCGAGCACGGATCGCTGATCGACGACGAGGGCATTGCTCTCATGAAGGAGAGGGGTACCTGGCTGGTAGCCGACATCTACAACGGCGACTACACCGACAGCGTGGGCCGGGAGCAGAAGTGGCCCGCCGACATCATGCGGAAGAATGCCGAGACCACGGAAACTCAGCGGGTGGGCTTCCGGAAGGCCGTCGCGGCCGGGGTGAAGATCGCCTACGGCACCGACAGCGGCATCTATCCCCACGGTCTCAACGCCCGCCAGCTCCCCTACATGGTGAAGTACGGGATGACGCCGATGCAGGCGATTCAGAGCGCGACGATCATGGCCGCGCGGCTGATGGGATGGGAGGACCGGGTGGGCTCGGTGGCCCCCGGCAAGTACGCCGACATCGTGGCGGTGCGGGGCGACGCGCTGGCGGACCTCAGGAGTTTCGAGAAGATTGGATTCGTGATGAAGGGCGGGGTCGTCTACCGGCAACCATGATCACCACGGAAGCACGGAAGACACGAAAGAACTGAAAAGCTTCATCACCACGGAAGCACGGAAGACACGAAAGAACTTCGAGTCTCCGGGTTATTTGTTCCGTGTTCCTGCCGTTCCATTCTCCGTGTTTTCCGTGCTTCCGTGGTGAGTAATGCTGTGTTCTTGTTTCTGTTCGTTCTCCGTGTTTCCGTGCCTCCGTGGTGAGTAACGTCTGAAGAGGAGCAATGAGAGCCACCCTGGTACTGGTGATAGTGTGCTGGTCCGCGGCGCTGCAGGCTCAGCAACGGCACACCGTCACCCTCGATGACCTCGACGCGCTGAGGGAAGTGAGCGATCCCCAGCTTTCGCCGGATGGGAGCTGGGTTGCCTACAGCGTCTCCGCCGTGGACACCGTGCACGATCGGGACGACTCCGACATCTGGATGACGAGCTGGGACGGTACCCGTACCGTCCAGCTCACCCGGAGTCCCGCCGGCGAGCACACGCCCCGCTGGAGCGCCGACGGCCGCTACGTCGCGTTCCTCTCCGATCGGGACGACCCTCACGAGTCCGATCAGCTCTGGCTGCTCGACACGTCGGGCGGCGAGGCGGAGCGGATCACCAGCTTGCCGGCGGGCGTCTCGGACTACGCCTGGGCGCCCGATGGCAAGCGCATCGCCCTCATTGCCCAGGACCCCGATCCCGACGCGCCGGTGGAGGGGGATACCGCCAGGAAGACGGCACGGCCGATCGTGATCGATCGATTCCGCTTCAAGGCCGACGAGGAAGGATACGTCACCGATCGGCGGTCCCACCTCTATCTGCTCGACCTCGCCACCCATCGCGCCGTACTCCTCACGCCCGGGGATTACGACGAGGCGTATCCCTCGTGGTCGCCCGACGGCCGGTCGATCGCGTTCGTGAGCCGGCGGAGGCCCGAGCCCGATCGCACCGACAACTTCGACATCTACGTCGTGGACGCGAGGCCCGGCGCCGAGCCCAGACAACTCACGTCCTTCCCCGGCGGCGACAACGATCCGGGCTGGGGCGGCCGGGCGCCGACGTGGAGCCCCGACGGGCGCTCGCTCGCGTACGTCCAGGGTGGTCCGCTCTCCCTCCTCTACTACGCCACCCAGAACGTCGCGGTCCTTCCGGCCGCGGGCGGCACCGCCAAGGTGCTCACGCCCGGGCTCGACCGGCAGGTACTCTCACCCGCCTGGTCCCGGGATGGCTCGGTGCTGTTCCTGCTCGAGGACGACCGGGTCTACCATCTGGCCCGCGTGTCCCCGGGCGGGGGCCCGATCGAGCGCGTGGTGGATGGGCGGCGGGTCGTCTCCGATTTCTCGGTGTCGCAGGGCGGAAGGATCGCGGTCGTCACCAGCACGCCGTCCGAGCCGGCGGAGGTGTACGCGGTAGACAACGGCCGGCTCCGCCGCCTCTCGCACCAGAACGACGCCTGGCTGGCGCGGGTGCGCCTCGCGAGCGTCGAGGAGATCTCGTTCAAGAGCTTCGACGGCACCATCATCAACGGCTTCGTGGTGAAGCCGCCCGACTACCAGCCCGGGCGGCGCTATCCCACCATCCTGCGGCTTCACGGCGGGCCGGTGTGGCAGCTCTTCAACGACTTCGCGAACGTCGACTGGCAGCTCTATGCCGCGCGAGGCTACGTGGTGCTGGGCGTCAACCCCAGGGGCAGCTCGGGCCGGGGACAGGACTTCCAGCGGGCCATCTGGGCCGCCTGGGGCGAGAAGGACAGCAAGGACGTGCTGGCAGGGGTGGACTATCTCGTGGCGTCGGGCGTGGCCGACCCCGAACGGCTCGGCGTCGGCGGGCACAGCTACGGCGGCATCCTCACCGATCAGGTGATCGCGCGCGACCGGCGCTTCAAGGCCGCGGTGAGCGACGCGGGACAGGGCAACGCCATCGCGGGCTACGGCACGGACCAGTACGCCGTGGAGTACGAGACGGAGCTGGGCAAGCCGTGGGAGAAGCCGGATACCTGGCGCCGCAACTCCTACCCCTTCTTCCACGCCGACCGGATCGTGACGCCTACGCTGTTCATCTGCGGCGAGCTCGACTTCAACGTGCCCTTGATCAACTCCGAGCAGATGTATCAGGCGCTCAAGAGCCTGGGGCGCGACACCGAGCTGGTGATCTATCCGGGGCAGTATCACGAGTTCCACACGCCAAGCTACCGGCATGACCGTTACGAGCGCATGCTCGCCTGGTATGGCAAGTACCTTCATCCGGGAGGCACCCCGCCGCCGACGACGAGGTGAGGTCTTATGGCCCGTCTCAGGACACCATCACGATGGCTCGTGTTCGCGCTGCTGCTGGCTGCCTGCGCCCATCACTCCGCGTCGGGCGAGCCGGAGCAGCGCCCGAGCCGCGATGCGCCGGTGTCGCTCGAAGTGGAGAACCACAACTGGAGCGACATGGTCATCTATCTGGTCCGGGGCCAGCTCGTCTCGCGACTCGGGTCGGTCGGCACGCTCCACACGGCGGTGTTCACGTTCCCCTATCTTCAGCTCGGCAATACCGGCAACGCGCGGCTCCGGGCCGACCCGGTCGGCAACCTCCAGAGCTTCGAGAGCGAGGACATCAACATCCAGCCGGGCCAGAATCTCAAGTGGACCATCGAGAACGACATCGACCGGTCGTTCTTGTCGGCGTACTAGAGGGACGGCTCACGGATTCCTGTCGATACACCCCACGGAGTTCGGATTGTTCTGTTCCTCGAGCGGCAACGGGAAGTTCACATCCGGTCCGTAGCTGCCTCCCTTGTGGTAGTCGCCGTTGGGAAAGACGGTGTCCACCGGCCGGCCGTAGCCCGTCGGAGGCGGCCGGACCAGTCTCCGCATGTCGCCGAGGCGGTGGCCGGTGGCGAAGAGCCAGAAGGCGCGCTCCGAGAAGAGCTGGTCGATGGCCTCGTCGCGGTCGCCGGCCGTGGAAAGCGGGTCGAGCCCCTGGGTCGCGCGGAGGTCGTTCAGGATGGTGCTCATGCCGGAGAAATCGTTCGCCTGCAGCAGCGCTTCCGCCTCGATGAGGCGCGCCTCGATGCCGTCGGCCACGGACACGTCCGAGGTCGCCGCGGGGTACTTGCCGAGGCTGTACTGCGGCGTGATGAGGTCGAGGCCGGTGTCGGCGAATCCGTCCTCGTCATCGTCGACGCTGTCCACCGGCACCCGTGCGTCCTCCGCGGAGATGTACGGCAGCCCGACGCCGCCCTCCTGATCGGACACCGACCAGAGTCCCTGCGTGGTGTAGACGAAGATGGCGTTCTGCAGCTTGAGCGGCGCGTCGGCGTGCTCGTTCACATAGGCGAAGTCGGTGGGCACGCCGGAGACGGCCGCCGCGGCCTCGTCGAAACGCCCGAGATCGAGCAGCGCCCGCGCGCGGCCCACGGTGGCCAGGTTGGTGATCGTGCCGTCGTCCCCGGCCAGCCCCGGCTCGGCGAGCGCCGAATCGAACTTGGCGACTGCGGTCTCGAACATTTGCGTGGTGGTCTGCGGGTCGCCGAAGATCGTCGAGTCGCCCTCCTGCCGGCTGAACGGCACGCCTGAGCAGAAGTCCTCCCCGAAATAGATGTAGGTGAACCCGTCGATCGCGCGCATCTCGGCGATATCGGGCGTGCCGTCGGGATCTTCCGAGAACTCCCGCAGCTTCCCGGCGGCCACCTCGACGCCGCGGCGCGCGTGATGCAGGTTGAAGAAGATGGAGAAGAGGCTTGGATTGATGGCGGCCGTGGTGCGCTGATCGATCTCCTGCTCGGAGGGCGGCGTGGTCGAGTGGACGAACTCGTCCGCCAGGAGGCCGGCCGTCAGGATGAGACCGTCCTGGGTCTGGGTGCCGTCGCCGTCGTTCACGAACGCGAAGTCGGCCAGCGCGCCGAGCCGGGCGGAGGCGGCGCCTTCCGGCGAGTCGAGCGAGTTCGGGTCGATGATGTTGGGCTGCTGAGTATCGAGCAGCCCGCAGCCCGCGAGGGTCGCCAGGGCCGCGCTCAGGATGACACTGTGAATCTTGTGCATGGGCGTCACCCTCAGAAGCCGACGTTGAGGCGCGCGGTCCAGTAGCGCACCTGCGCCTGGGACTCGAAGTCCCCGGTCGCGAAATTATCCTGCGCGAAGGCGTTGACCTCCGGGTCCACGCCGCTGTAATCGGTGATGGTCCAGAGGTTTCGACCCGACAGGGTCAGGCTCAGCCGCTCGGCGCGGAAGGCCCGCGCCCACCGCTCGGGCGCCTCGAACGTCAGCGACAGCTCGCGCAGCTTGATGAACCATCCCGGTTCGAGGAAGGCCACCGAGTTCCCGCCGCCCGGCAGGAAGGTGGCCTGCACCAGCGCCTGCTGCTCGAGCGGGGCGGTGGCATCGTAGAGCCCGCGGCAGTTCTGCACCGAGAAGCAGCGGAACTGCTCCAGCGAGTTGTCCACCATGTGGCCGCCGCGATAGTCGAACTGGGTGCCGAGCACCACCCTGCCGCCGAAGATCGCGAGCTGGCTGTTGAGCGATGCCTCGCGAGTGGGCAGCGCCGAGCCGCGGAAGACGGCACTGTCACTCAGCGTCACCTCGCTCTGGTCGATGATGCCGTCGCCGTTGGCGTCGTCGAAGCTGATGGTGGGCGCCCAGTAGCCGCCGGCCGGGTAACCGGCCCGGTGCTGCTGGTAGAACCCGACGAAGATCGGCGTGATCTCGTTGCCGTTGACGTCCTTCCCCAGCTCGAGAATCCTGTTCTTGGTGGTCGACCCGCTCAGCGTGAGATCCCAGGCGACGCTCGGCTTGTCGATGATCCGGGTGGTGAGCGAGGCCTCGAACCCGCTGTTCCGGATCCGTGACAGGTTCACGAACTGGTCCACCGACGTGCCGAGCGCCGGCTCGACGGGCCGGAGGATCAGGGCGTCGCGCGTGAGCTTGTTGTAGTAGGTCAGCTCGATCGACACGCGATCCTTGAACAGCCCCGCGTCCAGGCCGACCTCGAACTCGCGGGACCGCTCCGGCTTCAGGTCGGGGTTGCCCAGACTCGCGAAGCTGATGCCCGTGGTGCCGATGCCGTCCTTCTTGCCGCTGGTCGCGTTGTAGAACCGGAGCGCGTCGGTAGTGCCGGGTTGCTGCCCCGAGACGCCGAACGCGCCGCGCAGGCGCAGCGTGTTGATGGCATTCAGATGGTAGAACGGCTCGTCCGAGATGAGCCACGAGACGCTGCTCTTGGGGTAGACCGTCGCGTTGAAGTTGCGGCCGAAGGCGCTGTTGTCGTCGAAGCGCAGCGCGCCCGTGACGAACAGGCGCTCCTTCAGGTTGACCTCTTCTTCGACGTACGAGCCGATCGAACGCGATTCGACCAGCGTATCCTTGGCCTCGGTGGAGCCGGCGCCGGTGATACTGCCCGAGCCGGCGGGCAGCCCGCGGCCGGTGGCGAAGTTGCCCCGCGCCAGGTCACGGAAAAACTGGCCACCCACCGACGTGCGGGAGCCCACGGCGTCACTGAGCTGGAACCGCGCCGTGGCGCCGAGATCCACGGAGGTCTGCGAGATGTCGAACCGGTTCTGACTGCGGACGCCGGCGCGGTTGGCGCTGAGGTCGGCCACCTGGCCGGTGGGGAAGAACTGCACGTCGGTGCGGTTCACCACGTCGTAGCCGATGGTCGCGCGTCCGGTCAGCCACTCGGTCGGCCGCCAGTTCCCGGTAAAGCCGCCGGTAAAGCGGTTGGCGGCCTGGTTGGCCAGCTCGGCGAACAGCTCAGCCGGGATGTAGAACCAGCCGCGGTCCACCTCGGGCAGGTTGCCGCTGGCGGTGCCGCTGCCGTTCACCGTGAGAAAGCTGTTGTCGTTCTCGATGAACCGCGTGTTGCTCGTGACGAAGCCGAGCGACGCGTCCACGTCGAAGGTCTTGGAGAGGTTGGCGTCGATGTTGGCGCGGACCGCGTACTTCTCCAGCGCGTTGGGCCGGAGCTGGTTGTCGGGGACGGTTCCGCGCACCTGCCGGATCGAGTCCTCCTCGAACGCGGGCAGGCGGAAGGGTCCGATCTCGTTTTCGTAGGTGCCGGAGACGAAGTAGGTGGCTTGCTCGCTGCCGCCGGACACGTTGGCGCCATAGCTCTGCCGGAGCCCCGCCTTGTAGGGCCGGGTGGCGGGGTTGTTGAGCGCCTGGTAGGTCTGAAGCTCGGTCTGGGTGCAGTCCCCCGCCTGATTCGCCAGGATGTTGCAGAAGCCGTCGAAGTCCGGGCCCGTCGCCGCGGTGCTGTCGCGACCGTAGTAGTTGAGGGGATAGGTGTTGTTGTCGGACACGGCGCCGAGCTCGCTGAACAGGTTCCACTTGGGCGGGCCCGCCGTGCCGTGCTTGGTGGTGATCCGGACCACGCCGTTCGACGCCTGGATGCCGTACAGCGTGGCGGCCGCGGGCCCCTTCACGATCTCGATGTCCTCGATGTCGTCCGGGACGATGTCGTTGATCCGCGACGGGCCGGCGTTCGAGGTGGAGCCATCCTCGAAGCCGCCGATGTTGAGCGTCGTGGAGCTGGACCCGCTCTCGAGCCGGACGCCGTCCAGGTAGTAAAGCGGCTCGTTGGACAGCGAGATGCTGTTCGAGCCCCGGATCCGGATGCGGGTGCCGGTGCCCGTTGTGCCGCTGCTCTTCAGCACCTGGACGCCCGCCGCGCGGCCGGAGATGAGGTTGGCGAACTCCGTGATCGGCGCCGTCTCGGCCACCCGCGCGGCGTCGATGGTGGAGACGGCATTGCCGATTTCGAGCTTTCGCTGCTCGCCCGTCGCGGTGCTGACCAGCTCGTCGAGCTGCACGGGTGCCGCTTCCATCGCGAAGTCGAGCGTCGCCGCTTCGCCGTCGGCCACCGCGACGGTGCCGGTATCGGGCCGGTAGCCCACGCGCAGCACGCGGAGCTGGTAGGTGCCGGGCGCGACGTTGCGGAACGCGTACTGCCCTTCGCGGCCGCTGGTCTCGATGCGGTTCGTGCCGGTGAGGAGGACGCGCGCCGCTTCGAGCGGGGCGCCGCCCGATGCGTCGGTGACCTTGCCGCTAATGGAGCCGGTCTGGGCGGCCGCGCCGGGTGGGGCCGCGAAGGCGATGGCGCACAGCGCCAGGATGGACACCACCGACCGCTGACGAATGCCAGATGCCATGGTCCTTCTCCTGTCGGGCGAGGACTGCCCTGCGGGCTCGGGCCGTGAGTGCGGGCAGTGCTTGAGTGCGGGAAGACGCCACGGTCAATGTGTCGAACGACCGTTCCGTTGTCAAAGTGGAACCGCGTTTCAGCCTTGACCATCCGAAGGCCGGATCGTATCTAGGCTGCATACCCCTTTCACTGGAGGCACCGTGGGTCGATGCCAGGTGCGGTTCCTGACCAGTCTCGCGCTGTCGGCGGCGTTCGCGGCACCGCTCGCTGCCCAGGCGGGCACGCTGCGCGGAACCATCGCGGACAGCGGCGGCGCGCCGCTTTCCAATGCCACCGTGGCGGTCGACGGGACCGAGGCCCGCGGGGTGAGCGGGGGAGCGGGGCAGTACGAAATCCGCGGCGTTCCCGCCGGCGAGCATACCGTCCGGGTCCGCCTGATCGGCTATCAGTCGGCCTCGGCCCGGATCACGGTAACGGCGGGAGAGGAGGCCCGGCAGGATTTCACCCTCGCCCGAAGCACGGTGCAGCTCGCGCCGATCGACGTCGTCGTCGGATCCCGCGCCCGGCACACGGCGGCGGAGGAGCTGGCCGTGCCGGTGGACATCTACCCGGCCGAGCAGTTGAGCCAGCAGGGCAGCACCGAGACCAGCGTCATCCTGGAAGCCGTGTCGCCCTCGGTCAACTTCCCGCGGCAGAGCGTCACCGACGCCGGCGACGTCGTCCGCCCGTTCACCCTCCGCGGCCTGAGTCCCGACCATACGCTCGTGCTGGTGAACGGCTGGCGGCAGCACCAGACGGCGCTGGTCAACAACTTCACCTATGGCATGGGCGCCGGCTCGAGCGGCGTGGACCTCAACGCCATTCCCTCGAGCGCGCTCGACCGCATCGAGGTGCTGCGCGACGGCGCGGCGGCCCAGTACGGCTCCGATGCCATCGCCGGCGTGGTGAACCTCGTACTCAAGGACGGCGCGTTCACGCCGTTCCTCAGTGGCGACGCGGGGCGCTATGTCTCCGACGACTATCCCGACGACGGGACCACGGTGAACGTGAACGGCGGGTGGGGCATTCCCCTCGGCCGCGGCTCGCTCGGCGTGTTCGGCGAATTCCGCGACCGCCAGCCGACCAACCGCGCCTGGGCCGACCGGTTCGAGACGGCGGGCACCGGCGTGGCCGACTCGGTCAACGAGATCGGCCAGGTGGTCCACAAGAACAACCCGGTCCCGCAGCCCAACCACCACTGGGGCGACGGACTGGAGCGCGACGCGCTGGCGTGGGGCAACTTCCGCATGCCGGTGAACGCGGGGGGCACCAGCGAGATCTACAG
>Ga0075291_1000027_pt1 | contig 9480 bp, 8 predicted proteins | sample SF_Rice_20C_80N__3_FD_69757 | JGI IMG/M metagenome (GOLD analysis project Ga0075291, IMG submission 69757) | Rice paddy soil microbial communities from Twitchell Island, California, USA - SF_Rice_20C_80N_302 | ecosystem: Environmental > Terrestrial > Soil > Paddy field/soil | place: USA: Twitchell...
AGCCAGCCCACGATCACGCGCGCCTCGAACGCCACCAGCGGGATGAAGACCGCCGCGCGTCCGATCTCCGCCCACGCGCCGACCATCGGGCGGAGCACCAGATACAAGCCGGTGGCGGCGACGGCGGGGACGATCATGAGAACCAGCAGCGTGCCGGCGTGGGCCATGATGAGCAGCATGTTCTGGCCGAGCGCCTCCACGCCGCCGGCCCGGTCAACGTCGCCGCGGACCCAGGCGGGGAAGAGCAGGGCGGCGCCGTTCTGGATGAGCATCGCCAGGTAGTTGACGGCCGGGAGATAGGCGACCGCTGCGGCGAGCACCAGCGTTCTCTCGCTCAGCGTGAGCTGGAGTGCCTCGTTCCCGAGGAACGCGAGGTACGCGACCGTGAGCAGGCCCAGCTGGACGACGGTCACCATCACCGTCGATCCGGCCGCCTCCGCGGCAATGATCGAGCGTCCCCGGAGAGGATAGCTTCGGAGCAGGTCGAAGTGCGGAAGGTCGGACCGGAGGTCGTTCCGGATCCACTGCGGGCCGACCAGCAGCATCACCACCGCCCACATCAGCGCCAGCCAGCCCACGATCTCCGCTACCGAAGCCTCCAGGCCGAACGAGAGCAGGGCGCTGCCGATTCCCGCGGCAATCCCGGCTATGACGGCGCCGCGAATCGGTCGCACCCGGATGACCGACACCAGGTTCTTCCACAGGATGGCGCCGGCGGGCCATCCGATCGCCGTCAGACGAAGCACGCGTGGTAGCCGGCGGCCCGAAGCCGAGAGCGTCCGGCGTTTGCGCTCCTCGGGTCTTTCCCGCCGAGCCCGCGCGAGGGTGTGCTCGACCGCGGCTTCCTCGAATGCGGCGTCCGACCGGACCACCCAGATGAAGTGGACCGCCAGGATCCCCAGCGCCGGCCACATGGCGGCCACCCACGCGCGGGAGTCCGGAACGGTGAGGGGACGCACCATGAGCTCGAACGGCACCAGGAGCCAGCGGAGCGGCGGGTGAGCCACCATCTCGCCCACCACCGAGAGGAGCGCGTCGATGCCACCGGCCCGCCCCGCCCAGGCCAGGTCCGGCGCCGCCCGGAGTGTGGCCCACGCGAGGACCGCGATGGCGGTCGCGGCCACCGCCACCGACCCGGCCCGCCGGCGGAGACCGGACGACCCATGCTCGGTCACGCTGCTCCGGGCGAACGAGGCGCCCAGGCGGTGGAGCGAGAGAGTCGTGAGCAGCACCCAGATGGACACCGCTCGAAGCGACGGCGACGCGCCGAACCGCTCGCGCGATAGCAGCAGGGTCCAGAGCAGCACGTTGAAGAGCACCGGAAGCTGCGCGCGCACGAGCTTGTATTGCACGAGGGCCTGGCGGGTCACCGGGCCCGCGAAGAGAAACGTGACGTCGGCGGGCGAAAAGAGGAGCGCCCGCCGCTCGGATCCGATGAGCCAGGCCCAGGCGACGGCCCCCGCCGCACCGAGTGACGCGAAGAGCAGCACCCATTCGGCTGACGAGGCGTCGGCGCCCTGGCGGGCGGACCGCTGCTGCTCCGTGATCGCCCAGAGATAGAAGAGCCCGAGGAGCAGCGCGACGAGATAGCGTGGCGTACGGAGACGCCGGACCTGTCTCGTGAACCGGTTCCAGGCCGAGTGCCAGGCGAGATAGGCGAAAACCCGGATCATTCGGCGGCCCGACCGTCGGCCCCGATCAGTCCGACGAAGATGTCCTCCAGGCTCCGACCCGCCATCTCGGGACGGGCCGAGAGGATCTCGGCCATGGAGCCCAGGGCGAGCACGCGGCCCCGATTCATGATCAGAAGTCGGGTGCACACTTCTTCCACGAGATGCAGTAGGTGGGAGCTCAGAATCACGGCGGTGCCCGCCTGCGCCCGGCCGACAATCGTCGCCTTCATCTGGCGGATGCCGACCGGATCGAGCCCCGTGAGCGGCTCGTCGAGGAGGAGCGCCGCGGGACGATGGAGCAGCCCGCAGGCGATGAGCAGCTTCTGTTTCATCCCCCGCGAGAGCTCGCCGGGCAAGGCGGTACGCTTGCTCGTGAGATCCACTTCCTCGAGCAGCGCCGGAATCCGCTCGTCGGCATCCCGGACCTGGTAAAGCCGTCCGACGAACGCGAGGTGCTCCTCCACCGTGAGATACGGAAAGAGGTGGGGCTCGTCGGGGACCAGGGCCAGGAGGGACTTGGCAGCCACCGGTTCGGCCGTGATGTCGTGCCCTCCGATCCGCACCCGCCCCCTGGTTGGTCTCAGGATCCCCGCCACGCTCCGGATGGTGGTGGTCTTACCGGCGCCGTTAGGGCCCACCAGCCCCAGCACCTCGCCGGGAGCCACCGTAAAGGAAAGGCCCCAAACCGCGACGAAATCGCCGTAGACCTTCTCCAGCCCGTCCACCTCGATCACTGGGGCCTCCGGGGCAGAGTCACTGGGTCGGGGTCGGGGGGGGGCCCGGCGAAACTTTCGCCGCTGCCGAAACGTCACTCATTGGAACATATTTCAGGCCGGCAGGGACGACCCGGCGGGCTATCTTGGAGTGCGTATGCGAAACTACTGGATACGGATCCTGGTCGGGGCGCTGGTCATCTTCGCCATCGGGATGATCGGCGTTTCCCTCGTGCGCCACGGGATGAACCGGGTAGAGACCGTCGTGCACGGCAGCGGGCCGATCACCATCCCGCTGGCCATCATCCCGTTCGAGCTCGACGGCAACAAGCTGGGCACCCTCGACCGGCTGGTGCTCGAGCGCACGGCTCCCAAGAAGATCACCTCGGTTCGGGTCGAGATAAAGCTGGAGGACTCGCTCGTGGCACAGGGACTGAGCGAGTGCCGGCTGGCGGCCAATCTGGAGGCATCGCGGCGCGGGCGCGGCAACATCGACGTCGACGCGAGCCACAGCCGCAAGGGGATGTTCCGCTGCCTCGCCGCGGACTCCACCGACAGCAGCCTGGTCGAGTTCGGCCGGGCGATTCTCCAGCCCGGTGGCGTGGAGCTTCCACTGCTCCTTCCGAAGGATCTGGTCGACGAGCTGCAAAGCGGCAACTTCTTCTCGGACTCGACGGAGAGCGCGGACTCGATCGGGAGCGTTATGGAGGCGCTCGGTGATTCCATCGCCGACGCCACGGACCGCAGGCTGGATTCGATGAATGCTCGGAACGAGGCGCTCTCGGATTCCTTGCGGCTGGCCGGCCGCAGGCGGATCGATTCGCTCAAGCAGGCCGCCCTCAGATTGGCGGACTCCGTGAAGGCCGCTAGCTTGGAGAATGCTTCTCGTCCTCGATAACTACGACAGTTTCACCTACAACCTCGTCCAGTACGCCGGCGAGCTGGGCGCCGAACCGGTGGTGTACCGGAACGATGCCGCCACCGTGGACGACCTCATCGCGCTTCGCCCCTCCGCCGTCATCATTTCCCCCGGTCCCTGCACGCCCCACGAGGCGGGCATCTCGGTGCCTCTGGTACGTGCTGCCGCCGAGGCCGGGCTGCCGCTCCTTGGCGTGTGCCTGGGGCACCAGGCCATCGGCGAGGCATTCGGCGGCGAGGTCGTCCGGGCTGAACGGCTCATGCACGGCAAGACCACGATGGTGGCCCATACCTCGGGGCCGCTCTTCGAGGGAATTCCGTCGCCGTTCGAGGTCATGCGTTATCACTCGCTCGTCGTGTCGGCGTCCGGCCTCCCCCCGGATCTCGAGGTGACGGCCTGGTCGAGCGATCGTCCCGACGGCAGCGAGATCATGGCGGTCCGGCACCGCGGCCGGCCCGTCTACGGCGTCCAATTCCACCCCGAGTCCGTGGGCACTCATCACGGCAAACGAATCCTCTCGAATTTCCTGGCGCTCGCGGCCTGAGGCCATCCCTGTTCGAGTGTCTAACGCCTTTTGCGGCAAGCTGGTAGCTCGCGACTCGCGATCCCGTCTCTCCACGGCACGACTTTTGACTCCGCCACTCCGGGTTATTACCTTCCGTGATGCGCGTCCTGGGTGTCATTCCGGCTCGTCTAGGCTCGACCCGACTCCCCAACAAACCGCTTCAGCTTCTGGCCGGCGAGCCGCTCATCACCCGGGTGATTCAGCGCGTCCTGGAGCTCGGACTCACGGACGAGCTCGTCGTGGCCACCGATTCGCCCATGATCGCCGAGGTCGTCGAGCGCTCGCGCGTGCGCGCGGTGCTGACCGACCCGGGCCACCCTACGGGCACGGACCGGGTCGCCGAGGCGGCCGGGCGGGCCGAATTCGGCGGGTTCGACGTCGTGGCCAATGTGCAGGGTGACGAGCCGTTCCTCTCGTACGAGGCGCTCGCTGGCGCGCTCGACCGGGTGGAACAGGGCGACGACATCGGCACGGCGGCCGCGCCGCTCGACCCGGCGCTGGCGGGCGACGCGGGCCGGGTCAAGGTGGTCATGGACGAGCGGGGCAGGGCGCTCTACTTCTCCCGCGCGCCGATTCCGTACCGGCGGGATCCGGCCGATGCGGCTGAAGGGCTGTACTGGCAGCACATAGGCATCTACGCGTACGCTCGCCCCGCCTTGGAGCGCTGGGTCGCCGAGCCGCCCAGCCGCGCGGAGCAGGCGGAACGGCTGGAGCAATTGCGGGCGCTGCACTGCGGTCTGCGGATCGGTGTGGCTCGCCTTGACGCCCCGGCCGTACCCGGGGTCGATACGGCAGAAGATCTCGGGCGGGCGGAAAGCCATTGGCACGCACTTCAGGGAGCAGGTCTATGACGACGGGTCCGAACGCGACCAAGTACATCTTCGTGACCGGCGGGGTGGTATCGTCCCTCGGCAAAGGGATCGCGGCCGCGTCGCTCGGACGCCTGCTCGTCGAGCGCGGGCTCAGCGTGACGATGCAGAAGTTCGACCCGTACATCAACGTCGACCCCGGTACCATGTCGCCGTTCCAGCACGGGGAGGTCTTCGTCACCGACGACGGCGCCGAAACCGATCTCGACCTCGGACACTACGAGCGGTTCATCGACCGATCGCTCTCCCAGCAGAACAACGTCACCACCGGCCGCATCTACCAGTCCGTGATCAACAAGGAGCGGCGGGGCGAATATCTCGGATCCACCGTGCAGGTCATCCCCCACATCACCGACGAGATCAAGAACGCCATCCGTCGAACGGCGCCGGGGCACGACGTGGTGATCACCGAGATCGGCGGCACGGTCGGCGACATCGAGTCGCTCCCGTTCCTGGAGGCCATCCGTCAGTTCCGCCTGGAGGTCGGCCGCGACAACGCGCTGTTCATCCACCTCACACTGGTGCCCTACATCGCCGCCGCGGGCGAGCTGAAGACCAAGCCCACTCAGCACTCGGTGCGCGACCTCATGCAGCTCGGCATCCAGCCCGACATCCTCATCTGCCGGAGCGAGCACCCCATTTCGGCCGACATCAAGCGGAAGATCGCCCTCTTCTGCAACGTGGATTTCGGGTGTGTGGTCGAGAGCCCTGATGTGAAGTCGATCTACGAAATCCCGCTGCGGTTCTTCGAGCAGGGCCTCGACCGCGAGGTGTGCCAGCGGCTGCGCCTGGAGACCAAGGAGCCCGACCTCCGCGGATGGAAGGCGATGACGGAGCGCATTCTCCATCCGTCCAACCGGGTCCGCATCGCGGTGGTCGGGAAGTACACGGCGCTCCACGATGCGTACAAGTCGGTCGGCGAAGCGCTCATCCACGCCGGCATTCCGCACGATGCGCGCGTCGAGGTCGAATGGATTCCCAGCGACCGGTTCAACGATCCGCCGGCGGCGGGAAAGCTGCTCGAGGGATTCGACGGGCTCCTGATTCCCGGCGGCTTCGGGGAGCGCGGCGTCGAAGGCATGCTGAACGCGGTCCGATGGGCTCGCGAACATGACTTTCCGTTCCTCGGCATCTGTCTCGGCCTCCAGATCGCCATCATCGAGTTCGCCCGCGACGTCTGCGACCTCCCCGATCCCAACAGTACGGAATTCGCCCCCGACTGCGAGACGCCGGTCATCGCCCTCATGCAGTCGCAACGGGACGTGAGCGAGCTCGGCGGCACCATGCGGCTGGGCGCCTACACCGCTCGCCTCCGGCCCGGGTCGCGGGTGGCCCAGGCGTACGGCACCACCGAGATCAGCGAGCGCCACCGGCATCGCTGGGAGGTCAGCAACGCGTATCGGGACGTCCTCGCCGAGTACGGCCTGCGGCTCTCCGGCCAGTCGCCGGACGGCGGGCTGGTGGAGACGATCGAGCTTCCCGACCACGCCTGGTTCATCGGGTGCCAGTTTCACCCCGAGCTCAAGTCGCGACCGACGCGTCCGCACCCGCTTTTTGCTGGACTGGTCGGCGCCGCGCTCAAGCGGCGCGAGGCCGCCTCCGCACAGCCGGGCGCGGGACCCAAACAGATGGCTCGAGCCGGTCACTGATGGCCTGGTCGTTCGGCGCCGCTCCCTTTCTCATCGCCGGACCCTGCGTCGTGGAGCCGGGCGACGTCCTCCCTCGCGTTGCCGAAACCCTTGCCCGGCTCGCCCTCGACCGCGGCATCCCTGTCTGCTTCAAATCCAGCTTCGACAAGGCCAATCGCGCCCGCTTGGCCGCCCCGCGCGGACCCGGACTCGACGAGGGCCTGCGGGTCCTCGAGCGGGTGCGTGCATCCAGCGGCCTGCCGGTTATCACCGATATCCACGATCCCTCGCAGGCCGGCCCGGCCGCGGCAGTGGCCGACGCGCTCCAGATCCCCGCGTTCCTCTGCCGCCAGACCGATCTGCTCGTCGCGGCAGGGCGCACCGGCAAGCCGGTCAACGTGAAGAAGGGGCAGTGGCTTCAGGCCGACGCGATGGCCGGTGCCCTCGAGAAGGTTCGAAGCGGCGGGAGCAGCGACCTCGCGGTCACCGAGCGGGGCACGTTCTTCGGGTATGGCGACCTGGTGGTGGACATGCGGAACTTCGCGCGGTTGCGGGCCGCGACCGGCGCCGCCGTGGTCTTCGATGCCACCCATGCGGTGCAGCAACCGGGCTCCGCGCCGGGCGGCGCGAGTGGGGGCCAGCGGGAATTCATTCCCGACCTTCTGGCCGCGGCGGCGGTGGCCGGGGCCGACGGGTTCTTTCTCGAGACCCATCCCGATCCGGCGCGAGCGACCAGCGACGCCGCCACGCAGTGGCCGCTCGACAGGCTCGGCGACCTGATGGAGCGTACACTCGATCTGTGGGCCCGCGCGCGCGACCGCACGCTGGCGTCCGGTGCCACGGCCGATGCTTGACGCGACGGCCGCCCGCCGCGTCCGGCTTCTGGGACTGGACGTGGACGGGGTGCTCACGGACAACGGCATCTTCGTGGGACCGCTGGCAGGACAACCCGTCGAGCTCAAGCGATTCGACATCCAGGACGGCCTGGGCCTCATGCTGCTTCGGATCGCCGAGATACCCGTCGTGTGGCTGAGCGGACGAGCCTCCGAGGCGACGGCGCTCCGCGCCCGGGAGCTGCGCGTCGACGAGCTGCTCCAGGTCGGCGGCCCGGCCAAGCTCGAGGCGTTCACCGGGGTCCTCGAGACACGGGGGATCGCGTGGGAGGAGGCGGCCTATGTGGGAGACGACCTCGCCGATCTCACCATCATGCGCCGGGTCGGCCTCCCGATCGCCGTGGCCAACGCCGTCACCGAGATCAAGGCCGTGGCGGCGCACGTGACGCGCGCGGCCGGCGGCCACGGCGCGGTCCGGGAAGTCATCGAGACCCTGCTGCGCGCCCGCGGGGAATGGCCCGGCATTCTCCAGCGCTATTTCACGGAGCCCATCGCCCGTGTCACCTGACCTCATGGCGCTTTCGGAGATCGGGCGCCGCGTGCTGCTGCTCGAATCCGCGGCCGTGGCTGCCGCGGCGGGTCGGCTGGACGAGCGATTCGCCCGTGCGGTCGAGATCCTCGCTGCCGTCAGGGGCCGGGTGATCGTGTCGGGCGTGGGAAAGTCGGGCCTCATCGCGCGCAAGATCGCCGCGACCCTGACGTCCACCGGCACGGCGGCGACCTATCTGCATCCGATCGACTCCCTTCACGGTGACCTCGGCATCGTCGGCGGCGGGGACGCCGCCATTCTCCTCAGCAAGAGCGGAGAATCGGAGGAGCTGTTCGGACTCGCCGGGGTGCTCCAGCGGCTGACCGTGCCGATCGTCGCGATCACGGGCGCGATGCATTCCACGCTCGGGCGTATCGCGGCCGTCGCGCTGGATGGCTCGGTGGACGAGGAGGCCTGCCCGTTCGATCTGGCTCCCACGGCGAGCACCACGGTGGCCCTTGCCATCGGGGACGCGCTGGCCATCTCGCTGCTCGACGTGAAGGGATTCCGGCGGGAAGACTTCGCGGCGGCACACCCCGGCGGCCGGATCGGCCGCACGCTCACCCTGCGCGTGCGCGACATCATGCTCGCGCCCGCCAGGCTGCTCCAGCCGGGCGCGACGATGCGCGAAGCGGTCGTCACGCTGGCGCACGAGCGCGGCCTGGCCATGGTCGTGGGAAACGGAAAGCTGGAGGGGGTCCTGACGCCGGGCGACCTCACACGCCTCGCCGAGCGGGAGTCGGATTTCCTGGGGAAACCGGTGTCGGACGTGATGACCCGCGCCCCTCGCACCGCGGCACCCGACGAGCTCGCGGCGGCCGCGGCGGGCACGATGGAGCGCCACGGCGTCATCGCGCTGCCGGTGGTAAGCTCCGATGGCGCCGTCGTCGGCGTCATCCATCTCCATGATCTCATGCGGGCAGGTGCGGTGTGAGGCGCACGCGCCGCCGCGCCCTGTTGAGCATGGCGCTCCTGCTCGCCGGGGCCGTCTCCTGCGAGGACACCGGCGTCAAGCCGACGACCACCGTGCAGTCGTCGGACGAGGCCGATCAGATCCTGGAAGGATTCTCCCATTACGTGACGTTCGGGGGAGTGCGGAGGAGTCGGGTCGAGGCCGATACGGCATATTTCTACGAGGGCACCCAGATCACCGATCTGCGGCACGTGAAGGTGGTCTTCTACGATCTGAGGGGTGTCGAGGGCTCGACTCTCACCGCCAAGCGCGGCACCTATCGGTGGCAGGATGGCTCGATGGAAGCGCACGATTCGGTCGTCGTCGTCAATCCCGACGGGCGTACGCTGCGCACGCAGTCGATCAAGTACGACAACGCCACGAACACCATCTCCACGGATGTCCCGTTCACCTTCGACCGTGGGACGGAGCACCTGGAAGGCAACAGCTTCAAGTCCGACCCCGATTTCAAGAACGTGGTGACCGACAAGCCACGCGGCGTCGCCGGCAACGGCATGCTCCTGCCGGGCCAGGCCGCGGATACCGGATCCGCGCGCGCGCCGGCGCCCAGGCCCGTGACCCCGGCGCCCAAGCCCGTGGCCCCGGCGGCCAAGCCCGTGGCGCCGGCGGCCAAGCCGCGGCCGGCCCCACCGAAGGTGACGCCGGCGGACTCCAGCCCCCGCGCCGCCCCGGTCGCGCCCAGGCCGAACATCGATCCCGGCGCCAAACCCAGGACGCT
>Ga0075291_1000028_pt1 | contig 9468 bp, 9 predicted proteins | sample SF_Rice_20C_80N__3_FD_69757 | JGI IMG/M metagenome (GOLD analysis project Ga0075291, IMG submission 69757) | Rice paddy soil microbial communities from Twitchell Island, California, USA - SF_Rice_20C_80N_302 | ecosystem: Environmental > Terrestrial > Soil > Paddy field/soil | place: USA: Twitchell...
GATCGTTTCATCATTCGCACGAATTATCAGGCAAAAAACTTTCGATTGATGTGGACGCCTATGGATGAGCCGGCGCGCGAGCATTGGAAAGAAATGATTGCGCACCGGAGCGACGTTTATCTGGGTGATTTTGAATTATTTCGAGATCGGCTGGTTTTGGAGGAGCGCGCCCACGGGCTGACACAGATTCGTATTATTCCATGGTCCGGTGATGCCGGGCACTATCTCGAATTCGACGAGCCGGCGTATCGCGCCAATCTCAATGTCAATTTGGAATTCGATACGACGACGTTGCGTTTCGAGTACGCGTCGATGAAGACGCCGTTGTCGATTTACGATTACGACATAACCGTAAGGCAAAAGACACTGCTCAAGCGGGAAGAAGTGCTTGGCGGCTTCGATCCAGACAATTACGTGACAGAGCGGCTTCACGCCCGCGCGGCGGACGGCACCGACATTCCGATTTCACTGCTGTACCGCAGAGGCACCGCCAAAAACGGCAGCAATCCGCTGCTTCTCTATGGCTACGGTTCCTACGGTGTCAGCATCGATGCGGCGTTTTCTTCGCCTCGCTTGACTTTGGTCGATCGCGGCTTCATCTACGCCATTGCGCATATACGCGGCGGGCAGGAAATGGGACGGCAATGGTACGAGGACGGTAAACTGCTCAAAAAGAAAAATACGTTCACTGATTTTATCGACGTGGCGGAGTTCCTGATCGGTGAAAACTTTACCGAGCCGGAAAAGTTGTTCGCCATGGGGCGGAGCGCGGGCGGATTGTTGATGGGAGCGATCAGCAACATGCGCTCTGACTTGTTCAAAGGCATTGTCGCCGAGGTGCCGTTTGTCGATGTGGTGACGACTATGCTCGATTCATCGATTCCGCTAACCACCGGCGAGTACGATGAATGGGGTGATCCGAATGAAAAACAATTTTACGACTACATGCTGTCCTACTCGCCCTATGACAACGTTGCGCGAAAAGCCTATCCGGCCATGCTGATCACCGGCGGCTTGCACGACTCACAAGTGCAATATTGGGAGCCGGCGAAGTGGGCTGCTAAATTGCGCGAGCTCAAGACCGATAACAATCGAATCCTGCTAAAAACAAACATGGACGCCGGTCACGGCGGCGCGTCAGGGCGGTTCCGTCGTCATCGCGAAACTGCCTTCTCGTATGTGTTCTTGCTCGACCTCGCCGGTATTGCAAAATAGTCACGGCACGCACGTGCCCGCATTTCCAGAGCACCAAAGTTAAGCATCCCAGCTCCACCTCCACGGTTTGACCCAACCACGAAGGTCACAAGAGCACGAAGCTATGATTGACACTATCTGACGTGAAAATTGCCGAGTTGGAGTGATCCTAAGCTCTAACGTTTTCGCTCGTTCTTTTTCTTTTCCCAGAGTTTCAGGCGATCTCTTATTTGGATCTCGTAGCCGGAATCGGATGGGGTGTAATAATGCCGGCCGACAAGCTCTTGGGGCAAGTGCTGCTGATCGACGATATGATCTTCGAAACTATGGGCGTACTGGTAGCCTTTGCCGTATCCGAGATCCTGCGTTAGCGCCGTGGGCGCGTTTCGCAGATGAAGCGGCACTGGCAGGGCGCCGCTTGCTTTCACGTCCTCAGCAGCCGCGAGCATGGCCTCGTAGGAAGCATTCGATTTAGGCGCGCTGGCGAGATAGGTGACGGCTTGCGCGAGAGGAATTCTTCCTTCCGGCAACCCGACGAAGTGCACCGCGTCCTTGGCAGCCACAGCAATTTGCAGCGCTTGAGGGTCGGCATTGCCGATGTCTTCGGCGGCAAAGATCACCATGCGCCGTGCAATAAAGAGCGGATCTTCGCCGGCGTCGATCATGCGCATCATCCAGTAAAGCGCGGCGTCGGGATCGCTGCCGCGCATGCTTTTAATAAATGCAGATATGACGTTGTAATGCTCCTCACCGGACTTGTCATATCGCAATGCTCGACTTTGGAGCGCTTCCTGAATATGCGTGAGGCCGATTTCTTTTTCCTGATGTATATTGGCCAACGTCGCCCCGTTATCCAAGGCATTGAGCGCTGTCCGGCAATCGCCCTGGGACTGTTGGATCAGGAAGTCTCGTGCTTCCGAGGATATTTTTAGATTCAATTTACCAAGTCCCCGCCGCTCGTCTCGTAGGGCACGGTCAATGACTTTTCCCACGTCCGCCGGTGACAGAGTTTTAAGCACAAGCACCTGACAGCGGGAGAGCAGGGGCGAAATCACTTCAAAAGACGGATTCTCTGTTGTTGCACCGATCAGGACCAGCGTGCCGCGCTCGACGTGGGGCAAGAAATTGTCCTGTTGGGTTTTATTGAAGTGGTGAATCTCATCGACGAAAAGAACGGTAGGCTGGCCGACGCGCTGGAGTTGTTCGGCTTCATGGACGATTTTCTTGAGATCTTTGACGCCGGACGTGACTGCGGAAAAGTTGACCGAGACCGCGTTGGCGGACTTGGCGATGAGTTGAGCCAAAGTGGTCTTGCCACTCCCGGGCGGGCCCCAAAATATCAATGATCGCAGTTTCCCGGAGCTCAGCATTCCAGTCAGAAGTTTACCCGGGCCAAGCACGTGTTCCTGTCCGACAAATTCTTCCAAGCTTGCGGGGCGCATTTTCTCGGCGAGCGGGCGCGATGACGATTGCGCTTTTGGCGGTGGAGAACTGAAAAGATCCATGCAGGCATGCTAGCACAGCTAGGTAGCCTCGTTACAACCGGGCAGAGACTGCTTTCGTTAAGTGGCTTACGATGTTATGCTATGCGGGTTTGGATTGTGATTTCGATAAGAATTATGAACAACAAAGACAATCCGTCATTCATTCAGGGAGCAACGCCAAGAACCGTACTTTTCGCCAATTCGTCGATCTCCGGAAAGCTCAGCTACAATCTTCCGGTCAAGATCGATGGTCATTTCACCGGTGAGATTAAATCCACGGAACTCCTGGTGATCGGCGCCAATGCTCAGGTGGATGCGCATATTTCGGCGCGCCAGGTCCATCTGGAGGGAAGGCTGGTCGGTTCCGTGCAAACGATGGGTTGTTTTGAGCTGTTGCCGGGCGGCTATTTCAAGGGAGAAGCCCGGGTCGGTGAGCTTCGCATCCATTCCGGTGCGACTTTCGACGGCAACGGAAATGTTCTAGGCGGGAACTAGAACCAGTGCGGGAATCGCCTCAGCGATCCTTGCCATAGAGTCGCGCCGCTTTGCCGGACCTTTCACGCAGGTAGTAAAGTTTTGCGCGGCGAACTTTACCGCGCGAAACCACCTCGACTTTGTCGATTCGCGGGGAGTGAATCGGAAAAATTCTCTCGACACCTACCCCGTAGGAAATCTTTCGCACCCTGAACATAGAGCGGCTGCCGCTGCCGGACATGCCGATCACAATTCCCTCGAAGACCTGGGTTCGTTCCTTTTCACCTTCGACAACCTTGACGTGGACCCTTACGGTCTCGCCCGGCCGGAGCGCCGGCGGTTCCTTCTTCACCTGCTGTGCCTCGAGCTGACCGACGATGTCCATAAATCACCCCTGCTTTTCTCGCCGTCCTAAAAGACGATCCAAAATGATCGCCGCGGCCGATCGCACCGAAAGGTGATTGTAATCACCGCGCCCTTCGATCGCCTCTAGAACGTAGTCTGATTGTAAAAGTATTGTTTCGGTTAAGCCCCATCCGGTGCCGAAAAGGATGAGAAAGGGCCGAGTCTGTCTATCTAACACGTCTCGCAGCATAGGGAAAGAGGCACGGTTTGGGGTGCGCCGCGCAGAAGTGGCGATGATAATGGGCTTATCGCCTGTTTCGCGCTCGATTGCGATGATCGCATCATCGAGGGTGCCGCAAATGCGGGCCAGCGCTAAGGCTTCCTTGCGCGTAGTGTTATATCGGCTCCCATAGCCGCTCTCCCAGTGCTCGATGATCTTAAGCGCCAGTTTTTGCAGTGCCCTTACGGGTGTCACCACAAAGAATCCGGCAAGACCGTAAGTGCGCCCCGAGCGAGCGATGTCATGAATGTCCATGTTGGTCACGGCGGTTGTGACCACTTGGCCGTTCTTATCCAAAACCGGATGATGCAGCAGGGCGGCATAGATGGGAGCCGAGATCACTTTCTCAGCCGCCTGTGAGGTTAAGTTTTGCGCTGTCTTCGCGTACAAGTCCGGCCGGCGCTCGCGCGTGAGCGCGACGCTCTGCTGGCGCCGCCACTCCCGGACCCGTTCGTGATCCCCGGATAGCAAAACCTCTGGCACTTTCATGCCGCGGAAATCCTCGGGCCGCGTGTATTGCGGATATTCGAGCAAGCCGTCGGTAAAGGACTCCTCCAGGGGCGAGTTTTGATTGCCCAAAACACCGGGAACCAGCCGGGAGACGGCGTCGATCACTACAATTGCCGCAGGCTCACCGCCACTCAGTGTGTAATCGCCGATGGATATCTCTTCGTCCACGTACGCTTTTACGCGTTCATCGATTCCTTCGTAGCGGCCGCAGATCAGGACAATTTCTTGTTGCTGAGAAAGGCGCTGCGCGACAATCTGATCGAAGACGCGCCCCTGCGGTGTAAGCAGAACGATTCGGGCGTTTGAAGATCGACTCTTAGCTTCTTCGACGGCCGCTACTAAGGGCTCCGGTTTCATCACCATTCCTTGACCGCCCCCATACGGATAATCGTCGGTTGTGCGATGACGATCGGCCGTGTAATCGCGCGGATCGATGAAATTGAATCTAATGAGTTGCTTCTCCTGCGCCCTTTTTAAAATGCTGTAGCCGAGGGGAGAGTCGAACATGCGAGGAAAAATTGTAATCAGTGTAAAGCTGAGCATAATTGGACGCAGTGGCCGGTTAGAGGTCCAACAACCCTTCGGGAGGATTGATGATTATTTTTCCGGTGGAGAAATCGACTTTGTCGATAAATTCTTTCACTGCGGGGATCAAATGTTCTTTTTCCGCTCCTTGAACGACGTAAAGGTCGCCTGCAGGGGTCGAAAGCGTCGTTGAGATTGTACCAACTCGCTCGCCGGTTGCGGCAAAGACTTCAAAGCCGATGACCTGATAATGGTAATACTCGCCAGGCGCCAAAATTTCGAGATCGTTTTCGCCGATCAAAAGCGTTGAACCGACGAACTGCAGGGCCTGCTCGACGCTGTCGACGTCGTTTAGCTTGATCAAACACCTACGGCCTTGCGGTCGGCTCGCCTCAAGCCGGCATATCGAACGCGCACCGGGCTTTTCGAGAATCACCTCCACGCCGCCAGAAAGCGCCGTCGTGTTCGAATTGAAAAGATTGAGCTTCAACCAGCCATGAAGGCCATGAGTGGTGACGATTTCACCGAGGGGAACTAACGGTTCGGCCATCGGCGTACGCGAATGAAGGGGCTATTGTTCTTCGGATATTTCGAGAAGCAGTTTACGATTATGGATTGCCGCAGCGGCATTCAGCAATGTGCGCATTGATTTCGCGGTTCGCCCTTGCTTGCCGATAATTCGTCCGAGATCTTCTTTGGCGACTTTGAGCCGTAAAATTGACGTCCCCTCACTTACCGCTTCCTGCACTTCGACGGCGTCGGGCGCGTTCACCAACGATTTTGCCAGGTATTCAATCAACTCTTTCATCGCAGAATCTTTAACCGGCCTTGCGTTCTTTCTTAATCAACTCAGAAACCGTCTGGGAGGGTTGCGCGCCTTTTTTCATCCAGGCATCGATCTTTTCGCGATCCAATTTGACTGCGCCGGTCTTGGCCCGCGGATCGTAAGTGCCCACTTGATCGATGTAGCGCCCGTCACGCGGATAACGCCGATCGCTTACTACGATTCGGTAAAATGGTTTTTTCTTTGCTCCATGCCTGCTCATGCGAATGGTTACGCTCATAATTGCTTCCTCTCACCCTTCTTTTTAATTAAAAGGATTCGGCATCCGGCTGAGCAGCGAGCGCATGCCGCCTTTGCTGATCCTTTGCATCATTTTTTTCATCTCCAAGAATTGTTTCATCAGACGGTTGATGTCAGTTACCGTCGTGCCGCTCCCCTGAGCGATGCGGCGGCGGCGGCTGCCGTTGAGAATTGCCGGATTGCGTCGCTCCTGTTTCGTCATCGAGTTAATAATGGCTTCGACGCGTTTCAGCTCTTTTTCGGCTTTTTCGGAGTCGACCTGCGTTGCCAATTTTTTTCCGCCCGGAATCATTTCAAGTAAATTGCCCATCGGCCCCATGCGTTTGATCTGCTGCAGCTGGAGTTGAAATTCTTCCAAGGTAAATTGCTGTTTTTGAAATGCTTGCTGCAACCGCGCGGCTTCTTTTTGTTCGACGTTCTGCTGGACTTTGTCGATGAGCGAAAGCACATCGCCCATACCGAGGATGCGCGACGCCAGCCGGTCGGGGTAAAAGGGCTCGAGCGCGTCGAGCTTCTCGCCGATGCCGGAAAACAAAATCGGTTTTCCAACCATCTCGCGGATAGAGAGGGCGGCGCCGCCGCGCGCATCGCCGTCGAGCTTGGTTAGGATGATGCCGGACAACCCGAGCTGGCCGTCAAATCCCTTGGCTTGGTTGACAGCGTCTTGCCCGGTCATCGAGTCGGCCACGAAGAGTATCTGATGCGGCCGCACCGCGTCTTTGATCGCCGCCAACTCCTGCATCAATTCTTCATCGATGTGAAGGCGGCCTGCGGTATCGATCAGCACCACGTCGCAAAACTTTTGCTTTGCTTCCTGCAGCGCGCGCTGGCAAATCACCACGGGCGAGAGTTCCGGATTGGCATCGTAAACAGGGAGGCCGAGCTCGCCTCCTAAGATTTTTAACTGCTCGATGGCGGCCGGGCGATAAACGTCAGCGGGAACCAAATAGGGCGTCCGTTTCTTGTCCCTTTTAAGGTAGCGCGCGAGCTTCGCCAAGCTCGTCGTTTTACCGGAACCTTGAAGGCCGACCAGCATGATCACGGCGGGCGGAGCGGTCTTTAGGTCGATGTCCTGGTGCTCGCCGCCAAGCAGCTTGACCATCTCGTCGCGGACGATTTTGACGAACTGCTGTTCTGGCGTGAGGCTTTGTAGAACCTCCTGGCCCATCGACTTGCTCTTGACCGCCTCGAGGAAGGTTTTTACGACCTGGACGTGGACATCCGCCTCAAGCAGGGCAAGCCGGACTTCGCGCAGGGCGTCATCGATATTGTTTTCGGTGATCTTGCCCTGGCCGCGCAGACGTTTAAACGTCAGCTCGAGCTTGTCAGTTAAGGATTCAAACATGAATAAAGAGGCTAAATTGCGATATTTTCGAAGGAAAGTTTCAGAGCAAAGTAATATGAAAATATTTGCTAGTCAAGGTTAGGCATAAAACAGAAAGGCCCATTACGCGATAAGGTCGACGCGTAACGGGCCTCTCCGATCTATGCGCCAGGGATTTACATCATGCCGCCCATACCGCCCATACCGCCCATTCCACCCATACCGCCCATGCCGCCCGGAGGCATTCCTGGCATCGCCGGTTTGTCTTCCGGCTTTTCGGCGACCATCGCCTCGGTCGTGAGCAGCATGCTCGCAACCGAGGCCGCGTTTTGGAGCGCGGTGCGGACCACCTTCGTCGCATCGATGATGCCCGCCTTAAAAAGATCTTCATACTCTTCGGTCGCTGCGTTGAAGCCAAAGGCGCCTTTGCCTTCTTTCACTTTCTGAAGCGCGATTGAGCCCTCAACGCCGGCATTGATAGCGATACGGCGAAGTGGCTCCTCAGACACCCGCTTGATGATATTGACTCCCCAGCGTTCGTCTTCGGAAACCCTGATCTTTTCGAGGACGACTGCCGAACGGAGCAGGGCCACGCCGCCGCCCGGTACGATGCCTTCTTCAACCGCCGCCCGCGTGGCGTGCAAGGCATCCTCGACGCGGGCCTTCTTTTCTTTCATCTCGACTTCTGTCGCGGCACCGACATTGATGACGGCGACACCGCCGATGAGTTTGGCCAGCCGTTCTTGAAGCTTTTCCCGGTCGTAATCGGAAGTGGTTTCATCGATCTGAGCGCGGATCTGCTTGATGCGGCCTTCGAGGTCGGACTTCTTGCCGGCGCCGTCGACGATGGTCGTGTTGTCCTTGTCGACGACGAGTCTCTTGGCCCGGCCGAGATCCTGCAGGCCGATGTTATCGAGTTTGATGCCTAACTCTTCAGCGATTAGCTTGCCGCCGGTGAGGATGGCGATGTCTTCGAGCATCGCTTTCCGGCGATCACCGAAGCCGGGAGCTTTCACCGCGACGCAACGCAGTGTGCCGCGGATCTTGTTGACGACCAGTGTGGCGAGCGCCTCGCCTTCGATATCTTCAGCAATGATAATAAACGGCTTGCCGGACTTGGCGATTTGTTCAAGGATGGGCAAGATTTCTTTCATGTTGCTGATCTTTTTCTCATGGATCAGCAGGTAGGCATCTTCGAGAACGCACTCCATTCTCTCGGGGTCCGTGACAAAATAGGGGGAGAGATAGCCTCGGTCGAATTGCATGCCTTCGACGACATCGAGCGTGGTCTCGAGGCCTTTTGCCTCTTCCACGGTGATTACGCCCTCTTTGCCGACTTTGTTCATGGCTTCGGCGATGACGTCACCGATGGTGGAGTCGTTATTGGCGGCGATGGTGCCGACTTGGGCGATCTCTTTGGGATCTTTGGTAGGTTTGGAAAGATTTTTGAGCTCGCCGATTATCGCGTTTACGGCTTTATCGATGCCGCGCTTCAGAGTCATCGGATCATGGCCGGCGGCAACGAGTTTGACGCCTTCGGCGTAAATCTGCCGCGCCAGAACGGTCGCGGTCGTCGTGCCGTCACCGGCGACGTCGGAAGTTTTGCTCGCTACTTCCTTGACCATTTGCGCGCCCATGTTTTCAAACTTGTCTTCGAGCTCAACTTCTTTGGCGACGGTAACGCCGTCTTTGGTGACGTTCGGGGCGCCGAAGGACTTGTCGAGAACTACGTTCCTGCCTTTGGGCCCAAGTGTAACGGTTACGGCGTCGGCGAGAATATTGACGCCCTTGAGAATTGCGTCGCGCGCATCGCGATTAAATTTAACTATTTTAGCTGCCATCGTTTCCTCCTGAATTCTTGAAAAAATTACTTCTCAAAAAATTACTTCTCAATGACGCCGAGGATGTCTTCCTCGCGCATGATCAAATGCTCATCGCCGTCGATATTAATCTCGCTGCCGGAATATTTTCCGAACAAGACGCGATCGTTCACTTTAACATCGAGCGGGGTAATCTTGCCGTCGTCGTTGGCTTTTCCCTTGCCGACCGCGACCACTTTTCCTTCTTGCGGCTTCTCCTTGGCAGTATCGGGAATGATGATTCCTCCCTTACTTTTTTCCTCTTCCTCGATTCTTTTAACGATGATCCGGTCTTGCAACGGCCTGATTTTCACTTGCTGTCTCCTTTCGAATGTTTGGCGTCAACTTCTGAATTTTAAAAAGGTTTTGGCCGAGGTTAGGGGGTAAAA
>Ga0075291_1000029_pt1 | contig 9462 bp, 5 predicted proteins | sample SF_Rice_20C_80N__3_FD_69757 | JGI IMG/M metagenome (GOLD analysis project Ga0075291, IMG submission 69757) | Rice paddy soil microbial communities from Twitchell Island, California, USA - SF_Rice_20C_80N_302 | ecosystem: Environmental > Terrestrial > Soil > Paddy field/soil | place: USA: Twitchell...
CCGATGCAGGGTGGCGGGGGATCGCCATGGCCGACGCGATCATCTACGAGCTCCACATCGGCACGTTCACAACGGCGGGCACGTTCGACGGCGCCATCGAGCGGCTGGGGTACCTCCGACGCCTCGGCGTCACCGCCATCGAGATCCTGCCCGTGGCGCAGTTCCCGGGCACCAGGAACTGGGGCTACGACGGCGCGTCCCTCTACGGGGTCCAGCATTCCTACGGAGGACCCGAGGGACTGAGGCGGCTCGTGAACGCGGCGCATGCCGCAGGTCTCGCCGTGCTGATCGATGTGGTGTACAACCACGTCGGTCCCGAAGGGAACTATCTCGCCGAGTTCGGCCCCTACTTCTCGGATCGGTGGAGCACCGGCTGGGGCCAGGGATTCAACCTGGACGGATCGGAGAGTGACGAGGTGCGCCGCTACATCGTCGACAATGCGACGTACTGGATCGACGAGTATCACGCCGACGGGCTCCGGCTCGACGCGGCCGACCGCATCACGGATCAGGGGGCCGTTCACCTGCTGGAGGAGCTGGCCGCCGCCGTGCACGCGAGAGGACAGGCGCTCGGACGGCACACGCTCGTGATCGCCGAGAGCGACGCCAACGATCCGCGCTACGTTCGGTCGCCGGAGGCGGGAGGCTACGGCCTCGACGCGCAGTGGTCGGACGACTTCCATCATGCCGTGCATGCCGCCCTCACCGGCGAGCACCAGGGCTATTACGCGGACTTCGGCGGGACCCGGCCGATCGCCAAGGCGATCGCCCAGCGGTTCGTGAACGACGGCCGATTTTCGCCGCATCGCCGGCGGCGGCACGGGCGGCCGGCCCTCGACGTCCCCGGCGATCGTTTCGTCATCTGCGTGCAGAACCACGATCAGGTGGGCAACCGCGCCCGAGGCGACCGCCTCGCCACGCTCGTCGTTCCCGCGGCGCTCAGGCTGGCCGCGGCTATACTTCTGCTCTCGCCCTATGTTCCATTGCTCTTCATGGGTGAGGAGTACGGCGAAGTGGCTCCGTTTCTGTATTTCGTGGGTCACACCGATCCGGGCCTGGTCGAGGCGGTGCGCGAGGGACGGCGCAAGGAATTCGCCGCCTTTGCGTGGAGCGGCCAGATACCCGATCCCGCCGATGCGGCCACTTTCGAAGCGTCGCGACTCCGGTGGAAGGAGGCCCAGCGGCCGGCGCACGCGCAGCTGCTGGCGCTGTACACGGACCTGATCGCCCTGCGCAAAGGGGAGCCCGCGCTGATGCCTGGGGGCGGCGCCGTGGCCGCCCGCGTCGAGGGTGAAGGCGGCGTGGTGGTAGAGCTGGGCAGCGGGCACAGCCGCCTCGTCGCGCTGTTCAACTTTACCGCGGATGCGCTCCTGCTTGCGGTGCCCGACGGCACCTGGAGCATCGCGCTCTCCACCGATGCGTCGGGCTACGGCGGTGAAGACCGCTCGGCGCTCGCTTCTCGCGGCGCGACCCTCGCGCCATACAGCGCGCTTCTGCTTCGCACGGGAACGGCATGATCCGAGCATGGCCGGGAATACCGTCGCCCCTCGGCGCCACCTGGGACGGCGAGGGCACCAACTTCGCCGTCTTCTCCGAGCACGCCACCGCCATCCAGCTCTGCCTTTTCAACGGTGCGGACGATGCCACCGAGTCGGCGCGCATACCGCTGGTCGAGCGGACGGATCAGGTCTGGCACACCTACCTGCCGGACGTCCGTCCCGGACAGCTGTACGGATACCGGGCGCACGGGCCGTATGATCCGCTCCGCGGCCATCGCTTCAATCCTGCCAAGCTTCTCCTCGATCCCTACGCCAAGGCGGTGAGCGGCACCATCCGATGGAGCGACGCCCTTCTCGGATACGACGTGGGGCAGCCGGAAGGGGAGCGGGACCTCCATCCCGACGCTCGTGACAGTGCCGGCGGCGTGCCCAAGTGCGTCGTGGTGGAGTCGGCGTTCACCTGGGGGGACGATCGGCGGCCCCAGATACCGTGGAACCACACGGTCATCTACGAGGCCCACGTCAAGGGCCTGACGATGCGGCATCCGGACGTGCCCGAGCCGCTGCGCGGGACCTACCTCGGGCTGGCCACCGATCCGATCATCGAGCATCTGCAGCGGCTCGGCATCACCGCCGTCGAGCTTCTGCCCATCCAGCGCTTCGTCACCGACCGCCATCTGGCGGAGGCCGGGCTCACCAACTACTGGGGCTACTCCCCGATCGCCTATTTCGCGCCGGACGTGCGCTACGCCACCGCCGGTCTCGGTCAGCAGGTGTCGGAGTTCAAGACGATGGTCAAGCGCCTCCACCGCGCGGGCATCGAGGTGATTCTCGACGTCGTCTACAATCACACGGCCGAAGGCAACCACCTGGGCCCCACGCTCGGCTTTCGCGGTCTCGACAACAGCGCCTACTATCGGCTCGACGCGGAGAATCCGCGCTTCGACGTCGATTTCACAGGCTGCGGGAACACGCTCGACATCCGCCACTCGAGAAGCCTGCAGCTGGTCATGGACAGTCTGCGCTACTGGGTGAGGGAGATGCGGGTGGACGGCTTCCGCTTCGATCTCGCCGTGACGCTCGGCCGGGACGATCCCGGATTCAACCCGTTCGGGCGCTTCTTTGATGTCGTCCGGCAGGATCCCGACGTGTCGCGCGTCAAGCTCATCGCGGAGCCGTGGGATCTGGGCCCCGACGGGTATCAGGTCGGGCGATTCCCGATCGGGTGGGGCGAGTGGAACGGGCTCTATCGCGACACGACCCGCAGATTTTGGCGCGGCGACCCGGGACAGGTCGGCGAGCTGGCGTCACGGCTCGCAGGGAGCAGCGACATCTTCGAGGGCAGCCAGCGCACTCCGCAGGCGAGCATCAACTTCCTGACCGGCCACGATGGGTTCACCCTCCATGATCTGGTGAGTTACGAGCACAAGCACAACGAGTCCAACGGCGAGAACAATCGCGACGGCACCGACAACAACCTGAGCCGCAACTGGGGCGCCGAGGGGGCCACGGAGGCGGTGCACGTCGTGCGCATGCGGGAGCGCATCAAGCGGAATCTCCTGGCTACGCTGGCATTCTCGCAGGGAGTGCCGATGCTGTCCCACGGCGACGAGCTCGGACGCTCTCAGCTCGGCAACAACAACGCATACTGCCAGGACGGACCGCTCACCTGGGTCGACTGGCACCTGTCTCCACTCGATCGCGAGCTGCTCGACTTCACCCGAAGAGTGTTCGCCGTCCGTGCCGCGAATCCGGTGCTCCGGCGGAGGCGGTTTTTCCGCCGGGAGCCGGTGCGCGAGGGCGAGGGCAAGGACCTCGCCTGGCTCGGCGCCGACGGCCGCGAGATGGGCCCCGAGGAGTGGGCCGACGCCACCAATCACGTGGTGGGCATGCTGATCCGTGCCGAAGCGACCGACGAGATCGACGAGCGGGGCCGGACGGCGCGCGGCCAGGCGATCCTATTGATCCTGAACGGCGGCGCCCGCTCTCGAACGTTCACGCTGCCGGTCATGGAGGCGCCGGGAGCCTGGGCGGAGATGCTCAACACCGCGCATCCGCAGCCCCGTGCCGTCAAGGGAGGGCATGTACACCTGGCCGCGCACTCCCTCATGCTCCTCCGGCACGAGGCATTGCGTTGAGCCGATGGCGGATATCGCCTCGACCTACCGGCTGCAGCTCCATGCCGGCTTTCCGCTGGCCGCCGTCCGGGCTCTCGTTCCATATCTGAGTCGTCTCGGCATCACTCATGTCCACGCTTCGCCCATTCTGCAGGCCCGATCCGGCAGTACCCATGGCTACGACGTGGTGGACCCGACCCGGCTCGATCGCGCGCTCGGGACCGAGGACGATCTCGCGGCGCTGAGCGCCGACCTTCGCGCCAGCGACATGGGACTCGTGCTCGATATCGTCCCCAACCACATGGCGACCTCTACCGAGAACCCGGCCTGGGAGGACCTCCTGGCGCACGGCCGCGCCTCTGCCTATGCCCGCTGGTTCGACGTCGACTGGCGCTCGGGTGGCCGCGGCATGTGGAGTCGGGTGCTGCTGCCCATACTTGGCGGCGAGCGCTCGAGGGTCCTGGCGCGCGGCGAGCTCCGCCTCGCGCTCGAGGCCCGCGGCGTGCGATTGCGCTACCACGAGCACGACCTCCCCGTCGATCCCTCGACGCTGCCGCAGGTGCTCTCGGGCGCGCTCGACGAGGCCCGGCAGGTTCTCGGGGCCGCCCATCCCGACGTCGCCGAGCTCGAGGCGATCATCGCCATCCTGCGGCCGATGCCGAAACGCTCCGCCAGGGGCGCCGCGGCAGTCTCGAGGCGGCGGGAGCAGGCGGCCGACGCTTTGCAGCGGCTCGAGCAGCTCCGGACGTCCGGCGGCGCGGCCGCGCGGATCGTCGTCCGCCAGGTCGAAGGGTACGGCTCCGGTCCTGAAGGCCCGCGCCGCCTCCGGCGACTCCTCGACGGCCAGGTATATCAGCTCGTGTATTGGCGTCGCGCCGCGCGCGAGATCAACTATCGCCGCTTCTTCGACGTGAATGATCTCGTGGCGCTGCATATGGAGGATCCCGAGGTGTTCGTCCAGACCCACGCGCGGGTCCTGGACTGGCGGCGGCGGGGTTGGGTCGACGGGTTCAGGATCGACCACCCGGACGGACTGCTCGACCCGCTGGGATACTTCAAGGCGCTCGTCGCGGCCGCCGCTTTCACCGGCAACGCCGGGCCTCCTCCGGTATGGGCGGAAAAGATCCTGTCGCACGGGGAACGACTGCGCTCCGGCTGGCCGCTCGCGGGCACCACCGGGTACGATTTCCTGAACCAGGCCGAGCGGCTCTTCGTGGCGCCCGAAGGAATGCGCACCGTGGAGCGCGAATACCGCCGCATTCTCAGGCGGCCGCTTGGCTTCGACGCTGTGGAGGTTGCCGGCAAGCGCCTGGTGCTCGAGACGGCGTTCGCCTCGGGCGCCCGTCTCCTCGCTCGCCGGCTGCTCTCTCTCGCCGAGCCCGCGGCCCGAGGCCTCCCGACCCTCCACGCCACCGCCCGGGCACTCGTGGAAGTCATCGCGGGACTCCAGGTCTACCGGACGTACATCGACGGCCGGGGTGCTCTCGAGGACGAAGACCTCCGTCTCCTGCGGAGTGCGGTGGCCGTGGCCCGGACCCGGGGACGCGCGGAGGGGCGCGCGCTCGACGTCGTGGAGGCCGGGCTGATCGGCGATGACAGGATTTTCGGGGCCGAGGCGGAGCCGCGTCGCCTCGGATTCGTGCAACGGTTCCAGCAGCTCAGCGGTCCCGCGATGGCCAAGGGCGTCGAGGATACCGCATTCTACCGGTATGCCGCGTTGTTCTCCCTCAACGAAGTGGGGGGATCGCCCGGGGTCCCGGTCGATTCGGCGCTCGAGGAGTTCCATGCCGGCAACGCCTACCGCGCCCGGACGTGGCCGGCCTCGATGCTCGCCGTGACGACCCACGACACCAAGCGGACCGCCGACGTGCGCGCCCGCCTCGATGTGCTGTCGGAGATCCCGGAGGAGTGGGCGCGGAGTGTCGCGCGGTGGCGGCGGATCAATCTCGCCAACAAACGCACGGTAGGCGGGCGGCGCGCTCCCGACCCGAACACCGTCTACCAGGTCCTGCAGGCGATGGTCGGTATCTGGCCCGAATCACCGCCCGCGCCCGAGATGCACGAGGAGCTCCGGGCGCGTCTCGTGGAATACGCCGTCAAGGCGGCGCGTGAATCCAAGGAGCGGACCTCGTGGACGGAGCCCGACGAGGAATTCGAAGCCGCCCTCACCGCGAGCATCGAATCGCTTCTGGCGCGCAATGAGGCCAACAGGTTCCTGGCGGAGCTTCAGGTGTTCGTCGACCGGATCGCGCGCGCCGGGTGGTGGAACGCGATCTCGCGCACGCTGCTGCAATTGACGTCGCCCGGGGTGCCCGACATCTACCAGGGCGACGAAATCTGGAACCACGCGCTGGTGGATCCCGACAATCGCAGGCCGGTGGATTTCGAGCGGAGGCGCGTCCTGCTCCAGGAGGTCGAGGGGGCGTTCGAGAGGGGCGGGCCGTCCCGCGAGGCGCTGCTCGACGGTCTGGTCCACGCGCCGGGCGACGGACGAGTCAAGCTGCACGTGATGCGACGCGCGCTCCACGCGCGAAGGCGCCGGCCGGAGCTCCGCGCGGGAGCGTACCACGAGATCGGCACGAGCGGGCCGGCCGGCGCGCACGTCGTGTCCTTCGGCCGATCGGCCGGCGACTCCTGCACGATCGTGGCGGTCCCGAGGCTGATCACGCCATGGCTGGTCGATTCGGGGCGGCTTCCCATTGATCCGTTCCTCTGGCGCGGGACCGCGATCCTGATTCCCGGCGACTGGCCGCGGCGCTGGGTCTGCGAGCTCAGCGGCGAGACCGTCGAGGTCGCGGACGACGGGATCGCGTGTGATCGTCTGTTTCGCCGGCTTCCGGCCTCATTGCTGCTGTCGCATCCCTCACCCTGAGACCATCATGCGACTCGACCCCGTACCGCCCGGCGTCAGCCCCGAGCTGACCGACGACCTGGCCCGCTACCCCGGGCCCGTGCTTCGCAAGAACGAGCTGCGTGAGGACCTCGATTCCCTGGGCAAGCGGATGGACGAGCTGCAGACCGCGCTCTTCGCCGAATCGAAGCGGGCGCTGCTCGTGGTCCTCCAGGCCAGGGACAGCGGCGGAAAGGACAGCACCATCCGGAGGGTCTTCGGCTACCTCAACCCGCAAGGTTGTCTGATCACGGGCTTCAAGGCGCCTACGCCGGTCGAGCTGAGTCACGACTTCCTCTGGCGGGCTCATTACGCCGTCCCGCCCAAGGGGTACGTCGGCGTCTTCAACCGCTCCCACTACGAGGACGTGCTCGTGGTCCGGGTGCATGGGCTCGTGCCCGAGTCGGTTTGGCGGCCACGCTACGAGCAGATCAATGCATTCGAGCAAGTCCTGATCGAGAACGGGATCGCCATCCGCAAATTCTTCCTCCACGTCTCGCGTGACGAGCAGCGCGCGCGCCTGCGCGACCGCCTTGGCGACCCGTCGAAGTACTGGAAGTTCAATCCGGGGGATCTCGGTGAGCGAGACCGGTGGGAGGACTATACGCGGGCGTATCAGGAGATGATGGCGCGGACCAGCACGCCCGCGGCACCCTGGTTCGTCGTGCCGGCCGACAGGAAGCTCCCTCGGGACATCCTGGTGGCGCGGACAGTGGTGGACACGCTCGAGAGCCTGGACCCGAAGTTCCCCGGGCCCCCACGCTGCGTCGAGGAGTTCGCCAGGCAGCTTGCCTGACTAGCTCCGTCCGTCCGGACCCACGATGACGAAGGTCAGGTCGCTTCCCGTGATGAAAAACGGCCCCTTGTTTCCGAGAGTCTGCTGCAGGGCGAGCTGGATTTTCGAGTTGGTGGAGCTGAGCACCACGTACACCTGCGTGCTGCCGGAGGGACCACCACCGGGTGGAGCGAAGTTCTCCCAGTCGAGCGAGTACTCCGGCCTGTCGAAGGAGAAGTTCTTGGGCAGGTAGGGAACCATCTCCGGCGGCACCGTTCCCGCGCCCGTCTCGGCGGGCCAGACGTTGGTCTCGTACCAGACGCTGTAAGCCGCGAGGCGAACGGCGTCCAGGTCGGACGCGGCCTGCGCGGTGAGCGCGCGGTTTCTGAGATCGATCCACTTGAGGGTGGCCAGCGCGGCCAGGATGCCCAGCACGATCATCACGATCAGCATCTCGATGAACGTGAAGCCGGCGCTGGTCTTCCTCATCGGGGTCTCCGGACGATGATCTGGTAGCTGTTGCCGAGGAAATCCGCGAGCTCCTCGCCGGAGCTGTAGACGGCATGCGCCGGTCCGCTCTCGCCATCCAACCGGAACCCGGATTCGCCGACCAGCTCGTACCGCAGACCCGTGCTCCGCGCGCCCGCTTCGCTGAGCGACGCGGGCAGGCGCCCCTCGTGCTGCTGGAACCGCTGGATATGCTGGACGGCGCTCGCCATCGCGACCCGGAGGCTTGCCTCCTTGAGCGCCAGGCTCTCCGGCACTGCCCGGGGCGCGAAGACCCAGGCCGGCCGCGCCACGAAGAGATACCCGGTGACTCCGAACAGGATGGCGGTGGCGGCGGCAATGAGGGGTCGAGAGCGCGCCTTCGCCAGCCGGCGGGCCTCGGCCTCGCGCTGGCTGGCTTCGCGCTCGTCGGCTTGGCTCTTGAGCACCGTATCGAAGGCCTCGAGAAGCGCCTGTTTTTCGACCGACGGGGCGGGTCCCGCAGGAGCGTTCGGAGGCGAGGTGTCTTGACTCATCGGCGTTCGGCTTCTCGTCGAAGGTCCCCCGATCACGCCATCATGCCCTCGCCGGCGCGCGCCTGCGATTCGCTGGGGGAGGTTTTGGATCTGATGGCATCGGATTCAGGCCACGATGCGCCGTCAACCGGCAAGAACCACGCCAGTGAAGAGGCTCAAGTCCAATCCAGCCATGACCATCGACAAGAACCGCGTGTCGTCAAGCGATTGTGAGACTACGACCTATCCACTCGCCTCGGGCCGCGCGGGATCGCGGCGGACGCAGGGGTCGGCGGTTCGGAATGCCGCCGACCGGCCCCGCGAGTTCCGTTGAGAATCGATCGCCATACCTGTAGGTTGCGGGCCGACTTCACCTCACCCATGGCACTCGGCGGCCGCTGCCGCCATTTCCCGGCGGGCGCAACGATGCGGCCTACATCACTTGCGGTCATCGGCCTCGGGGCGATCGGCGGGTCCCTCGCCTGGCAGGCCCGGCGCGCGGGCGTGCCGAGAGTGGTGGGGTTTTCCCGGTCCCGCGCGGATGGAGTACAGGCCCTCCAGGCCTCCGCCATCACGGAGCTGGCGGACAGCGCTCCCCGCGCCCTGGCCGGCGCGGAGCTCGTCGTCCTGGCCGTTCCCCCCCGTGCCACCCTCGATCTGATCGGCTCGCTGGGCGCCGCGCTCGAGCCGGGGGCGGTGCTCACCGACGTCTGCAGCGTGAAGGTGCCGGTCGTGGCTCGCGCCATAGCGAGCGGCCTGGGCGCGCGGTTCGCCGGAGGGCATCCTCTGGCCGGGACCCATGCCTCGGGGTTCCTCGCCGCCAGTCCCGAGCGGCTCCGCGGCTGCGCCGTCTACGTCTGCGAGACCGGGGAGCCCGGCGGCGACCGCGCCGCTCGTGCGCTCATGCGGTTCTGGCAGGATGTCCTCGAGGCGTCGCCGATTCTCATCGATGCCGCGGCGCACGATCGTCAATTGGCCTGGACCAGCCATCTCCCGCAGGCGGTCGCATCCGCGCTCGCCAAGTCGCTGGCCGACCGGGGGCTCGCCGGGCTCTCCTTCGGGACCGGGGCCCGCGACACCACGCGGCTCGCCGGGAGCAGCCCGGATCTCTGGGTCGATGTCCTTCTTTATAACCGGGAGGGCATCGGCGAAGCCATCACCGCGGCCGAGGGCGCGCTCG
>Ga0075291_1000030_pt1 | contig 9438 bp, 6 predicted proteins | sample SF_Rice_20C_80N__3_FD_69757 | JGI IMG/M metagenome (GOLD analysis project Ga0075291, IMG submission 69757) | Rice paddy soil microbial communities from Twitchell Island, California, USA - SF_Rice_20C_80N_302 | ecosystem: Environmental > Terrestrial > Soil > Paddy field/soil | place: USA: Twitchell...
TCAGCCGGACGCTGCAGGGCCAGCGCGATCTCGCGACGGTCTCGCACCTGATCCTGTCCGACCTCGCTCCGCTGGTCACCGCCCACCACGGCGCCTTCTACGTCGTCGAGGGATCAGGGGACCAGGCGGCCCTCAAGCTCCGGGCCAGCTACGCCTCCACCGACCGCTCGCAGGTGCGGACCGAGTTCCACTTCGGCGACGGGCTCGTGGGCCAGTGCGCGGTGGACCGCCGCATGGTGATCCTCCGGCAGGTGCCGCCCGACTACGTCCAGATCGGCTCCGGACTGGGACAGGCGTCGCCCCGCGGCATCGTGATCCTGCCGGTGCTCTTCGAGGGTCAGGTCCGGGCGGTGCTGGAACTGGCCACCTTCGACGAGTTCGACGAGATCCGGCTCACGTTTCTGGAGCAGCTCGCCGAGACGATCGGCATCGTGCTCAACACCATCGGTGCCAACATGCGCACCGAGGAGCTGCTCAAGCAGTCGCAGGCGCTCACCGAGAGTCTCCAGGCGCAGCAGGAGGCGCTCACGGAGACCAACAAGCGCCTCGAGCAGCAGACCCGATCGCTGCAGAAGTCGGAGGAGCTGCTCAAGAAGCAGCAGGATGAGCTGCAGAAGACCAACGCGGAGCTGGAGGAAAAGGCGCAGCTCCTCTCACGCGGCAAGACGGAAGTGGAGCAGAAGAACCAGGAGGTGGAGCAGGCCAAGGTCGCGCTGGAGGAAAAGGCGGAGCAGCTCGCGCTCATCTCGAAGTACAAGTCGGAGTTCCTCGCCAACATGTCGCACGAGCTGCGCACGCCGCTCAACAGCCTCCTCATCCTGTCGCAGATGCTGACCGAGAACAACGACGGCAACCTCACCCCCAAGCAGGTCGGGTTCGCCCAGACCATTCACAGCTCGGGCTCGGACCTGCTCGATCTCATCAACGACATCCTGGATCTGTCGAAGATCGAATCGGGGATCATGGCGGTGGACGTGACCACGGTCCCGTTCGGCGACGTCCAGCGCTTCGTCGAGAGCACCTTCCGCCAGGTGGCGGACCTGAAGGGGCTCCGCTTCACCGTGGAGCTCGAGGCCGACCTGCCCCCGGCCGTCCAGACCGACACCAAACGCCTCCAGCAGGTGCTCAAGAACCTGCTGTCCAACGCCTTCAAGTTCACCGAGCGGGGGAGCGTCACCCTGCGGACGTATCTGGCCACCAGCGGGTGGAACCCCGAGCAGGAGATGCTCAACGCCGCCAACGCCGTGGTCGCCTTCTCGGTGAGCGATACCGGCATCGGGATTCCCCGGGAAAAGCACGGGGTCATCTTCGAGGCGTTCCAGCAAGGTGATACCGGCACCAGCCGGAAGTACGGCGGCACCGGGCTCGGGCTCTCCATCAGCCGGCAGATCACCCGCCTCCTCGGCGGCGAGATCCGGATCGAGAGCCAGCCGGGCACGGGCAGCGTATTCACGTTGTACCTGCCGCTCATCTATCCCGCGCAGCCCCAGTCTCCCGCGCTGGATGACGACGTCGCCGGCAGCAGCCTGCCGGCCTTCGATCCGTTCAAGGCGCCGGCCGGCGCCAGCTCGCGGCTCATCCTGGCACCGGTGGTCGAGCGGGCCATTCCGGACGACCGTGCGGCGATCGTGGACGGTGACCGGATTCTGCTCATCGCCGAAGACGATCCCAACTTCGCCCAGATCCTGCTCGACCTGGCGCGGGACCGCGGCTTCAAGGGCCTGGTCGCGCAGCGGGCCGACCGCGCGCTCGCGATGGCGCGCGAATACCGGCCGACCGCAGTCACGCTCGACCTGCGCCTGCCCGATGCCGACGGGTGGACCATCCTCGACCGGCTCAAGCACGACCCGGCCACGCGGCACATTCCGGTGCACATCATCTCGGTCGAGGAGAACTGGCAGCGGGCCCTCCGGCTCGGCGCAATCGACTTCCTCACCAAGCCCGCGACGAAGGATTCGCTCTCCGCGGCGCTCGATACGCTGCACGAGTTCGTGGACCGGCCCGTCAAGCGCCTGCTCATCGTGGAGGACGACCGGACCGCGCAGCAGAGCATCGCGGAGCTGATCGGCGAGGGCGACGTGGAGACCACGGCGGTGGGAACGGGCTCGGAAGCGCTGGCCGCCCTGCAATCGCAGATTTTCGACTGCATGGTGCTCGACCTCGGCCTTCCCGACATGACCGGCTTCCAGCTCATCACCCGGGTGAAGGGCGAAATCGGCCTGCGCAAGCTGCCCACCATCGTCTACACCGGGAAGCAGCTCACCCGGCGCGAGGAGGCCGAGCTCCGGCGGCTCGCGGAATCGGTGGTGATCAAGGACGCGAACTCGCCGGAGCGGCTGCTCGACGAGACCTCGCTGTTCCTGCACCGGGTCACCGCCAATCTGTCCGAGCCCAAGCGCCGGATCCTGGAGCACCTGCACCGCACCGATCCCGTCCTCGCCGGGCGGCGCGTGCTGATCGTGGACGACGACGTCCGCAACATCTTCGCGCTCACGACGTTCCTCGAGCGGAGCGACATGCAGGTCCTGCACGCCGAGAGCGGCCGGGAGGGTATCGCGAGGCTCCAGGAGCATCCCGACATCGAGGTGGTGCTCATGGACGTCATGATGCCGGAGATGGACGGCTTCGAGACCATGCGGACCATTCGCGGCCTGCCCAAGCTCAGGAACCTGCCGATCATCGCGGTGACCGCCAAGGCGATGAAGGGCGACCGGGAGAAATGCATCGAGGCGGGCGCGTCGGACTACATCGCCAAGCCCGTGGACATGGAGCAGCTCCTGTCGCTCCTGCGGGTGTGGTTGTACCGGTGAGCCACCTCGAGCCCGGGGCGCGGGTCTGCTCGCCTCCGCGGTGACCGCCGTCGACCGCGCGAACGAGGCCGGCGGACGGGAGATCGCCGACGAGCGGGTCAACATCCTGCTGGTGGACGATCAGCCGGCCAACCTGTTGGCCCTCGAGGCGATGCTCCAGGGACTCGGTCAGAACCTGGTACGCGCCGGCTCCGGCCGTGAGGCGCTCAAATGCCTCCTCGGTCAGGATTTTGCCGTGATCCTGCTGGACGTGAAGATGCCGGAGATGGATGGGTTCGAGACCGCCGCGCTCATCCGGCAGCGCGACAAGTCGCGCAACACGCCGATCATTTTCCTCACGGCCGCCGAGCGGAGTCAGACGCAAGCGGTGCGAGGCTACTCGGTCGGCGCGGTGGATTACCTGGTCAAGCCCGTAGTGCCGGAGTTCGTCCGCTCGAAGGTGGCCGTCCTCGTCGAGCTGGCCAAGAAGAACGCGCTGCTCGAGCGCCAGGCTCGCCTCTTGCGCGAAGGCGAGCGCGAGGCGCGGGAGCTGGCCGAGACGCGCGCCGTGCTGTTGCGCGACCTGGAGAACAAGAATCGCGAGCTGGAGAGCTTCAGCTATGCGGTCTCCCACGACCTGCGAGCCCCGCTCCGCCGCATCGACGCGTTCGCCCGCGCGGTGCTGGAGACGCAGGAAGACCGGCTCGATCCGACCGGGCGCCATTTCCTTGGCCGGGTCCGCGAAGCGAGTCAGGAGCTGATGCAGCTCATCGACGACGTGCTCTACCTCTCCCGCGTCACCAGAGCGGAGGTGCGCGACCAGGAGGTGGACCTGAGCGCCCTGGCCGGGCTGCTGCTCGAGCGCTTGGCGGAGTCGGAGCCCTCCCGGTCGGTCCAGGTCAAGGTCCGCCCCGGCGTGGTGGTGAGCGGCGACGGGCAGCTCTTGCGCATCGCCATGCAGAACCTGGTCGAGAACGCCTGGAAGTTCACGGCCAAGGCGCCGGTGGCGCGCATCGAATTCGGCACCATTCACGTGGCAGGCGAGACCGCCTGCTTCGTGCGCGACAACGGCGCCGGTTTCGACATGGCCTACGCCGACCGGCTGTTCACGCCCTTCAAGCGGCTGCACGGCAACACCGAGTTCCCGGGCACCGGGATCGGCCTCGCGACGGTGCAGCGGATCATCCACCGGCACGGCGGGCGGCTGTGGGCGGAGGGTCTGGTGAGCCAGGGGGCGACGTTCTACTTCACGGTGGGGAGAGGGAGGTAGTAGAGTCGCGGGTTGCGGGTCACGGGTCGCGGGCAAAAGAAAACCGCCGGGCAGCGATCGCCCGGCGGCTTTTCTGTATCGCTCGCGACTCGCGACTCGCGACGCTAGTTCCCCGTCGGCGTCGCGGTGACCGTGATGACGAGGTCGTTGAAGTCCGGCTCCGGCGGGGTCGCGTCTTCGCCGTCGTCGAAGCTGAGCGTCCAGGTCGGGTAGGAGCCCGTCACGTGGAGCGCCGGCGCCACTTCCTGCTTGGTCGAGCCCGAGATCACCTGCGCCTGGAGCTCGGTGTTGGCCGCGAACTGGGCGCCGCCGTTCAGGTCGAACGAGGTGCCTTCGGCCGGATCGTAGCAGCCGTCGGTGAACAACGTCGCCTGGATCGGCTGGGTGATCTGGAACGCATTGCCGTGCGCGGTGCACTCACGGCTGGTCAGCGTCACCTTGACCGTGGCGTTCTCCAGCAGCTGGAGGCTGCACGACACGAACTCGCCGGGATTACCGGCGTCCTCGCACTGGAGCGTCGCCGCCGGCGACACGGTGAACTCGGTCTGCTTGATGCTGGTCTTCCCTTCGTTGTCGGTGACCGTCAGCTTGGCCGTGTAGGTGGCCAGGCCGCTGGCCACATAGGAGTGCACGGGGCTCTGCGTCGCCGAGTGGGCCGAGCCGTCGCCGAAGTCCCAGTCCCACGCGGTCACACTGCCGTCGTCGTCCGTGCTCGCGTCGGTGAAGGTGCAGTCGAGCGAGCTGCAGACGACGGTGAAGTCGGCGTTCGGGGCGCCGTTCACATGCGCCGTGACCGTGACGTCCTTGGACACGCTGGTGTCGTCGCCGTCGTTGTCGGTGGCCGTCAGCGTCACGTGGAAGGTGCCGGCCGCGGCGTAGCTGTGGTTGGCCGACGCGCTCGAGGAGCTGCCGCCGTCGCCGAAGTTCCACGAGAGGCTCGCGACCGTACCGTCGGCGTCACTGCTCAGATCGCTGAACGTACAGTCCAGATCGGTGCAGGAGCTGGTGAAGTTCGCGACGGGCGGCGTGTTGCCTGGGCCATTCGAATCGCTGCCGCAACCCACCGCTCCCATTGCGAGGACCACAGCAACTGCACGCCAATGCGTCGCTTTCATACGCTCCTGCCGAGGTAAGGGTGACTGACCTGCACGGATAACGTCGCGCACCGGGGGCCTCCGCCGGGCGACGTGCGCCCGGCGGAGGAGTTCACCCGGAAATGATTCGATTAGGGAACGACGGTCGCGTGCACCGTGAGGATCAGGTCGTTGAAGTCCGGCTCGCCCGGCCCGGTCGGATCCTCGCCGTCGTCAAAACTGAGCGTCCAGTCAGGGAACGTGCCGGTCACGTGCACCGCCGGCGGAATTCTGTTCGGATCGACCGAGCCCGACGTCATCTGGGCCTCGAGCTGGGTTCCGGCGTCGAACGCCGCGCCGCCGTTGATGGTGACCGCGGTGCCGGCTGTCGTATGGCAGCCGTCGGTGAAAACCGTCTCCTGAATCGGAGAGGTGATCGCCAGGGTGTTGCCGTCGGCGTTGCAGTCCTCGCTGGCGAGCGTGATCGTGACCATGGACTTGGAGGTCAGATCGAGCGCGCAGCCCACGAAGGTGCCCGAGCCGTTGTCGCAGGTCAGTCCGCCCGGAGGCGTCACCGCGACGTCCTTGGTGACGGACCCGGTGCCACCGTTGTTGTCGGTGACGGTGAGCGTCACCTGCGCCGTCGTCGGATCGGTGAACGCGTACGTGTGGTTGGGGTTCTGGTCGGTCGACGTGTTCGTCGCGCTGCCGCTCTCCCCGAAGTCCCAGGCCCACGAGGCCACCGCGTCGCCCAGGTCGGCGTCGGAGCTGCCGTCGGTGAACGTGCAGGCGAGGCCGGTGCAGCTGAAGGTGAAGTCGGCCGTGGGATTGGTATTGCCCGCCACATCCGATACGGTGACGAGGCTGTCGGCCACCGAGCTGGCCAGGCCCTTGTCGTCGGTCACCTTGAGGGTCACGTGATACGCGCCGGCGGCCGCATAGGTGTGCCCCGTATTCTGATCGGTCGCGGTGTTCGACCCGCTCCCGCTCTCGCCGAAGTTCCACTCGTACGACGCGACGGAGCCGTCCGAATCGGTGCTCGCGTCGGTGAAGGTGCAATCGAGCAGGGTACACGCAATCGAGAACTTGGCAGTCGGCGCCGCATTGGACGGCCCGCCCCCACCATCGCCGCCACACGCACCCACTGCGAGGAGACCCACTGCTGCCGCTGCGAGACGGTACGATCTCATAGGTAAACGTCCGTGCCTGAGGCCGTTAGGGGTTACGGGTGTGACGAGGTCGGGCCAACTGGCCGGACACGGGCGAGCCCACTTGCCAGAGACATGCCAGCCCGCCCTCGTCTAGAAGTGGTACACCAACTAAACGGAGACTCCCATAGCCGGCAATGATTTAGCTCACAAACTGTCGAGCTTCGGGGGGATGTGCGCGCCTACCACACATGTTGCGGAACGCCCATACGGCCGAGAAAGCCACAAACATGGCCGTTGCGATCTCACAACGGCGAGCCGCGGAACGCACGCCGCACCGTGTCGGCGCCGGAACACGGATGAAGGCTTCCTGAGGATCGGTTCATGCCCGTTTCACGGAGCGGGTCACATCTTCTCAGGGCCCGGAAATCGGCGGCGAGTGCCTTGATGGCTGGCCCCGGTCGCAAGACGTCGAGGGGGACAACATTCGACCTGGACACGAGGTCCTCGACCACACATCGGAGGTTCGGCTCCGGCTGAGGGCAGGCTCCCTGGGCGAGCTGCTCGCCGAGGCCGGGCGGGCCCTCGCCGAGATACAGCTCCGCGGGCCCATCGGGCAGGCGTCGGGGCCCTGGAGGCCGGTGGAGGTCTCCTCGTCCGACCGTGCCTCCCTGCTGGTGGAGTGGCTCAACGAGCTCGTCTACCTCGCGGAGACCGAGCGGTGGGTCGCGACGGAATTCAAGGTGGAGCGGGCCGATGACCGAGTCTTTCGCTCACGTGCTCGTGGCATGACGGTAGATCTGGTCCCAGGGCTGGTGAAGGCCGCGACGCTCCACGACCTGCGTCTGCAGGACGTGCCCGGGGGAGTCGAGGCAGAGGTGATTCTGGACATATGAGCGAGGCAGCGAGGTTCCCGACGGTCGTGCTCAATCCCTGGTTGAGGGAGATTCCCGCGAGCGCCCGCGCCGACATGAGAGTCCCCGTGCGGATCTACGCCGATGACGAGCTGTGGCGCCAGATCGCGAGCGACCGCTCGCTCGAACAGGCCGTCAATGTCAGCACCCTGCCCGGTGTCACCGGCTATGTCTACGCCATGCCCGACGTTCACGAGGGATACGGTTTTCCCGTCGGTGGCGTAGCCGCGACCCGGACCAGCGATGGCGTGATCTCGCCTGGAGGCGTGGGCTACGACATCAATTGCGGCGTGCGTCTCCTGGCGTCCGACCTGGCGTTCGAGAGCGTGGCGGCGCAGCTGGAGACGGTCGTGCACGAGCTCAGCCGGAGCATCCCATCCGGGCCGGGGCGCAACCCGAAGCTCGATCTGCGCGGTCCCGATCTCGATCGGGTCCTGCAGGATGGGTGTCGTTTCATGCTCGAGCGGGGGCTGGCGCTGCCCGAGGATCTATCCACCATCGAAGCCGGGGGCGTCCTCGACGGCGCGGATGCGGGGCTGGTCTCCTCGAAGGCCAAGCAGCGCGGACACGATCAGCTCGGCACGATCGGGTCGGGCAATCACTTCGTCGAGGTACAGGTAGTGGATCGGGTGTTCGACGATACGGCGGCCACGGCGTATGGCCTTCGCTCGGGCCAGCTCACGATGCTGATCCACACGGGCTCCCGAGGACTTGGCCATCAGGTCTGCACCGACTATGTCCGCCGGATGGATCAGGTCATGGCGCAGTACGGAATCAGGTTGCCCGACCGCCAGCTTGCCTGCGCCCCGCTCGCTTCGGCGGAAGGCCGGGCGTACTACGCGGCGATGTGTGCCGCCGCCAATTTCGCCTGGTCCAATCGGCAGGCCATCACCGGCAGCGCGCGCAGTGTCTTTGCACGTGCCTTCGGAGCGGCCGGCGCCCTCCACGTCGTATATGACGTGGCCCACAACATCGCCAAGCTCGAGCAACATGGCGGCGCTACCCTCTGCGTCCACCGCAAAGGGGCGACTCGGGCCTTCGGGCCCTCCCACCCGGAGACTCCCGAGGCGTACCGCTCGGTGGGACAGCCGGTCTTCATTCCCGGCAGCATGGGCACCGCCTCCTACGTTTTGGCCGGCACCGATGAGGCGCTCGAACTCAGCTTCGGAAGCACCTGTCACGGGGCCGGGAGGGTGATGAGCCGGGGGGCTGCCAAGCGATTGCGGACGGGGGCGGAAATCCGACGGGAGCTGGAAGGAATGGGAATCGTGGTGCGCTGTCCCTCGAGCACAGGACTCGCCGAGGAAGCGCCGACAGCATACAAGGACGTCGAGCGGGTGGTCGACGTCGTACAGGGTGCCGGGCTGGCTCGAAAGGTGGCGCGGCTTCGACCCGTAGGTGTCATCAAGGGATAGGAGGACGACATGGATGTCCCACTGCAGATAACGACCCGAAACGTTTCGTTGTCCGAGACCGAGGAATCCGCCATACACCGCGCCGCCGCCAAGCTGGAACGGTTCTGGGACCACATCACGAGCTGCCGGGTGCAGGTCGACATGCCGCGCCGACGGGGCCATGCAGGCCTGCTCTACAATGTGCGAATCGACCTCGGTGTACCGGGTGGAGAGCTCGTGATCAAGCGGCAGCCGCAGGAGACCCTGCTGGCCGCAGTACAGGACGCCTTCAAGTCCGCGGAGCGGCGGATTCAGGACCAGGCTCGCAAGGTGCGCGGAGACGTCAAGCTCGATCGCGCATCGCCTCGCGGGACCGTGACTCGGCTACTGCCCTGGGAAGGCTATGGTTTCATCGGCACCGCAGACGGACGGGAGATCTATTTCGACCGGAAGAGCGTGCAGCATGGGGCCTTCGATCGCCTCGAGGAGGGCGTGGACGTCCGCTTTGTCGAGGAGCCGGGAGAAACCGGTCCCCAGGCGACCACGGTAGCCATCACTCGCCGCCGGCGCGGTGGGAAGCGGGAGCCGGCGACGTGAGGCCGCGCCTGCTGGACGACCCTACGAAGGACTCCCTCTACCTCGACCGGAGGGATGCGGGGCGCAAGCTTGCCAAAGCCCTTGAGCGCTATAAGGGTCAGCGGCCGCTCGTCGTCGGCATACCGCGAGGGGGCGGTGTGTCCTGCGACACCGGAGCCGTTCATTGCGATCGGGCTGCACGACGGCAACTTGGACCAGGTGGACGACGCGGAAGTCCTGGCACTGCTCCAACGGACCTAACCTGGTCGGTGCA
>Ga0075291_1000031_pt1 | contig 9382 bp, 9 predicted proteins | sample SF_Rice_20C_80N__3_FD_69757 | JGI IMG/M metagenome (GOLD analysis project Ga0075291, IMG submission 69757) | Rice paddy soil microbial communities from Twitchell Island, California, USA - SF_Rice_20C_80N_302 | ecosystem: Environmental > Terrestrial > Soil > Paddy field/soil | place: USA: Twitchell...
GGCTCTTCGCGGTACCCGCGGGCGCATTCCGCCCGCGACCCAAGGTGGATTCCGCGGTGCTCAGACTCGTGCCGCTCGATCGGCCGCTCATCGACGATACGGAGCAGGCTTTGTTTCGCCGTCTCGTGGTCGGCCTCTTCGGGTTCCGCCGGAAGCAGATCCTGAGGGGACTGCGCGAGCTGACCGGCTGGGAAGCCGCGCGGGTCGAGGCGGTGCTGGGCGCGCTGGGTATCGAGCCCGTGGTTCGGCCGGAGGTGCTGACACCGGAGGCGTTCGCCCGGTTACTGCGCGGACTCGTTGACGGGGGATGGCCGCTGACGTAAGTTTGTGAAATGTTTCACAAAAATCGGCCGTATGCGTAAAGTCGCCGAATCCACCGTTCGCCGCCTGTCGCTCTACTTGCGTTTTCTCGAGGAGTTCGAGGGGCAGGGGATCGCCACGGTCAGCTCCGGGGCGCTCGCCTCCCGCGGGGGGACGACGTCGGCGCAGGTGCGGAAGGATCTGTCGTTTTTCGGGTCGTTCGGCAAACGCGGACTGGGGTATCCGGTGCCGGAGTTGGCCGACCGGCTCCGGGAGATCCTCGGGCTCAAGCGCCGCTATCAGGTGGGGATGATCGGGGCGGGGAAGATCGGCAGCGCGCTGGTGCAGTACCGCGGGTTCAAGCAGCGCGGGTTCGACATCGTGGCGATCTTCGACGCCGACCCCGCCAAGATCGGGCGACAATGGAACGGCCTCACCGTCCTCGACGTCGCCACCCTCGAAAAAGAATTGCAGCGCCGGCCGATCGACATGGCGGTACTCGTCACCCCCGCGGACGCGGCGCAGCAGGTCACCGACCGGCTCGTGGCGCTCGGCGTCAAGTCCATCCTCAACTTCGCGCCGGTACAGCTCCAGGTGCCCGACGACGTCGTGGTCAAGACGGTGAACCTGGCGCTGGAGCTGGAGACGCTGAGCTACGCGCTGGCGAACCGGTAGCGTCCTGGCATCGGTGTATCTGCGGCGGGAGACTCGATGCTTGGGCGCTTACCGGAGTGACAGGGCACTCCGGCATCGACGCTCTGCCCGCTCCGGCACTCTGGCGCCTCCGGCGCTCTGGCGCCTTCGGCGCTCTGGCGCCTTCGGCGCTCTGGCGCTCTGCCGGCTCCGGCGAGGACACACCCCCTCCGGCGGCGTCCGCGACAGCTACCCCCCACTCCCCTGGGACGCCGCCTGCGGGGGCATGCCCTCGCCGTCGCCGGCGGCGAGCACTCGATGCCTGCGCCAGCCACAAGACCTGTCTCGCGAGTGCCAGACACAGAAACCTGTCACGCGAGCGCCAGACACAGAAACCTGTCACGCGAGCGCCACGCTACCACCTAAACTCGCGAGCCCGATGAAGCCGAGTCTCTCCACGATCACGCTCCTGCTGCTGCTCCCCGCGGCGGCCGGCGCGCAGGCACCGGCGTACGACATCCTGATCCGGCACGGCCGCGTCATCGACGGCACCGGCGCACCGTGGTACTCGGGTGACGTCGCCATCAGGGACGGGCGGATCGCCGCGATCGGGCGGCTGGACGGTGCCACGGCCAGGCAGATCGTCGACGCGGGCGGCAAGGTCGTCGCGCCGGGATTCATCGACATGCTGGGCCAGTCCGAGACCACGATTCTCGTCAGCCCGCAACTGCCGTCGAAGATCTTCCAGGGAATCACCACCGAGATCACGGGCGAGGGCAGCTCCAACGCGCCGCTCACCGACACGCTGGTGAAGGCCGACCAGGTTTTCTGGGACCACTACGGCGTGACGCCCGACTGGCGCTCGTTCCGGGAGTTCTTCGCCCGGCTCGAGAAGCAGGGGATGGGGATCAACCTCGCGAGCTACGTCGGGGCGACGCAGGTGCGCCGGGTCGTCCTCGGCGACGACGACAGGGCGCCGAGTCCGGCGGAGCTGGACAGCATGAAGGCACTCGTGCGAGCGGCGATGCGTGACGGCGCCGTCGGGGTGTCGACGTCGCTCCAGTACCCACCGGCGCCCTACGCGAAAACCGACGAGCTCGTCGCGCTCGCCGCCGAGGCGGCGAAATACGGCGGCGTCTACGCGACGCACATGCGCTCCGAGGGCGACAAGATCTTTGCGGCGCTCGACGAGGCCATCACGATCGGCCGCGACGCGGCAATACCGGTGGAGATCTGGCACATCAAGACCGCCGGCAAGAGGAACTGGGGCCTGATGCCGAAAGTGGTCGCGAAAATCGATGCGGCGCGGCGGGCCGGCGTGGACATCGCCGCGGACACCTATGCCTACCCGGCCTGGTTCAACTCGATGTCGGCGTTCGTGCCGCCCTGGGCGCTGGACGGCGGGGCCGCAAGGCTGCTCGAGCGCCTCCGGGATCCCGCTGCCCGGCGGCGCATTCGCGCCGACATGCTCACGCCCAGCGATGCGTGGGACAACGAATGGCAGGAGATCCCGGGGCCGCAATCGGTGCTCGTGAGCGTCGTCCAAAACCCCGACCTGCGCCAGTATCAGGGAAAGACCCTGGCGGAGGTGGCGAAGATCCGGAAGAAGGACCCGATCGAGACGCTCCTCGACATCCTGGCCGAAGACAAGGCGTTCACCTATGTCGCGGTGTTCGGAATGGCGGAGCCCGACATCGCGCTGGCGCTGAAGCAGCCGTGGACCTCGGTGGACAACGACTCGCAAGGTACGTCGCCCGACGGCCCGCTCGGCAAGGAGCATCCTCATCCCCGCGCGTACGGGACGTTCCCGCGGATCCTGCGGAAGTACGTGCGCCAGGACCATCTGCTGAGCCTGGAGGAGGCGATCCGGAAATTCACGTCGCTGCCGGCCGGTCGCATGCGGCTGGCCGATCGCGGAGTGCTCAAGGCGGGCATGTGGGCCGACGTCGTCGTCTTCGATCCGGACAGCGTGCGAGACAAGGCGACGTTCGCCGAGCCGAACCAGCTCGCCGAGGGGATGGCGTGGGTGCTGGTGAACGGCGTGCCGGTGATTGCCGGCGGCAAGGCGACGGGCGCGCTGCCGGGCCGGGTGCTGCGGGGGCCGGGCGCGGCTCGCTAGCGCTCCAGCGTTCGGCCGGCCGCGGCGAATTGGGATTGATGCGGAGGCGCTCACCGGAGTGACAGGGGTTCGGAGGCAACCTCCCAGGGGAGCGGGGTGGGGTTGTCGCGGACGCCGCCGGAGGGGGTGTGTCCTCGCCGGAGCCCGGCAGGACCCGGAGTGCCCTGACACTCCGTGAGCGTCGAGGCACCACGTGACGGCCCGAACGCACTAGCCGCCGGTCCATCCGCCCGAATACTTTCACCCATGCCCGTCGACGTTACTTCCGAGATCGGTTCCCTCGAGTCCGTGCTGGTCCACACCCCAGGACGCGAGCTGGAGGCGGTCACGCCCGGCAACCGGGCCGACTATCTCTACGACGACATCATCGACCTCGAGATCGCCCAGCGCGAGCATCGGCAGTTCGTCTCGGTCCTGCGCCGCTTCGCCCGCGTGCACCAGGTGCGCGACCTCCTCGCCGAGATCCTCGCCGAGCCGGAGGCGCGGAATTTCCTGATCAGCAAGACCATGGACGTGGTGCTCGACGACGAGCTGTCCCAGCGGCTCGGGACGTATCCGCCGGCGCAGATCGTGGACATGCTGATCGAGGGGACGCGGGAACAGAGCGGCCCCATCTCCCGCGCGCTCAACGAAGAGGGATTCGCGTTTCCGCCACTGCCCAACCTCTTCTTCCCCCGCGACATCGGCATGGTGATCGGGCGCCATGCGGTGGTGGGCTCGATGCGCTACGGCGTGCGATGGACCGAGGAGCTGCTGGTCAAGGCGCTCTTCCGCTTCCATCCGGAGCTGGCCAATGCCGGCCTCCTCTACGACGGCTCGGAAGAGCGGCGCAACAACTACACCCTCGAGGGGGGCGACGTGCATTACCTGCGTCCCGACCTCCTGATCCTCGGCTTCAGCGAGCGCAGCTCGCCGGCCGCGCTCGACGAGCTGTGCGACACCGTGTTCGAGAAGGGGCGGGTGACCGACGTGATCGTGGTCGTCATGCCTCGCGCGCCGACCGCGATTCACCTCGACATGATCTTCACCCAGGTCGACCGCGAGCTCTGCGTGGTGTCGCCGCCGTTCTTCGTCGGCCCCGAGCGCCGCGCGGTGCTGCACCGCCGGAAGGGCGAGGATGGCGTGCGCGAGCGACCCGACTTCTTCGCCGCGCTCCGCGAGGTGGGCCTCGCGCTCGAGCCGGTACTGGCGGGCGGCGATCATCGCACCAGCCAGGAGCGCGAGCAGTGGAGCTCGGCGTGCAATTTCCTCGCGGTGCGGCCCGGCACGATCGTGAGCTACCGGCGGAACGACGCGACCCTCTGCGAGCTCCAGCGTGTGGGGTTTCGCGTCGTGCCGGCCGTCAACTTCCTCGCCTTCGACGACTGGAGCGAGGCCAAGCATCGCACCGTGATCACCATCGAGGGCGCCGAGCTGGCCCGGGGCGGGGGTGGGCCACGCTGCATGTCGCTCCCCCTCCGGCGCGCGGCGCTGTGATCGGCACCGCGGCCTTTCCCGAGAGCACGCTGCTCGACCGGGTGCTCGGTCTGCTGCGCACGGGGGCCCGCGAGGCCACGGACCTCTGCCACAACGTGCTCGGCCTCCCCGGTGCGCCGGAGCTGATCTGCGACCGGATCGCGGTGGCGCTCCTGGGCGCCGATCCGCGGGTGCGCCAGCTGGCCGACGGCAGCTGGGGGCTCGTGCCCGAGGCGCAGGGCTCGCCGCTGCTCGACGAGTGCGCCTTCGCGGTGGTGGACGTGGAGACGACCGGCATGCGGGCCTCGGGCAGCGACCGGATCACCGAGATCGCGGTCGTCGTCGTTCATGGCGACCGCCGCGAGGTCATCTTCGAGTCGCTGGTCAATCCCGGTCGCCCGATCCCTCCCGTCATCAGCACGATCACCCGCATCACCAACGACATGGTCCGCGACGCGCCGCCGTTCTCGGCTCTCGCCGACGACCTCCTGGCGGCGCTCGCCGGCCGGGTGTTCGTCGCCCACAACGCGCGCTTCGACTGGAACTTCGTCTCGGCGGAGCTCCGGCGCGCCCGCGCGCTCACGCTCGACGGCCAGCGACTCTGCACCGTCCGGCTGGCGCGGCGGCTCGTCGCCGGGGTGCGCTCCTGCGGCCTCGACAATCTCACGATTCACTTCGGCCTCGAAAACGGGGCGCGCCATCGGGCCACCGGCGACGCCCTGGTCACCGCCGAGCTGCTCGCCCGGCTCCTGCGGCTCGCCCGGGCGGAGGGAGCCCGCACCCTGCAGGACCTGGCCGCCATCGAGGCCCGCCGCGCCGCACGCAGACGGCGCCGGCGCAGCGCGATGCCCACCGAGCCGCGGGCCGATTCGGCGCCGGAGATGACGGCATGACCCTCCAGACCACGTTCCAGGTCGGCGGGCTTCGCTGCCACACGCTCGAAGGCGGGCTCCAGCGACTCGACGGCGGCGCCATGTTCGGCGTGGTGCCCCGGCCGCTCTGGAGCAAGCGGATCGCGCCCGACGAGCGGCACCGGATTCCGCTTGCGATGCGCTGTCTGCTCATCGAGCACCCCGACGGTCTGGTGCTGGTGGACACCGCGCTCGGGAACAAGGAGTCGGCCAAGTTTCTCGACATCTATGGCGTGGAGAACGAAGGCCTCGAGGGCGCCACCCAGCTGGAGGACGCGCTCGCTACCACGGGCTTCCTGCCGGCCGACGTGCGCTGGGTCATCAACACCCATCTGCATTTCGACCATGCGGGCGGCAACACCACGATCGACCCCGATCTGCGCGACGACCCGCGCCGCCACGTGCGGCCGACCTTCTCCAACGCGACGTACGTGGTGCAGAAGGGCGACCTCGAGTTCGCCCGGCACACCAACGAGCGCACCCGCGCGAGCTACCTGCCCCACAACTTCGAGCCGGTGGCGGGCGCGGGGAAATGGCGGTTGCTCGAGGGTGAGGGCGAGGTGCTGCCCGGCATCTCCGTGCGGCTCACTCCGGGACACGTGCCGTGGCACCAGGCCATCCTCGTGAAGGACCGGGGCGAGACGGCCGCGTTCATGGCCGATCTGATCCCGACCACCGCGCACCTGCCGCTTCCCTGGATCATGGGCTACGACGTCGAACCGCTCCGATCTCTGGAGAGCAAGCGGGCCTTGCTTCGGGACGCCGTCGCGGGCGAGTGGCGCCTCGTCTTCGAGCACGACAGCCGAGTGGTGTCGGGAGTGCCGGTTCTGGAGGAAAGGGAAGTCGTGCTGCGTGGTGTGGTGGAGGCGCCGGGGGCGGTCGTCCCAGGTTGACTCCTGCAACACCCCCGGCTAGCTTCTTCCCCGGCAAAGTGGGGAGCGGTGCTCCCCCACCCTTCGCCCGCGGGTCGGTGTCGCGGCGCTACCGGGTCCCGGCATCGCAGGCGCGAGGCGGCCACCCGTCTCGGCATCCGACGTAACGGGCACCCGCAGTTTCGAGGGTGCCCGTTCTTATTTCCCGGCCTTGGAGGCACGCGCACTGTCCACAAACGATCGCGAAAAGCGAACCCGCGTAAATCGTATGATCCGGATCAGTCCAGTCCGGGTCATTACAGGAGACGGCGAGCAGCTCGGGGTGCTACCGATTGAAGAGGCGCTGGCCGCCGCGCAGGAGCGGGGTCTCGATCTGGTCGAAGTGGCGCCCACCGCCCGTCCGCCCGTCGTCAAGATCATGGACTACGGGAAGTTCAAGTTCGAGGAAGCCAAGGCGGCCCGCGCCGCGAAGAAAAAGCAGCACGTCATCCAGCTCAAGGAAGTGAAGTACCGTCCGGGCATCGACGATCACGACTTCGATTTCAAGACCCGCCACGCGCGGGAGTTTCTGGGCGACGGCAATAAGGTGAAGGTCACGATGATGTTCCGCGGGCGGCAGATCGCCCACCTCGAGCTGGGACGCGCCGTCCTCGACCGGGTGGCCGCGAACCTGGCCGACATCGGAAAGATCGAGGCCGACGCCAAGCTGGAAGGCCGCAACATGACGATGGTGATCGCGCCGAAGTAGTGGGAGCAGACGCTGAGGGGAGTCCAATGCCCAAGCAGAAGACCAAGCGAGCCGCGATGAAGCGCTTCACCCGGACCGGCACCGGGAAGCTCAAGCGCGGGCACGCGAATCACACGCACATCCTCACCAAGAAGACGCGGAAGCGGAAGAATCGGCTCAAGAAGGAAGCGCTCGTCAGCTCGGCCGACTTCCCCCGCGTGAACCGCCTGCTCCAGGCTTGAGGACCGAACCATGGCCCGCGTCAAGAACGGCGTCGCCCACCACGCCCGGAAAAAGAAGATCATGCAGGCCGCCAAGGGTGCCCGTGGCGGCCGCAGCAAGCTCTACAAGGCGGCCAAGGAGACGACCGAGCGCGCCATGCGGTACGCCTACCGCGACCGGCGCAAGAAGAAGTCGGAGTTCCGGGCGCTCTGGATTACCCGGATCAACGCCGCGGCGCGGATTCACGGCCTGAGCTACAGCCGGCTCGTCGCCGGGCTCAAGCGCGGCGGCGTGGAAATCAATCGCAAGGTCCTCGCCGATCTGGCCGTGCGCGACAGCGACGCGTTCGGCAAGCTCGCCGAGGTCGCCAAGAACAACCAGTAATCAGTCGGGGGCCGCGCGCCCCGCCCGGCGGCCCTACCGACCCACGGGGTCCCGTGTCCGCAAAACCCGCATCGATGACAACCGGCTTTCCCGCACTCGAGGCGTTGATTCCGCGTCTCGAGTCCATCCCGACGCTCGACGCCGCCGCGCTCGACGCCGAGGAGATCGCCATCCTCGGCCGGAAGAGTGGCACGCTCACCGGGGCGCTCAAGGCGGTCGCGACCCTGCCGGTCGACGAGCGCAAGCCCTACGGCGCCGCGGTGAACGCGCTCAAGACCCGCTTCGAGGAAGCCTTCGCTGCCAGGCGCGCCGCGCTCGAGGAAGAGCGGAAGGCCGGCGCGCTGGCCGCGGTCGATCTCACCATGCCGGGCCGCGATCGCTGGGTGGGCGCGGAGCACCCGGTCACCCGGGTGGTGGACGAGATCGTCGAGATCTTCCGCGCCATCGGCTTCGCGGTGGCCGTGGGTCCGGAAATCGAGACCGAGTGGTACAACTTCCTCGCGCTCAATTTCCCGCCCGAGCATCCGGCGATGGACATGCACGACACGCTCTACGTGGACGCGCCTCCGGCCAGCCGGGAGCGGGCGGGCCGCCTCCTGATGCGCACCCACACCTCGCCGGTGCAGATCCGCACGATGCTCGGCTCCCCGCCGCCGTATCGGGTCGTGATCCCCGGGATCGTCTACCGGAGCGATGCCTTCGACGCGTCGCACTCGCCCGTGTTCAGCCAGATCGAGGGGCTCGCGGTGGACGAGGGGATCTCGTTCGTCGACCTCAAGGCCACGCTGATCCACTTCGCGCATCGCTTCTTCTCGCCGGATACGAAGACGCGGTTCCGGCCCTCGTTCTTCCCGTTCACGGAGCCCTCGGCCGAGATGGACGTCGAGTGCCAGCTCTGCCACGGCAGCGGCTGTCCCGCGTGCAAGGGGACGGGGTGGATGGAAATCCTCGGGTGCGGCATGGTGCATCCCGCCGTGCTCGAGAACTGCAAGGTCGATGCGGAGCGCTACACCGGGTGGGCATTCGGCATGGGTCCGCACCGCATCACCATGCTCCGGTACCGTCTGCCCGACATTCGCCTGCTCCTCGAGGGCGATATGCGATTCCTCGCGCAGCTCGGCAGGCAGGGCGGATGAACGTCTCGCTTCGCTGGCTCGAGGATTTCCTCCGCCGGCCGCTCGAGCCCGGTGACGTGGCCGAGCGGCTGGCCATGCTCGGCGCGCCGGTGGACGCGATCGAGCCGCTCCACGACGATCTGGGCGACATCGTCGTGGCGCTGGTGGAAGAGGTGCGGCCCCATCCCAACGCGGACCGGCTTCGGCTCTGCACGGTGAACGATGGCGCCTACGAGCGCCACACTGTCGTGTGCGGCGCCTCGAACGTGACGGCGGGTCACAAGTATCCCTTCGCACGGGTGGGCACGACGCTGCCGGGCGGCCTCCACATCGAGCCGCGCACCATCCGCGGCGAGACCTCGTCCGGCATGCTCTGCTCCGCGCGCGAGCTGGGATTGGGGCAGGACCACGAGGGCATCCTCGAGCTGGCTACCGCGGCGGTGCCCGGCACTCCGCTGCTCAAGGCGCTGCCGCTCGCGGACCACCGACTGGTGGTGGACGTGGGTCCCAATCGGCCCGATCTCCTCTGCCACAAGGGCATCGCGCGCGACCTCTCCGCGTCCTACGCCACGCCCTTCCGTCTCCCCGTGATTCCGCGCGCCGCGGGGTTGGACATTCCTCCCGCGCGCCGGATGGGCGTGTCG
>Ga0075291_1000033_pt1 | contig 9211 bp, 8 predicted proteins | sample SF_Rice_20C_80N__3_FD_69757 | JGI IMG/M metagenome (GOLD analysis project Ga0075291, IMG submission 69757) | Rice paddy soil microbial communities from Twitchell Island, California, USA - SF_Rice_20C_80N_302 | ecosystem: Environmental > Terrestrial > Soil > Paddy field/soil | place: USA: Twitchell...
TCGTTGCCCTGGCGGTTGAGCGTGGTCGGGTCGTGCAGCTTGAAGAACCACTGATCCAGCAGGTCTTCGTAGCTCAGCACCGATGGGTCGAACGTCACCCGGATCGCTTCGGCGTGACCCGACTTGCTGTCGTGGGTGTCCTCGTACGTCGGATTCTCCACCCACCCGCCGGTGTAGCCCACGTCCGTGTCGATTACCCCGGGCACGGCTCGCAGGATCTCCTCGACACCCCAGAAGCAGCCGGCGGCGAGCACCGCCACCTCGGTCTGCTGCCCGACGGCCACCGCCGAGCGGGCTCCTCTCTCCTCCTTGTTCATACGCAGTCTCCCATCAGGTCCTGGCCGAACTAGCTCCGGATGGAAGTTAGCAGCGATCGTGTCATGCCGGGATGACCCGCGACCCGCGAAGAAGATCGGCTCGCGGGCGATGGCCATGCCCTCCTTCGTGTTCAGCGCGGGGTGTTGTAGACGATCGCGACTTGCGCCTGCTGGATGAACAGCAGGAGCGGACTCGGCGGAGGGGGCACCGGGCAGGTGCTCGGCGTGAACAACGGGGGGGCCATCCTGATCCTCCTACCAGTAGATGACGGTCACGGCCTTCCGGGCCGTCTCCTCGATGGCTTCCTTCTCCCCGGCATTGCTCGCCAGGATCGTCACCGGGCCCAGGTCCTGGCGGAGGTGATCCGTCGTGGCGGTCACTCGATTGCCGAGGGCTACCGCGGCCTCGCGAGTGCTCCGCTCCAATGCCACGTCGATCACCGTGGCGGTGGCGACGAGGTTCGCCCGAGCCTGTGCCATCGCGGGGGAGGCCGTTACGACCATCAGTCCCACCACGATTGCTGCCATCTTCGAGCGGGTCATCCCTGACTCCTGGGGCAGAGGTTCCACTTCCGGGGTCACCTCCTGCAAAGGCAGCTTTGATACCACGGGTCTTGAGTATGTAATCTATTGCCATTCAATCACTTGAACAGCGTTGCGCGACGCTGGAATCGTCGAACTTCTCGACAGCTCGCTGGGACAAGTGGCTAACTCATGACACCCGATGCCGATCGGGTGACTGTCAAGATCTTGTGGGTTTCGAATGGCTGACGGCGGCAGCGGATGGCTCGGAGGGTTCCCGCGGGCCCTGTCGGATGCAAAATGTCGCAAATCAGGCCCTTGCTGTCGCAAAAGGGGCCTAGCGATTGAATTCCGGCATTCCTAGGTTGCGGTACCCTCCCCCTGAGTCCTTTGGCCATCGTAAGCGAGCGCAGGTGCGGCCGTCACCCACGCTGACCAGGAGTGCTATTGGCCCGCATCGATGCCCGCGGCAGCCGGTTGCAGGGAGCGGGCGCAGGTTTCGCCCTCACCGCCGCCGGCCTGATTCTGCTCGTCGCCCCCGCTCGAGCCCAGCAACCGGATTCTCTCTCTCCCAGCGCGCTGAAACGTCTGAGTCTCGAACAGCTCATGGACGTCGAGGTCATCTCCGTCTCCCGGCGTCCCGAAAAGCTCTCGTCTACCGCGTCGGCCATTCAGGTCATCACCGGCGAAGACATCCGGCGGGCGGGCGCCTCGAGCATCCCCGAGGCCCTTCGTCTCGCGACCAACCTCCAGGTCGCGCAGGTCAACGCGAGTCAATGGGCGGTGAGCGCGCGCGGGTTCAACAACGTGCTCGCCAACAAGCTGCTCGTTCTGATCGACGGCCGGACGATCTACACACCGCTCTACTCGGGCGTGTTCTGGGACGTGCAGGATCCTCCCCTCGAGAGCATCGACCGCATCGAGGTGGTGAGTGGTCCGGGCGGCGCGCTGTGGGGAGCCAATGCGGTCAACGGCGTGATCAACATCATCACCAAGAGCGCCAGGGAGACCCAGGGGCTGTATGCCGAAGGCGGGGGCGGGACGGAGCTGCAGGGTTTCGGTGAGGTGCGCTATGGTGCACGGATCCCGTCCGGACCCGCCGTTCGGGTGTATGGCATGGGATTCGGCCGCTCGAGCACGGCTCTCACCACCGGTGGCGATGCACAGGATTCCTGGAGCCTGGGCGAAGGCGGGTTCCGGATGGACTGGGACGCGAGCGCCGCCGACGGCGTGACGCTGCAGGCCGACTACTACGACGGCCGGCCCGATCCCGATGGAGGCTCCAGCATCATCGCCAGGGGAGGAAATGCCATTGGACGTTGGGCCCGGAAACTGTCGGAAGGCGCTGGCCTTCAGGTTCAGGCCTACTTCGACCGGACCTGGCGCGATTTCCGGAATGGATTCACCGAGGGTCTGTCCACCTACGACGTCGATGCCCAGCACCGTTTTCCGCTCGGCCGGAGGCAGGAGGTGGTCTGGGGCCTCAGCGCTCGCCTGATGGATCACAAGACCGAGAATCTCCCGCTTTTCGCCTTCGAACCTGCCCACAGGACCCTTCACCGCTACAGTGCCTTCGTGCAGGACGAGATCGAGCTCATTCCCGAGCGCCTCAGCCTGACGCTCGGCTCGAAGTTCGAGCACAACGACTACACCGGCTTCGAGGTACAGCCGAGCGTCCGGCTGGCCTGGAGTCCGCTGGATCGACACACCGTATGGGCCGCGGTCTCACGCGCCGTCAAGACGCCCTCGCGACTCGACCGCGATTTCGTGTTGTCGCTCGCGCCGGGCATCCCGATCATCGACCAGAGCGACCTGCAATCGGAGGAGGTGCTCGCCACCGAGCTGGGCTGGCGCGCACAGCTCGAGGCGAAGCTGACGGCCTCGATCTCGACTTTCTACAACGACTACGACAACATTCGCACGGCCGAACCGGGACCGCCCCCGTTCGGGATTCCCATCACCTTCGGCAATGGCGTGCGGGGCCACACGTACGGCGCGGAGTTGGCGGCGGTGTACCAGGCCACCGGCCGCTGGCGGCTCCGCGGCGGATACACCTTCCTCAAGAAAGACCTGTCCCTCAAGCCCGGCAGCAACGACGCCAACGGCGCAACGGCGGAGAGCGATGATCCGGAGCATCAGTTCCTGGTCCAGTCCATGACCGATCTTCCAGGACGGGTGCAGGTGGACGCGGTGCTCCGTCTCGTGGACGAGCTGCCCGATCCGCGGGTGCCGGGCTACGGCGAACTGGACGTGCGGCTCGCGTGGAAGCCGATCGAGCGACTCGAGCTGTCGGTGGCGGGCCAGAATCTGTTGCACGACGAGCACGCCGAATTCATTCCGTCGTCGCCCTCGCCCCGCCGGATCGAGCGCGCGGTGTATGGTAAGGTCACCTGGCGCTGATGCGCGACCTGCTCCTCCATGTCGTGATGTGGGTAGCGGTCTCGACCACACCGTCGAGCTCCTTCGCCCAGGGTACTGCCACGCCGGAGTACCAGCTCAAGGCGGTTTTCCTCTTCAACTTCGCCCAGTTCGTCGACTGGCCCTCGTCGACGTTCCCCGCGCCGGACTCGCCGCTTGCCATCTGCATCCTGGGTCAGGATCCGTTCGGCGCCTACCTCGACGAGACCGTCCGCGGCGAAGCGATCAACGGCCGACCCCTTGCCGTGCGGCGCTATCAGCGGCCCGAGGAGGCGACCGGCTGCCAGATTCTCTTCATCAGCCGGAAGGAAACCGACCACCTGCCGGAGGCGCTCGACAGTCTCGAGGGCCATAGCATCCTGACGGTGAGTGACGCCGACCGATTCACCTCGCTCGGGGGGATGATACGGTTCGTCACCGAGCACAACCGTATCCGGCTGCACATCAATCTCGGCGCCGCCAAGGCCGCCAACCTCACGATCAGCTCCAAGCTGCTCCGACCCGCGCAGATCGTGTCCAAGGGCGGAGACTAGGCTCATGCCCCTGCGGAACGTCCCGATTCGCCGGAAACTGATGACGATCATGCTGGTGACCAGCGGCCTGGTCCTGCTGATCACCTGCACCACCTTCCTGGCCTACGAATTCGCGACGTACCGCCGGACCGCGTCCCGGGAACTCTCCACGCTCGCCCAGATCATCGCCGCCAACAGCACGGCCGCGCTGGCGTTCCAGAACCAGGACGACGCGCGCGAGGTGCTCGCCGCGCTCGCGGCCGAGCCGCACATCGTCGTTGCGACGCTGTACGACCTCGAGGGCCGGATCTTCTCCATCTACCCCGACGACCTGTCCCCCTCGAGCGTCCCCGAGACGCCGGGACCGGACGGGCTCCGGTACGCCGGGTCGCTGCTGGCCGGGTTCGAGCCGGTCGTCGAAGGCAACCGGCGCCTCGGCACCCTCTATCTCCAGGCCGACGTCACGTCGCTGTACCAGCGCCTGGGACTCTTTGTCGTCATCGGGCTGCTGGTCACCGGCGTCTCCCTGCTCCTCGCCTTCGTCGTCGCCCGGAAGCTGCAGCAACAGATCTCACAGCCGATCATCGCGCTGGCCCAGACGGCCCGGGCGGTCTCCGAGCGTCAGGACTACTCCGTGCGGGCCACGCGCGTCGGGCACGACGAAGTGGGGCTGCTCACCGAAGCGTTCAACCAGATGCTCGACCGGATCCAGGAGCAGAACCAGACGCTGCGTGAAAACACGGAGCGGGTCCGGGCGGTCGTGAACTCGGCCCTGAGCGCCGTGATCGTGACCGACCGGAGCGGGGTCATCACCGACTGGAACACTCGCGCCGAGATGATGTTCGGCCTGACCCGCGACGAAGCACTTGGCCATGCCATCGAGGGCGCCGTCATCGCCCCGGCGCACCGGGAGGCGTTCCGCCGCGCCCTCGATCGGCCCCTCGGCGGGTTGCCGAGCGGTCAGGGAAATCCGCCGATCCAGATCGCTGCCCTGCGCCGGGATCGTCAGGAGTTTCCGGTCGAGCTGGCCGTGAGTCCGCTCCGGACGGCCGACGGCGTGTCGTTCTGCAGCTTCATCACCGACATCACCGAGCGCCTGCGCGCGGAGGAGCGCCTCCATGCGCAGCTGGCCCGCCTCAGTCTGCTCAATCGGATCACCCGCGCCATCGGTGAGCGGCAGGATCTGCCGAGCATCTTCCAGGTGGTGATGTCGACCCTGGAAGACAACATGCCCATCGCGATGGGCTGCATCTGCCTGTACGATGCCGTCTCGGAGTCGCTCACGGTCGCCGGGGTCGGAAGCAGGAGCCGGCCGCTGGCGGCCAAGCTGGGCATGACCGATCGGGCCGGAATCCCCGTGGACAACAACGGGCTCGCGCGCTGCCTCCGCGGCGAGCTGGTCTACGAGGACGACATCGGCGGCCTCGCGTATGATTTTCCTCGCGCACTGGCGAGCCAGGGCCTGCGCTCGCTCGTCGTCGCGCCGCTCCTCCTGGAGAGCCACGTCTTCGGCACGCTGATCGCGGCCCGCGAGGAGTCCCGGGGCTTCAGCAGCGGGGACTGCGAGTTCCTGAGACAGCTCAGCGAGCACGTCGCCCTGGCCGCGCATCAGGTCAGGATCTACGGTGCCCTGCAGCAGGCCTATGACGATCTGCGGCAGAGCCAGCAGGCCGCCATGCAGCACGAGCGGCTGCGCGCCCTGGGTGAGATGGCGAGCGGCATCGCGCACGATGTCAACAACGCCATCTCGCCCGCCGCCATCTACACCCAGCTTCTGCTGGAGAGCGAGCCGGATCTCACGCCCGCGGCCCGCGAGCATCTCGAGACCGTCTATCGGGCCATCGAGGACGTCGCGGCGACGATCGCCCGGATGCGCGAGTTCTATCGTCACCGCGAGCCGCAGGCGCTCCTGGCGCCCACCTCGCTGAACGCGCTCGTTCAGCAGGTGCTCCACCTGACCCGGGTCCGCTGGAGCGACATGCTGCAGGCGGAAGGCGTGGTGATCCAGGCGGTAACCGAGCTGGCACCGGATCTTCCGCTTGTCATGGTGGCCGAAAGCGAGATACGGGAGGCGCTCACCAACCTCGTCTTCAACGCCGTGGACGCGATGCCGGATGGCGGCCGACTCACCGTGCGAACCCGGGTGGTCGGCGAGAAGCCGGTCTCATCCGGAGAGCCCGATCTGCGGCAGGTTCAGGTGGAGGTGAGCGATACCGGCCGGGGGATGGACGAGGAGACCCGCCGCCGGTGCCTGGAGCCCTTCTTCACGACCAAGGGCGAGCGCGGCACCGGACTGGGGCTCGCGATGGTATACGGCGTGGTGCAGCGGCACAGCGCCGACATCGACATCGACAGCACTCCCGGTGTGGGCTCCACGGTGCGTCTCTCGTTCGCCGTGCCCACCTCGGCCGAGGTTGTCGCGCCCGCGGCCGCCGGTCAGGCTCCGCATGCCCCCAGGCGCATCCTCCTCGTGGACGACGATCCGCTCGTGCTCAAGGCCATGCGCGATACCCTGGAAGCGGCCGGCCACTCGGTGGAGGCGGTGGACGGCGGCCAGCAGGGTATCGACCGATTCCGCCAAAGTCTCGGCGAGACCGAGCGGTTCGATGCGGTGATCACCGACCTCGGCATGCCGTACGTGGACGGACGCCAGGTGGCGGCCGCGGTGAAGCAGGCCTCCCCCTCCACGCTGGTCCTGATGCTCACCGGTTGGGGCCAGCGCATGGCCGAGCAGGGCGACGTGCCGGCCCATGTGGACCGGGTGCTGAGCAAGCCTCCGAAATTGCGCGAGCTCAGCGCCGCGCTGGCCCTCCTCAACCCGCCCCCCGGCTCGCGAACGGCTTGACCCTGGGCGGCGAGGGCCAAACCTTGGATGCAGGTGCGGGGGCGGGCTGCCCGGGGCGGCGCGAAACGCGGGGATGGGACGATCGTACAGCGGTAGCTAACTGCCCTGCATGTAGCGGTTTCCATCGTGGCTCGTGGATTGCTCGGCAATCGCGGCGCGGAGCAGGGCAGGCTTATTCTGTGGAGGCCAGCATGCCAACGGAACGAATCCTCATAGTCGAGGACGACGATAGCATTCGCCGGGCCATGGTGACCGTGCTCGGGCGCGCCGGCTACCGGGTGAGAGAAGCGAGCAGTGGCCAGGAAGCGACGCGGATGTGGAAGGAGGAAGAGTGCGATCTGGTCCTGACCGACATCCATATGCCGGACAAGGACGGGATCGAGATGATGCGGGAGCTGCGCGAGTTGAAGCCGGAGCTGCCGATCATCGCGGTCTCGGGCAGCGGCGAAAGGACCTGCCGCGCCCTGTTGAGCGGCGCGAACATCAACGGCGCCATCCGCACGCTCGACAAGCCCTTCAAGATCGCGGAGCTGCTCGATTGCGTGGGTCAGCTCCTGGAGAGCGTGGCGCCCCGCGGCTCTCGTCGGACCGAGTAGCCGCGGCGGAGGGGAGCCCCCCGGACCATCATTTCGTCTTGGCCGAGTCGGCGGGGGCACGCTGCATGCCGGGCATCGGATAGCCCCGCCGCTCCACGCCGTGATTCCGCATCATGCGATCCCTCATCGTCCCGTCGCGCATGTGCGCCCGCATCACCTTTCGCTGGGACGCCATCTCGTTGATCACCGCCGCCATCGCGTCAATCCTGCTCGTGCCCTGTGCCCGATTCATCACGGTCACCAGGGAATCGAGCCGGGCGTCCATGGAATCCACCATCATCATCATGCTCTGGGTCATCGGACCCCTCATGGGGCGCCCGGCACTATCGCGCGGCATCCGGTCCGGCTGCTGCGCCGAGGCCGCGGACGCAGCGACGAGAAAACCGATCAGGCCGAGGGTAATAAGGCGTATCATGTGAACCTCCAGCGAAGTTGATTCCGTCGGAATCGTTGCGGGTAATCGACGGGCCCCGTCAGACGGCTCGCGACATGGGCCGGCGGGTGTCGGTTTCCACTGGGTATGCATCGAAGGCGGCGGCGATGGTGCGGAGGAAATAGCGGCCGACCGGCGTGACGACCGCCCTGTCGCCCTGCCAGTGGATCAGGCCATCGGTCACCAGGGGCTCCAGCCGCTCCATCGTCCCCTCGATCTGCTCGACGAGGGCCATTGGCACGGCGAGATCGCACATGAGGCTCATGATGGCGTGACGGCGGCGGCGGTCGTCGTCGGTCAGCCGGTGGCCACGCATGGTCGCAAAGTTGCCCGTCTCGATTGCCGCGTGCCAACCGGCCAGATCACTTTCATTCTGCACGAGGCATCCCGCCACGTCACCGATGGCGCTCATGCCGGCGGCAATCAGGTTGGCGGCCGGCATGGTCGTATAGCCGTTGAAGTTGCGGTGGAGGCGTCCGGCCCGAGCCGCCTGAGCCAGGGAATCGGTCTGGCGTGCGAAATGGTCCAGCCCGATCCAGGTGTAGCCGGCGCTGGTGAGCCCGTCGATGGCAATGCGGTTGAGGGTGAGTCGTTCCGGCCCTCCGGGCATCGAATAGCGGGCCAGGGCACGCTGGTGGGGACGAAGCGCGGGGACGTGTGCGTAGCCGAAACACGCCACTCTGTCGGGTGCCAGCTCCACGATCGCATCGATACTTCGGCGGAAGCGTTCGGGAGTCTGCTCCGGCAGGCCGTAGATAATGTCGAGGTTGATCCCCTCGAAGCCGGCGTCGCGGGCAGCCTGGACGGTTTCTCGCACCGCCTCCAGTGGCTGTACCCGCCCGATCGCCCGCTGAACCTGCGGATCGAGATCCTGCACCCCGAAGCTCACCCGGCGGAATCCCAGCGCTCGCAGACCGGCAAGCTGCCGCGCCGACGCGAGACGTGGGTCGGCCTCTACGGCCGTATCCGCATCCCTCGCCAGTGTGAACCGGTCGACGATGATCTCCTGGAGGCGCGCGAGCTGGGCCTCGTCGCCGTAATTGGGCGTGCCGCCCCCGAGATGGAGCTGTGACACCACGCGGCCCCGACCAAGGACCCCGGTGACCAGGTCGAGCTCCTGCGCCAGACGATCCAGGTACGTGTCCAGCGAGCTCCGTCGCCGGGTGATGACGACGTTGCACCCGCAGTACAGGCACCGAAAGGGACAGAATGGCAGATGGATGTAGACCGAGAGAGGCTCCGACGCGTTGACCGCGGCGCGCTCCAGCGCAGAGCGATAGTCGTCCGAGCCGACGTTTCGCGTCCAGGCCTGGACCGGCGGGTAACTGGTGTATCGCGGCGCCGGACGAGCATACTTCTGAAGAAGGTGGCCGGGTACATCCGGTGCCTGCTTCGACCCGGAAGTCGGCCCGAGCGTGTCGTCGCTTGTCATGTCATCTATCTAGCCCTCCCGGCTTAAAGAATCCGGGAAGTTGAGATGAAGCACCCTGTAACCTTCGCCGGCTCGGACCCAGACTGCGCCCCTCCCTGGCTCTCTCACTCCGGAGAAAGTACGATTCCCGCCATGC